>VTLG01003351.1_pt1 | contig 10199 bp, 4 predicted proteins | sample 4694571 | NCBI WGS metagenome assembly VTLG01 (sample SAMN12604809, study PRJNA352737) | marine metagenome | biome: ENVO:00000447; feature: ENVO:00000209|ENVO:00000569|ENVO:01000036; material: ENVO:00002151; isolation source: viral sequences binned using virsorter ... | reverse complement strand
AGACCTTCTATTACTAGGTCTAAAGCCCAAAAAGAAGACGTTAAAATTATCTTGCAGTTCTAAAAAATCATGCCACAGGAAACGAATTTAAATGTAGCTCCGTATTTTGATGATTTTACGCCTACTAGTAATTACTATAAGGTGTTATTCAAACCTGGATTTCCTGTTCAGGCAAGAGAGCTTACCACAATGCAGTCTATGCTGCAAAATCAGGTTGAGGATATAGGTAATCATCTTTTTAAAGAAGGTTCTATAGTAATTCCTGGCGCAACAGCATTTAGAGATGATTTTTATGCTATTCAAATTGATTCAGAATTTTTAGGAGTTCCTGTATCCTTATATGTGGATCAATTGGTTGGTAAGATAATTAAAGGATCTTCATCTGGTGTTACTGCTAAAGTAGTAACATATATTACTGATAAAGAATCTGAAAAGGGAAATTGGACTTTATATATTAACTATGAAGAAAGTGGAGATGATGATGGAGTAAATACTTTCTTTGATAATGAAGTTATAAGAACTACAACAGATATTAGCTATGCTACTACGTTTATATCTGCTGGAGAGGGGTGCGCTAATACTCTTACTACTGATGCTAATGCCGTTGGAATGGCATTTCAGATAGCTCAGGGTGTATATTTTTTAAGAGGATATTTTGTTGATGTTCATGATCAGGTTTTAATATTAGACCAATATAATAGTAATGGTAGTTGGAGAATTGGTTTAACTGTAGATGAAGATGTTATATCATCTGATATAGATCCTTCTTTAACAGATAATGCTCAAGGATTTAATAATTTTACGGCTCCAGGTGCAGATAGATTAAGAATTACTGCTACTCTTGGTAAAAAAGGAATTAATGAGCTTAATGATGCTAATTTTGTTGAAATTACTAGGGTTATAAATGGTGCTCTTGAGAGTGGTCCTACTGAACCCAAATATAATCATCTAGGAGATGAACTTGCTAAAAGAACTTGGGATGAATCTGGTCATTATTACTGTAAAGATTTTACTACTACAGTTAGAGAATGTTTAAATGATGGTAAAGGTAATAGAGGAATTTATTCCCCAGGTCAATTAACACAATTTGGAAGTGAGCCAATTGATAATTTAATGGTTTACAAGGTTTCCCCTGGTAAAGCATATGTAAGAGGATTTAAAGTTGATAAGAGGGTTCCTACCCTTTTTGATGTTCAAAAACCAAGAACAGTAAAGACAGTTGAAGGACAATCAGTTAATTTTGGATTTGGACCATCATTCACAGTTAACAATGTTACAGGATCACCTGTTATTGGGTTTAATAACGCTAATACTATAAGTCTTAGAAGTGAGAGAGTAGGTTCTAATAAACAACCATCAGTATCTCATGTTGGCGCTGCTAATGCTGTTGATGATGGACATAAAGGAGCTGCAGGTAAGGAAATTGGAATTTGTAGACTTTATGATTTTAATTTAGAATCAGGAGACTATAATTCAACTACACCCACAATGAATCAGTGGGATATGTCTACGTGGGATTTGCAGGTATATACTGATTTTACTTTAAATGCTAAAGCCACTCTAACAGTTCCAACTAAGATTGAAGGACAATCTAGTGGTGCTTCAGCATATTTGAGATATGCAGTAAGTGCTGGTGTTGCTTTAACTGCTTATGATGTACAAGGAACTTTCTTCCCAGGAGAAAGATTAACTTTTAATGGTATAGATGATAATGATAGATTTACAACTAAAATTGTAAATCATGAGATTTCTGATATTGCATCTTTCTGGAGTAGTGTTGATCCAGGAACAGGAACTGCTGTTACCTTTACTGCTGATCTTATTCCTAAAAAGATTATTGGATTTGGTGCTGGACAAGCTAGTGTTGGAACTGCTGGTGATGGAGCAGTTGCTAGATCTACAATAACTGTTCCCGGACAAAATTTTGCTGGTATTGTAACATCTACAGATCTTATCAAATATAAGAGACCAGGAGAAACATTAGCTACTATCAACGTAATAAGATCTGTTACTGATACAACTCTAGTATGTGCTGGACTTTCTACTGTTGCTGGTGTATATGATGGTGGAATAAACCCAAGTACTGCTTCTGCAGCACAAGATATTGCTGAGATTGAGATAGTTGGTACACAAATTCAAAAGACTAATGGTGGTGGAAACTTAGCTGATAATGAAAGTCTTTATAGTATTTTCCCCAAACAGAATGTTCAAGCTGTAGATTTAGTTAATTCTAGTCTAGTAGTAAGAAGACAATTTAATACATCTATTGCTGGTAATATTACTCCTCAGATAACTGCTGCAGATGGAGAGGTATTCTTACCATTTGATACTGAAAGATATACTTTAATTAGATCAGATGGTAGTACTGAACCTATAGCATCTAATAAGATGTTTTTGACCAATGGATCAAAAACTATTCAGTTTATGGGATTGGGTAGTGCAGATACTGATTGTAAATTAGTTGCTACTATTCGTAAGAGTAAAGTTACGTCTAAGACAAAAATCTTAAAAGTATCTAACAATACTCTTATAGACAAATCTATTAATCCTGCTTCTGGTATTGGTGGAACTACTTTAAATGATGGATTAACATATTCTGAAGGGGGAGCAGTATTTCCATATGGAACTAGAGTTCAAGATGAACAACTTTGTTTAAATATTCCTGATGTTGTTAAAATATATGGAGTATTTGAAGCTGTAGCTGGAAGTACAGATGATCCAGTATCACCAAGTATGGTAATTGGATCTATGGATGGTCCTACTGCTAGTACAAATGATCTAATCATTGGTGAAGAAATGTTAGGTGAAAGTAGTGGAGCAAGAGGAATATATCTTGTAAGAAAGAGTACTATTGGTATTAATTTTGTATATCTCAACAATACTATTTTTGAACCTGGAGAAGAAATAAGTTTCTCCAAATCTAAGATAAAGGGAGCTGTTAGTAGTATACAAACAGGTTCTAGTAATATAACTACTGATTATACTTTTGAAACAGGTCAAAGACCAACTTTCTATGGATATTCTAGCCTTATTAGAAAACCAGGTGTTGATTCTCCAAATAGAAAACTAAAAGTTTATTATGCTAGAGGAACTTATGATAGTTCTGATACAGGTGATATTACAACAGTCAATTCTTATGGTGGATTTAACTATAGTAAAGAGATAACACGTGTTAATGGAAATAGAGTCACAGATTTAGTTGATGCTAGACCTAGAGTAGGAGAATATTCTGTAGCTGCTGGTGCTCGTTCTCCTTTTGAGTACTTAGGAAGAAGTTTTGACGATAGCTCTAATAGTGGAGCACAACATAGTTCTAAGTATATTCTTGCTAATGATGAATCTATGACTTTAGGGTTTAGTTATTATCTACCTAGAGTTGATAGAGTTTATATTGATAGTAAGGGATTTTTACAAGTAGTATATGGAACTCCTGCTGATGAGCCTAGATTGCCAGAGCAGATAAGTGGAGCAATGAATATTGCTAATGTATTCTTACCTCCTTATCTCTATAATACATCTGATGCTAAGGTAAAATTCATTCAATACAAGCGATATCAAATGGCTGATATTGCTAAATTGGAGCAAAGAATTAAAAATATTGAATACTATACATCATTGAATACAGTTGAGTCTGATGCTTTAAATAAATTTATTCCTGATGCTAATGGATTGAATAGATTTAAATCTGGTATATTTGTTGATAATTTTACTACTATAGAACCACAAGATACCACTATTGGTGTTAGAAATGCTATAGATAAAACTAAAGGACTTTTAAGACCAGCACATTATAGTACTGCTGTTAACCTACAAGTAGGTTCTAATGCTATTAGTGGTATTGGTCAAGGAACAGCAACAGATACTCAGTTTGCTACTATTGAAGGTACTGATATAAGAAAATCTGGAAGACTTATAACATTAGATTATACTGATGAGTTGTATCAATTCCAGCCTTATGCTACTAGAGTTGAAAGTGTAACTCCTTTCCTTGTTATGTTCTGGGGTGGTAATATTGAGTTATCTCCAGATACTGATGTTTGGATTGATGTCACTAAGATGCAACCAAATGATGTTATGATGGAAGGTTCTTTCGAAGGTATTGCTCAAGCATTGGGTGCTGAAGTTACTACCGGTGAAGATGGACGTAGAATGGGTGTAACACCTGTTGTTTGGAATTCTTGGGAGACTGTTGGTGTTAATATGGATCTTGGTTTATCCAATAACCAACAGACTATGCAGAATGCTACTGGTAATAGAAATAATGCAGCAGTTCAAGGTTTATTAGATGGTATTAATGTTGGTAATCAACAAATTCTTGATCCTAGTGATTCTATAGTTAATAATATAACAGCAACTGGTGGAGTATCCTTAAATCAACAGAGAACAGGTACTCAACAAACTGTTATGGAGAGAATTGATACCTCTTCATTAGGTGAAAGAGTTGTTAATAGAGACATCATTAACTTTATGAGGTCTAGGGAAATACAATTTGTTGGAAAAGACTTTAAACCTTATGAAAGAGTATATGCCTTCTTTGATGGTGTAGACGTTACTAAATTCTGTGTTCCTAAGTTATTACAAATTGAGATGATAAGTGGAACCTTTAGACCAGGCGAAACAGTAGATGGTAGAATGCCATCAGCTGTTCGAAATCAGCAGAGTAATAGAAATGCTTCCCCTAGAATTGTATTCAGGACTGCAATATCTAATCATTTATTTGGGCCATGGGATAATCCAGGATTAGATGTTTATGTTCAAAATCCATATAATAGGACTATAAATGTAGCTAGTAATTATAGCAGTTCTTCTGTTACTTTGAATATAGATACATGGTCTCTTGCTTCTGACGATACTACACAATTCTTTGGGTATGTGGCATCTGGTATGGTTCTTGATGGTAGAACAAGTGGAGCTAGAGCAAGAATAACTGAGGTTAAATTAGTTCCTAATCAGGGAGCCACTGTTGTTGGTTGTTTCCATGTTCCAGAATCTGATGTTTCAAGTAATCCTATATTTGAAACTGGTAATTCTACCTTTAGACTTACTGGTAGTCCCACCAATACTAAGATTAAAGGTACTTATGACACTGCTGGTGAAGCAACATTCTTCTCTCAAGGTGATTTAGATTCTACTCAGGAAACTACTTTATCAATGAGAAATGCTACAGTAAGAAGTGCAGAATTTAATGAAGCACAGACTATTGGTGGAAGTGCTCAATCTAATACAGTTCAAACTGTTAGTGGATTTGATGTCATTACCAATGTTACTCAGGAAGTAACTGAAATTACTGAGATTACTAATATTGATGCAAGAGTCTTTAATACTACTAACGTTACTCAGGTTGTTCAGCAAGAGCCTAGATGGGGTGATAATGACCCTATAGCACAGACATTTACTGTTAATGACCTTACTGGTATCTTCGTCACTAAATGTGATGTTTACTTCTCCCAGAAGACTGAAACAGATATACCAGTAGTATTCCAAATACGTACTACAATGATGGGTACTCCGACTGAGGAAATTCTTCCTTACTCTGAGGTTACAGTACATCCTAAAGATATAACTATTTCAGACGATGCTACTGCTGCTACTACTATCACTATGAAGGCTCCTGTTTATTTGGAACCAGAAAAAGAGTATGCATTGGTTATGAAATCAAAGAATACTGATTATAAGGTTTGGATATCTAGATTAGGAGAAGCTGATATTAGAACTTTAGATAATGAAGCCAGTAAGGTAATAGTATCAACTCAGCCTACTTTAGGATCACTCTTTAAATCCCAGAATGCTTCTGTTTGGACGCCAAGTCAGTATGAAGACCTTAAGTTTGATTTGTATAGAGCAGACTTTAAGACAATTGGATCTGCTAATTTCTATAATCCAGAAATGCCTAGAGATGGTAAAGCACTTCCAGCTAAGGGAATAACTATTATACCTAATAAGGTTAGAGTTTCTATTGGTGGTAGTGTTAACCAGAATAATATTCCACAATCTCCTAATGCTTATAGAGCATTACAAGCAGGTAATACTGTCTATCAAGGAGCTAGTGCAGCTGTTAATCTAGATTCTGTTCCTAATGGTTCATTGGTTGGATTTGCTGGTTCTATTAGATACTTTAAAGAACCCCATGCTATTGGAAATACTTCTGGTGGTGCTAATTGGAGTAATGGTGGTTCTGCTTTATTAGTTACTAATCCAGGTACAGGATATACTCCTGGTTCTGGTAAGTATGTTTTCCAAAATGTTAGCTTTACATCTGTAACTGGAAGTGGTTCTGGGGCAGTTGGATTCGTAACTGTTACTGATGGACTTATAGTTGGTGCTGGTATTACAAGTGGAAATGCTAAAGGTGGTACAGGTTATCAAGTTGGTGATGTTCTTACTGCTGATCTTGGAACTGCAGGTGCTCAAGTTGGTGAAGGTTTAAGATTAACTGTGGTTGGTCATAGTGATGAGGTATATGGTGTAGGTCAAACAGAATCTGGTATAGATTCATTTAATGAATTGGTAATAACTGATGTTCAAGGAGACTTTGATGTAAGTGCTACTGCTCCTCAACTTTGGTATATTGATTCTGTTGGTCTTTCTACTCAGTTAAATGGTGGAACCGGTGTTAATGGTAAGGCTATTCCTGAAGCAGTATCTACAGTAGATGATGGATTACACTTAAAGATTCATCAAAGAAATCATGGAATGTATAATAGTGTTAACCAAGTAACTTTAGAAGATATTGAGAGTAATTTAGTTCCATCAGCTTGTAATGAAATATTGGGTAGAACTGAAGTAGCAGATTTAGCTGTTCAAGCTGGTACAGGATTTACTTCCTTTGAAGGTCTTCCTGTTAGTGCTACTAATCCTGGATATATTAAGATAGGTAATGAAGTTATCAAATACACTGGTGTAACTGGAAATACTTTGACCAGTTTAACTAGAGGTATAGGTAGTACTAAGGCTGCTAGACATGAGATTAATGATGCAGTATTTAAATATGAGTTTGGTGGTGTATCTTTACTTAGAATTAATAATACTATTAATGATAATTATACACATTCCTTAGGTGATGTTAGTATTACTAGTGCTGATGCTATTGAAATAGATTCATATCATATTAAGATTGATACTAGTGGAGATAATTCACAAAGTTCAGGATTTATTCTTAATAGAAGTAGTGCAAACTCTGATAACTACTTACCTTTGAAATTAAATTCAGCTGGTGTTGGTGGTGGACCAGAAGCTGCTGCAACTTATAATATTCCATTCTCCTTAATGGTTCCTAAGTTTGAAACAATGATTCCTACTGGATGTAAGATTACTGCTAGAGCAAGAACTATTTCTGGTGCTAGTGTTAATGGAGTGGAACCAGCATTCCAGGATAAAGGATTTACAGAAGTTGCAATAGGACAAAAGAATTATTTTGATAGTCCTAGATTGGTTGCATCTAAACCTAATGAGGATGCTTATTTGACTACTCTACCTGGTAATAAATCCTTAACTTTTGTTATGAATATGGCAGCAAGTGATAGAAGATTGTCACCTGTAGTTAACTTAGATCATTGTGGAGTAACATTTGTTAATAACAGAATCAATAGACCTATTAGTAATTTTGCTACTGATTTAAGAGCTAATCAAACTGTTAAAGATCCTGATAGATTCTTCTATGTAACTAAGAATATAGTTCTGGAAAATCCTGCAACAACTTTACAAGTAATTCTAGATGCTTATGTTCCTGATGTTTGTGATGTTAGAGTATTCTATGCTATAAACCAAGAGTTACCAGTTAAGGATACAATCTTTATTCCTTTCCCAGGATTTAATAATAAGAATAGTAATGGAGATATGATTACTCCAACTGCTAGTGATGGTCAATCAGATCAGAAAGTACCAAAAGTTGATACTTATGTTCCAGAGGCTACACCTAATCTTATGAAGGAATATACATTTAGTACTGAAGATCTTCCACCATATAATTCTTATAGAATAAAAATTGTAGGAACTTCTACTAATGCAGCAGTTGTCCCTCAAATACAAAGACTTCGTGCTACTGCTCTTGCATAATTATGGCTTTAATTCCAGTAAAAGATTCTCCTGGTATTTTTAGAGATAGTATTACAAATGCTATTATAAACAGGAATACCAATGACTATAACACCTACATTCAGAATAGACAAAGAATGAAATCTAAGAATGAAAGAATTAATGATCTTGAAAAGAAAGTAGATGATTTGAGTGGTGATATTGGTGATATTAAATCAATGCTTCAATCATTCATAAACAAGTAACATGGCAAATAACACTATCACGTTTGATCCACAATCTGGAGTTGCTTACGGTGTTAATTTGACCATTAACACAGGATCAGATTTTAAGTCTACATTTGATGTACTTAAACCTGATAAATCTGCTTATAATCTTACAGGTTATTTTGGATCTTCTCAGATGTCTAAATCTGTTGCTATTGGAGCAACAGGTCAAGTTTCTGCTACTTTTTCTGTAGGTATTACTAGTGCTGCAGGTGGACAATTTAATATATCTTTAGGATCTACTGCTACTAGATCTTTAAAAGAGGGTAGACATGTTTATGACATCCTAGTAAGTTCAGGGTCAACTATTTACAGAATGGTTTCTGGAAATGTATTAGTATTGTCAGGAATATCATCTGTCCCCACATCATAAATAACTAAAAGGTAAACTATATACATGGCGCAACCTTCTACCAGACAAGAATTAATTGATTATTCCCTAAGACAATTGGGTGCTCCTGTTCTGGAGATCAACGTTGCAGAAGAGCAACTTCAGGACTTGACAGATGATGCTATCCAATTTTATCAAGAAAGGCATTATGATGGTGTAACTGAGAATTTTCTCAAGTATCAAGTAACTCAAGGAGATATTGATAGAGGAACAGCAAGTGCTTCTGGTGACCCAGTAACTGGACCTGGTATTTCATCTACTAGTGTTTCTACACAAATTGCTGGTATTGGAACAACAACCTTTAAGTATTATGAGAGTGGTAATTATATTCAAATTCCTCCAAATATAGTTGGGATTAAAAAAGTATTTAAAGTTAGAAGTGCTAACTCAATGGGCATGAGTGGCAACATGTTCAGCTTTAAATATCAGTTAGTTTTGAATGATTTGTATTTCTGGGGAAGAACAGAATTACTAGGATATTCAATGGCCATGAGTTATTTGGAAACTATGGATTTCCTTTTGAATACTCATACTAGAATTAGATTTAATATAAGACAAGATAGGTTATATTTGGATATTGATTGGGAAGAAATAAGTGCTGGTGATATTTTAATTATAGACGCTTATACTGCTTTAGATCCTGATGCATCCAGTAAAGTCTTTAATGATAGATTTTTAAAATTATATCTTACAGCATTAATTAAAAAACAATGGGGTCAGAATTTAATTAAATTCCAAGGGGTAAAACTTCCTGGTGGAATTGAGTTAAATGGAAGACAAATGTATGATGATGGTCAAAAAGAAATAGATGAAATTAGGGAGCAAATGATTAGTACTTATGAGATTCCACCTCTAGACATGATTGCTTGAGGTAGAATAATATGGCACTTAATTCATACTTCTTACAGGGTTCTAAAAGCGAACAAAGTTTAGTCCAGAGTCTAATCAACGAACAGTTGACGATTTATGGCGTTGAGGTATATTACATACCAAGAAGATATATTGCTCAAAATACTGTTATAAAAGAAGTTATTGAGTCTCAATTTGATAGTGCCTATCCATTAGAAGCATATATTGATAGTTATGAAGGATATGGTGGACAAGGAACTCTTCTTTCTAAATTCGGAATACAGAATGTAGATGATCTTACTCTTGTAATTTCTAGAGAAAGATATGAGACCTATATTACTCCTCTTATCAAGAATTTACCTAATGTAGAATTAGCAACTAGACCTAAAGAAGGGGATCTTATTTACTTCCCATTAGGAGATAGGTTATTTGAAATTAAGTACGTTGAGCATGAGCAACCATTCTATCAACTCAAAAAGAATTACGTTTATCAACTTAGATGTGAGCTCTTCCGTTATGAGGATGAGGTTATCGATACTGGTATTGAGACTATTGATGATGAAGTAGAACAGCTAGGATATATTGCTACTCTTACTCTGATTGGAGCTGCTTCTACTGCTACTGCTACTGCATCTTATGTTTCAACAGGTGGTGTTCAG
>VTLG01010342.1_pt1 | contig 10200 bp, 7 predicted proteins | sample 4694571 | NCBI WGS metagenome assembly VTLG01 (sample SAMN12604809, study PRJNA352737) | marine metagenome | biome: ENVO:00000447; feature: ENVO:00000209|ENVO:00000569|ENVO:01000036; material: ENVO:00002151; isolation source: viral sequences binned using virsorter ... | reverse complement strand
GTTCCCAAAGTGACCTGTAGATAACTCTAGTTGGGTTGCCACGATACTTTTTGGGATTGATAGGTTTATAAATCCCAGAATACGCCATAAATATAATTGTACCAACATAGGTATTTAGCGTGTCAATAGATAGATTTTTAGGAGTAATGAATGCCAACGGCGGAATGTCGATGAGCAATAACTTCGTGGTGAAAATTGGAAATTCAATGGAGGACTTTAAAAATCCCTCTATGAATCGTAATATATTTGAATTTTTATGCGACGAAGCACAGTTACCAAACACACAAGCAGCAACTGGAACATTGAAAGGTAGATATACTGGTGAGGGTGAGATAAATTATCCACATACCAGAGTATTTACTGAATTTCAGTTAGGATTTCAATGTGATGCTAATATGACACCATTAAAATTTTTATATGATTGGTATGGACAGATTTTTCAAGAGAAAGATGTTAATGGTAGTGAATATGGCACACTTGAATCATCAGGAGGAAATAGTTTAGAAGATTCTTATTCACAAGCAAATAGAGTAAAAAATAGAACCACTACTCTAAATTATCCATCAGACTATTGTAAAACAATATATGTGTCTAAAACTGAATTAGGACCTGCACTTAATTTTGGTCAGAGAACATCTGGAACATTTATTTTAGATCATGCATGGCCGTATGCTATTGATGCAGTGCCACTACAATTTGGAGCAGGACAATTAACAAAAGTAACTGCACAATTCTATTACACAAAACATTACTACGTTGATAGTGACGTCAACAATATGTTCCGATTTCCATTCCTTAATCCTGGCGACTCTCCTATTGCATTGATGAATGGATACAACAAATTTGACTAGTCAAATTTGACTTTTGAATTCCATAAAAGCGGGAAAATTTTTCCCGCTATTTTTTGTCTGAAAAAGTCGCTAAATATAAATATGACCTTGGAGTAAATATTATGGCATTGCCAACCGTCGATTTGCCAACACATGAGTTGGAAATCCCGTCAAATAAGAAAAAGATAAAATTTCGTCCTTTTTTAGTAAAAGAGGAAAAAGTGTTACTTTTAGCACTAGAAAGTGATGATGAGAAAAATATTAGGAACGCAGTTCTTAATTTATTGAAAGGATGTATTTCATCAAGAATAAAAATTGATAATCTTGCAACTTTTGATTTAGAGTATATTTTCCTCAATATTCGTGCAGTTTCTGTTGGAGAAGTTATTGATATTAATGTTACATGTCAAGATGATGAAAAAACACAAGTTAAGTATCAATTAAACCTTACTGATGTACAAGTTAATTTTCCAGAAGGACATAGTAATAAAATTATGCTAACCGATGATCTAGGTGTTATAATGAAGTATCCATCATTCAATAGATTTGTGGAAAGTCAATTTCAACAAAAAGATGTGAATGAGGATACAGTTATAGAGATTATTGCTGAAAGTATAGATCAAATTTTTCAAGGAGAAGAGGTATTTGATGAATCTACCACTACTCCAAAGGAATTTATTGAATTTGTAGAGAGTTTGACAACTCAACAACTAGAAAAACTACAAAAATTCTTTGAGACATCTCCTAGATTAGAACATAAGTTTAAGGTTAAAAACCCAAATACTGACGTAGTGTCTGATTACACAATATCGGGATTACAAAGTTTTTTCGGATAGCCCTCTTTCATAATTCGTTGGAGGGGTATTACAAGACTAACTTTGCTTTGATGCAACATCATAAATATAGTTTGAGTGAAATTGAAAATATGATGCCATTTGAGAGACAAGTTTACGTATCTCTCTTACAACAGTATATGGAACAACTTAAACAAGAACAAAAACAACAACAATAATGGCAGCAGGAACAGTTGGTTATAGCGATACTAGGGGTAATAAAGATTACACTAGTATGATTGCAAGTCAAATTGGAAGACGTCTTAAAGAAGCTTCCGATATGGCGTCAAATGAACGTGCCTATGCAGCAGGACAAGCAGAGGCAGGAGGAACATCATTAGAAGAAGCAGGAATAGGTAAAGGATATTTTTTCGGAAAAGCCCTTGGTTCAAGATTTGGCGGAGACAGAATCGCCAGAACTAAGGGCAGAATGGGCATGGGTGGTGCTGGAACCAACCCTGCCACAAATTATAAAGAAAGATTTCGTGGTGGATTTGATTATAATGTAACTAATCAGTCTATAACTGATGTTGCACCATTATCAAATGCACTTGTTACTGGACTTCGTGGTGTAGAAGAAGGATTGAGTGACGTTGCAGGAGCAATACAAAGACAGGGAACAGTATTAAATCAACTTTCTCAGTCACAAGCTGATATGGCGAAGGCAACCATGTTTAATGGTTACCTTTTTGCAATGTTTCAAAGTCAGCAGAGACGATCTGAAGGGAGAGCGAGTTTACGTAGAGAAGAAAGATCAATAGAACGTGGTGCATCTAGTCGTAGAATAGGAGGAGCATCATTTGGTGGAGCTGGTGGTGGTCGTGGAATGATCAACGTGACAGGAGGTAAATCTGGTGGTGGTGGTGCTGGACTTCTTGGTGGTTTGACTGCTCTTGATGCTGCTAATTTTGGAGTAGGTCAGAGTATACGATCAGCAGCAAAAAAAGGAACAACTTCTGGTAGAGCAATAAGGGCAGGACAAACTGGTATTAGAGCTGGTCTCTCAAATCCTCTAAAAGGTGCAAAAACACTTGGTGCAAGTCTTGGCAAAAATTTAAACAAAGTAACTCAAAATGTTGCAAAAATGTTTAAGATCCGACCAAATGCGGTAAGATCAGCACTTAAAACAGTAAGCAAAGGAAAAGCAGCAGCTGCTGCTGATGCTGTTAGTGGTGGTTTTGGAGGAGCATATAAAGGCACTAAACCTCAAACTATGGATCCTTTTGATGCTCTCCTAGGAGATAAGGAATTCCTTTCTGGATTTGGTGATGGTCCTCAGTCTGCAAAATTACGAAAAGAGATGCAGGAAATAGCAATGCAGTCTGCAGACCTTAGAGAATTAGATCAGATAAGGAAATTTTCTGAATTTGGCATTGATGAGGCAGCTGATGGTGTGACTATGACTGTCAGATCTACTCCTGTAGGAGAGTCTGCAGCATTAGCAAAAAATGTTTCACCAGAAGATGCTGCAAGACTAGCTCCTTATAGAATAGCATCTGCACAAGATGCGGGTGTAAAAGCAGTAGATATAGCATCAGATCAACTTGTTAAAAAAGGAATGAAACAAGGACTTAAGAGGGGTGGAGCAGTAACTAGAATGCTAGTTAAGAAGTTTGGTGCTGCTGGAGTTAGATCTGGTCTTAAAAAAATTCCAATTATTGCTGGTCTTGCTGGTGTTGCTTTTGGTATTCAACGTGCATTAGAAGGAGATTTCTTAGGAGCTGGTCTTGAAGTTACTTCTGGTATTCTTGGTGCTACTGGTGTTGGTGGTGGATTAGGTTTAGGTATTGATGGATTCTTACTTGCCAGAGATTTAGGAATGACCCCTATGGCGGAGGGTGGTATTGTTAAAGGAAGAAGAGGACTTGGATTACCAATGATGCTTGGTAATCGTTTGCCATCAGTAGTTGGAGAAGGTGGATCTGATGAAGCAGTTTTACCATTAAACAAGAAAACTTTCCTTAATTTTGGTCTTGGTTTTATGGATGCGATAAAGGATAAAAAGAGTGATTATGCCAAAATAACAGGAATGGGTGTTTTCTCTGGTATAGGAGATGCAGCAAGTGGTGGTTTATTTGAAAATATTGGAGGTGGAATATCAAACATAATTGATGGTGTAAAAGATATGTTTGGTAATTTTAAAGACAATTTTAAGGAAACATTTAATAATCTCAAAGAATCACTTGGAAATACATTTAATAATCTAAAACAGCAGTTTGGAGAAAAATTTAGTAATTTCAAAGACTCACTTGTGAGTAAATACAACAATTTTAAAGATTCAGTTGGAAATAAAATTAATAATGTTAAACAGTGGTGGAATAAAGATTCGTCAGACGGAAGTATGATTGATAATGCAAGATTTGGTGTTAAAAAATTCATAAACAGAGCATTTGGTAAAGATGATGCTAAGAATATGAAGGAATACAATCCTACAGAAGGTGTGACATATGGTTCATTACCTTCTAACTATAAAGAAGAAGAAGCAAAATATTTTCAAACTGGAATGTATACTCCTAATGTAGAAAATAGTGGTATAAATGTTATACCTGGTAATATGACTGGACACACAGTTATCACTAACAACTATTATGGTGGTGGTGGAGATGGTGGTGGAGTAGAGACAGGTGAAGGTAACCCCACTATGAATGATCTAGGATTTGAAGGATTAGTAACAAACTATGCTCTAGCAACTAAGTAATTATGGCAGAACAGGATTTTCAAAATGCCACTGAATATAAGTTAAAGAAATTTACTATATCAAAAGGTGATGGTAGTAAAGAAACATCTTTACTTAATAGTGATATGATTGCTTCATTTTCATTTCATGAAAGTGTTACTAATCCGTTTCTTGGAGCATCAGTTCTTATAAGTGATTCAAATGGTTTTATTAACACATTTCCTATTCAAGGTGGTGAAATTGTAAACATAGAGGTTTCGACAAGTTTTGATAAACAGGTAAGTGGAGGTCAACCGACAAAATATAAACTTAAAGTTTTTAAGATTGCAAGTAGAGTTATAAAAAATAAACAACAAACATATACTTTGGTAATGGTATCTGAGGAAGCTTTTACAAATGAAATTGTTAGACTTGAAAAACAATTATCAGGCAAACCAGATGAAATAGTGACAAAGTTAATCAGAGAAAATTTAAAATCTAGTAAAGAAGTTTTTGTAGAACCATGTAAATTTTCTGTAAAAATGTTGCCAGCAAAAAGAAGACCATTTGATATCATAGCAGATATGACTAAGAGAAGTATATCTGGTAATGCAACATTTACAACTAAAAAAACAAAAACAAAAAAAGTAAAAAATGAAAAAGGAAGTGCATTTGATAATAAGAAGACATCTGGAAAAGAAAACGAAATAAAAGGAACTGCTGGATATTTTTTCTGGGAGTCACTTAGAGGATTTAACTTTTATTCAGTTGATGCGTTATGTTCTCTTCCAAAACTTGACAAACAGGGTAATTATAAAGAGGGTACAGAAGAATTTCCTGCAAAAGATTTAAGATCTAAACCATGGGGTCCTTACAAAGAAGTTATTGCTAACAAAGGTGATGGTGAAGATCAAAGAGGTGTAGTAAGTAATTTTAAGTTTGCTTCTGAGGTTGATGTACTACATTCACTGAGGAAAGGAAAATATTCATCTGTACTTGTATTTTTTAATATGAGCACAGGACAGTATGAAGAATATACTTATAAGATTCAAGCAAGTTATGATGCTATGTCACATCTAGGAGGTCAAGACTCAATATCTTTAATACCTACTAATCAAGAGGAATTATCAGAAACTCCATCAAGAGTTATGAGTGCAGTATTAGATCATGAAGCATGGTACAACGACCCAGACATTGCTGACCCAGATTCTACAGCAACTGATAATCCATCAGAGTATGCTGATTGGATAAAATATTATGCTGCACAAACTACTGCTAGATTTGATTTACTTCAAAATCAAACAGCTAAATTTACAATACCTGGTAATCCTCATATATCTGCAGGAGATAAGGTAAACATTCTTATTCCAAACAAATTAGCAGATGAATTGAAAAAAGAAAAACCATTTGATGAAGAAACTAGTGGAGTTTATATGGTTAGAGAAGTATCACATATGTATGATAAGTTAACAGGAGGTAACGGAAACATGACAACTGTGCTACAGTTGTTTAGAGATTCTTATGGAATGACCGACTTACAGTCAACTCATGGAGAATAAATAATAATGTACATACTGTACGGAGGAAAATACAATGAAAACAATTGAAGACCATATTCAGCACGACAAAGAAATTCTTGCTGATCCTAAAACATCAGAACCCATGCGACATCACATTGAAGATGAGTTGCATGATTTAGAAGAGTATGTAGAACATCATAAGTCAGAAATTGAAGCAGGAGATCATCATGACCCTAATGTATTAGAGGTATTCTGTGATGTACACCCTGATGAACCTGAGTGTCTAATATATGACGATTAACTATGGATGAGGCGTTAGCACGTATCGCACCAAGTATGCGAATCGGAATGGATGGGTTTGCTTGGTGGGTAGGACAAATAGAGGCATCTTCTGCTCTCGAAAAAAATAATAAAGGTGGTTACAGATATAAAGTGGCGATTGTGGGTGAACACCCCAAGTCAAGAGAGATAGTTCCCACTGCTGATTTGCCATGGGCTAACGTAATGATGCCTGTCAATCAACCATTCTCACCTGGTAACATAACTGGTGCAGCTGCTCAGTTAACGCCAGGTTGTTGGGTGGTTGGTTTTTATTTGGATACTGATAGACAAAAACCTATAATTATGGGTTCTATTGGACAAACACCAGGTGCTACAGTTGAAAAGAACACAATACAGCAAGACGATCCCGATTCAAGATTTGCAACTGGTGATCGTACTGCCCCATTTGAAATAGACCCTAAAACAGACGGTGATCCAAGTAAAAGTGATACATCTAAACAAAATGGAGGTCCTAGTGATGGAACAGTTATTGAAAAGAAAGACGGAACAAAGGAGGAGCGAGTAGACTCTGGTAATATGAAGGATAACCTCAAGGATGAGGAATGGTGTCAAGAAACTGGTGAAGTTTGTGAAAAAGATGATTTAAAAGGACAAATGACGAGTGTCATAGGAAATTTCCTTGCAGACATTCAAGCAAGTGATGGTAATATTGGTAATTACTATGTTAGTAAGTATACAGGAGGACTTTATAATTCGTCTGGAACAGCAAGACAGTACGTAAACAAAGCAATAAGAGTTGTTCAAGAATTTTTAGCAAGATTAAAAGGATATGTTATTTCATTATTACAGAAAGGAGTTAATAAATTAGTAAAAGCAATATTACGTCCTGATGAGAAAGGAAACGCTCTTACTCCAGTTACAGAGTGGTTTAATAAACTCCTAAAGGATCTTGGATGTAAAATGGAAGATCTTGGTCTTCAATTAGCAGAATGGTTGACAAATCTCTTAATGAATTATGTTAATCAAATTTATCGTGCTGCTGCATGTCAACTTGATGAGTTAGTAAACGGAATTATTTCTAAAATATACCAATTGATGAATCAATTACTAGAGAGCATTTTAGGTCCTCTACAAGATATTCTAGGTGCTATTGCTGCTCCACTTAACATGATTGGTAATGCAATTAACTATATTTTAAATCTTTTAGGAATATCATGTACAGGTGTTGACACATCATGTGCATCAAATTCAAAAGTATGTACAGATGGAGCAAAGTCAGGGGATGATAAAGATGATTTCTTAGATAAATTATTGGAGAGTATTGATAATTTATTTGGAGACACTCCTGCTGATTATACACAGTATGTTTGTGATGAGGCGTATACAGGAAAACCATTAGAAATAACTACTGTTGGATTTGCTGGTGGAGTTCCAAAAACTGGCACAGATACAAGTGCACCAAAAATTGTATACGATATAGACGATATTGAAGTTAACGAAGGTGATTTAGCAGTATTTACAGTGACTAGATCTGGATCTACTAATATAGCATCATCTGTAACAATTAAAACACTTGGAAATCAAGGAAGTGCAACTGCTGGAAAAGATTATCTTGAAGTAGACGATATATTAGGATTTACACCAGGTGAAACTCAAAAAACAATTGAAGTTCAAACATTAGTTGATAATGAAACTGATGATAATGAAAGTTTGTTTATTAAAATGACAAATAACTCTCCTGAGAATGGTAAGTATGAAATTAAATTTAAGAAAAATATTGGTAAATGTACAATTATTGAAAAAGATCTTAAAGAACCATATGATCCTTACAGTCCTACTGATGTAGATCCATTTGAACCTATAGAAATACCAGATCCAGATGGCACTCCAACTGGAGAAACTCCTTCAGATGATGGAACTCCAACATATCAGGTTACTGCAAATAGAACCACATGCCCAGAAGATGAATTCATTATATACACTATCGTAACAACAAATATTACTAATGGAACTATACTTTACTATACTCTATCTGGTGAAGGTATTACAAATGGAGATATTGTTGGACAGAAATTGACTGGAGAATTTGTAGTTCAAGATAATCAAGCGTTGGTTACTGTTGGTATTAGAGAAGATTCTACTATAGAAGATGAAGAGACATTGAGATTTACTATTAATGGAACTGGTGCGTTTGTAGATGTTCTTATTACTGCACCTGATGATCAAACAGTAGGTGATAATGACATAGGAGTTGGAGATGACTTATCAACTGTATTCCAAGAATTTAGATTACCTATTGTAAATTCTGGTAATATTATAACTGATGGTGCTGGAGGTATAATTGAAATTCCTGTAGATAACACTGGTGATGCATTTGCAGAACCTCCAGTTGTTTTTGTTTCTGGAGAAGGTGTTGGTGCTACTGCTACAGCACTATTAGATGACAATGGATTTGTGACAGAAATTAGAATTCAATCATCTGGTTTCGGTTATAAGAAAAATCTTGCTGTAGATAAAAATGTTAGATGTATTATTGACGCATTTACTATTCTCAGTCCTGGTATAGGATATCAGAGTGCTCCAGAAATGTATGTTGATGGAGAACTTGGTATTGCTGAGGCAGTAATTAACGAAGATGGTTTTGTAATAGGAGCACGTGTATTAAATAGAACAATAAATTTTGAAAGATTACCTAAGATAGAACTTGTTGGTGGAGGGGGATATGGTGCTAGATTACTTCCATCACTATCATGTCTAGATACTGCAGCACTTACTGAAGTTGGTGCTACTAAGATTGGTACTGGTAAATATATTGATTGCCCATGACACTAGAATTTCCTGCATCTACTTATCCAGATAGTATTTTCAAACAGACTAGTCCTGATCAGTCGCAGTCTCTTGATGATAATCCTACGTTCAATGTTTTATTGAAAGGATATAAAACTAGATCCATGTTGTATGAAAGGTTATTGCCTGATAATACAGGTGGTGCTTTAAGAATACAAGGACCTAGAGGTGGTAATACTGCAATTGTTATGGATAACAAAGGTAGTATTAAAATAAAAACAGGACCTTTGAATACAAATATTGCTGGTAGTGGAATTCTTGGTATTAAAACACAAGGTCAACAACAATTACATCAAGGTAGATCAAATATACAGTATAATATTGGTGGTAGTGAGAACGAAGGACAAGCACTTAACGTTCTAGCGTATGGAGACGTTGTAGAAGAATGTAAAGGTAGTACACGTTACATAAAAGCAACTAAAATTTACATACAAGCAACAGACGAGTTTATTATAAAAGGACAGAATATAAAAATTCAAGCTGGTGCAGAACTTTTGATGTCTGCTACAAGTTTTAAAACTGCACAGGTTAATAAGAAAGAAATTACAGTTGGACAGGATATGAAATTTGGTGCAGGAGAATCTTCTGATATCAAATTTGATCCACGATCATCTACTAATATAGTTTCAGCGGGTTGTATTAATCATAAAGTTGCTGGTGACTATGCTTTAAGAGCAATAGGAAACGTGCATATAGGATCTTTAGGTGGTGCTGGTTTGCTAATAAAAGATAGAACAGTAGGAATGAAATTTACTACTCAAACCAAATTTAGTGCAGGAGGAATTACTGAGACAAAATTGATTGGAACTGGAAAAACTTTAATATCAGGAACAGCAGGAGTAGAAATAGAAACAGCAGCAGAATTTAAAGCAAAAGGAGAAACTGGTGCTACCATGGAGTCTAAAAACGACGTAGAGGTAAAATCAGAACTTGGTAAAGCTACATTACAAGGTGCTAACACTGTTGTATCAGCATCTCAAACTGTAAAGATATCTGGTCAGATGATATACTTAAATTAGTTTTCCTTATATCACACATAAGATTTACTATGTCATGGTTTGGTAAAAAGCTTGACAAATCCAAATTAAGTATTATAATATACAGGACAGGACTCGAAAGATCGTAACCCTGCGAAAAGACTCACATGTCGGTGTAGTCTCACATCCGCAGGAATAATATATCTTGCGAGAAAAACAAAAACAAAAATGATCAAAACAACAATCGCAGCACTT
>VTLG01015570.1_pt1 | contig 10203 bp, 17 predicted proteins | sample 4694571 | NCBI WGS metagenome assembly VTLG01 (sample SAMN12604809, study PRJNA352737) | marine metagenome | biome: ENVO:00000447; feature: ENVO:00000209|ENVO:00000569|ENVO:01000036; material: ENVO:00002151; isolation source: viral sequences binned using virsorter ... | reverse complement strand
GGTGGTGTCCTAGAATAAATATTCTGGATACCGTGCAGAACAATGAAGGTTCCTAACTGGCAACATAATTCGGGCAAGGAACCTAAACGGACCTTGAAACCACAGGCCCTGCGACAAGCACGGCAAAGGTTACAGAATGTTAAGAAGCGTTATATGACCGCCCACAAGAGGCGGTCTTCTAGTATTGTAGGTACATACAACGAAAACAGAGATGGCAGTCCAGCAAGAAATCAAGTCCCAACTAGCAAAGTTGCTTGCTACTGAAGATCTGGTAGTAGAGCATAAGCAGGTTACAACAGCTCAGTTCAATGTACATACTCGTGTATTGACCCTTCCAATATGGGAAAAAGCAAGTCATGATGTATATGATATGCTGGTTGGTCACGAGGTAGCACACGCACTCTTTACTCCTGATGAGGATTGGACAGAGAAGATTAAAGTTCCTCAACAGTTTGTAAATGTATGTGAGGATGCAAGGGTTGAGAAGTTGATGAAGAGAAAGTATATGGGTATTGCCAAGACTTTTTATAGGGGATATAATGAACTTAATGAACAAGATTTCTTTGAGATAGAAGATGAAGATATTACTAAGTTTAATCTTGCTGATAGGATTAATTTATTCTATAAGGTGGGTTCGTTCGTTGATTTGGCTTTTTCGGATACTGAAAAGGAGATTGTCGATCTAGTTGGGGCTGCTGAAACTTTTGATGAAATGCTTAAGGCATCTGAGGTTCTTTATGAATATTGTAAAAGGGTACAAGAGCAGGAAGCAAAGATTGATTTAGAGAATCAACCAAAGCAAGGTAAATTGGATTTTGATATGGGCAACTCTCCTTCAGAAGTAGATGGTGAAGAAGGTGAGGAAGAGGGATCTCCCAAACCAACACCACAGATGGAAGAGAGTGGTGGTACTCAATCTGATTTACCAGAGTTTGATGAACCTAATGAACCAGAAGTAAGAACCGATGAAGCACTACAAGATAATATAAAGAATCTTGTAAATATGCAAGGAGAAGATAATGTTTATATTGAGATTCCAGAAATTAATGTAAATAAAGTAGTGGTAAATAATACTGAAGTTCATCAAGTCATTGATGCTTCTTGGAAAGAACAGCAAGTTACTTGGGATAATAGTGAGTATCTTGCATCATTGGGGAATATATTTGAAGAGACGGATAATAACTATGTACAATTTAAAAGATCTGCACAAAAGGAGGTAAGTTACCTTGTTAAAGAATTTGAATGTCGGAAGGCAGCTGACAATTATGCTCGTTCTGCTACAAATCGCACTGGGATCCTCGATACAACAAAGCTTCATACGTATAGATTCAATGAAGACATCTTTAAGAGAATTACTACAGTTCCTGATGGGAAGAACCACGGATTGATATTTATTCTTGATTGGTCTGGGTCAATGAGTTATGTAATGCAGGATACAATCAAGCAACTTTATAATTTAGTTTGGTTTTGTAGGAAAGTATCTATTCCTTTTGAGGTTTATGCTTTCACTAATGAGTGGATACGTCATGGTGAAGAAATAGTTCATTCTCGTTATGAGAAAAAGGAATATAATTTTGCTGTTGATGATAGTTTTTCATTAATGAATCTTCTTAGCAGTAAAGTTAATGCAAAGACTCTAGAGAATCAGATGATTAATATCTGGAGATTAGGATCTTATTTTAATCGTTCATATCATTCTTTTTATACTACTCCACAACAGTTGAATCTTTCAGGAACACCTTTGAATGAAGCAATACTTTGTCTTCATAAAATTCTACCACAATTCCAAAAAGAAAATAAAGTACAGAAGGTTCAGTGTGTAATTCTTACCGATGGTGAAGCAAATCATCTTGCTTTCCATAAAGAGGTAACACGTTATCATTATAGAGATGGTGAGATGAGTGAGCCATATATGGGATGTCGTCGTATCAATCCTTCTACATCATTTTTACGTGATCGTAAAGTTGGTAAGACATATAAGTTTGGATGGAATTATTCTGATTTTACTAGTACTCTTATCACAAACTTAAAAGATAGATTTCCAACAGTAAACTTTATTGGTATACGTTTACTTGAGAAGCGAGATGCTTTGAGATTTGCAAAGATGTATTATAGTGAATATTGTAAAGAGTATAATATTATCCAGAAAGATTGGAAGAAACAAAAGAGTTATACTATTCATAACTCTGGATATGATGCATACTTTGCAATGTCATCAAGTAATCTTTCTGAGGATGCAGATTTTGATGTTGATGATGATGCAACAAAGGCACAAATCAAAAGAGCATTTGTTAAATCACTTCAGACCAAGAAACTAAATAAGAAAGTTCTTGGTGAATTTATTTCGTTAGTGGCTTAATTATGACTAGGGAGATCCTTCCATTATTTTCTTCTCCTCTTTGTGTATCAACAATAGAAGAGAATCTGGATGATGTATTTAAATCTATAAAGAAATTAAAATATATTTCAGCAAATAATTATGGAACATATACTAGTGAAACTAGAGATGTTTTAAGTAAGTTTCCTTCTCTTAAGAATTCTTTATTGAATGAGTTTAATGATTATAAAAATTCTTGTCTTTACTATGAGGATACAGAATTTTTTATCACTACCTCATGGGTAACTAAATGCAAACCTAATTCATCAAGTCATAAGCACAATCATCAAAATTCTCTTTACAGTGGAGTTTTATACTTCCAAGAAGGAGAAGATTTTGCGGGTATTCGTTTTTCTAATGAGAATATAATACCTCAACAAATTTTATTAAAAGAACCTACTGAATGGAATCTTTTAAACTCAAGTTCGTGGGTTATAAAACCTGCTCCAAATCAGGTTGTTATTTTCCCTAGTTATCTTTATCATGAAGTTACTTTTCATAGTGCTAATGAAGATAGATATTCATTAGCATTTAATTTATTTCCTAAAGGCCCTTTAGGAAAATCTGATTCCTTATTAAATTTTAATTATGAGAAAAATTGATCCAAGTGAATACATGCAAGATGGGTGGGATAGTGCTCCAGGCCCTGTCCATCCTTATGTAAGAGGTTCACTTCATAACAAGATTGGTATGTGGGTTATGTGGACTTACTACGTACTAATTGTGGGTATGATTATTAGACTTATTTGGGTATTAAACACATGATTAAAGAATGGTTAAATGACATCCCTAATTGGGAGAAAGAGTATCCTACGATGGAAGGAGTTAAACTTTCCAAACGTGAGAAAGAAATCCTTGATGGTGATGAAATAAAATCACATGAAGGAATGGTTTTTGGTAGAATGTATGCAGACTGGAAGAGGAGGAAAGAACTATAAATATAAAAAAGTGTCATCGAGTATGAAGACATATCAAGAGTTTATGCAAGAGAGTAGTCTCTCTAGGATAAAAAGTAAATCTGATAAGAGTGGGATAGCAACCCTCTCGGCTGATCGTGGTAACAAATCTAGGAAAGAGAATCAAGCAAGGTCAAAGCAATTACAAAAAGATATTCGTGGTAAATTTGGTAGAGGACCGACTAAAGTAAAAGGATCATATTTAGAAAAAGATAAAGAGACAGGAAAGGAAAGAAAGGTAAAGGAGAAAAGTTATGCAATAGATCGTGGTAAGATGAGTAAGAAGAAGTTTAAGAAAGAGGTTAAGAAACTAGGTAAGAAGTATGGGCAGGATTCAGTCTTGACACAAACTAAAAAAACTGCTACACTCCATAGAACCAGGAAGGGAGGATTAGACAAGAAAGGAGAAAATGTGGGTAGGTTCAAACCTCAAGGTAAGAACCCATATGGGCAATCCCAAATTAAAGGAAAAACTTTCTCATACGGAGATTAATGACAAAACCTTATGATGACTCCAATTGGAGAGAAGAGTACAAAAGTTACACTAGTAATGAAAGGCATCTTGAATTGTTAGAGAATGGGCCTAAACAACTCTCTCAGGCTTGGATACTGGGTGCTTTGTATAATAAATGGAAAAAGATGAAGGGGTATGATAAATTGGATCCAAAGGAGAATGAGGGTCAATTGCAATCATCGATGAGGGAGTGGGAAGAAAGTATTAAGAAATATCAATAAATCATTACAGGGGGTCGCAAGACCCCTTTTTTGATATACAATAGGTATATTGAAAACAAATTACATTATGTTCACTGCTGATCCTCGTATGACTGCTGACAAGATTATTGCTGATTTAAGAGACCTTTACGGAACAGAGTTTACTGCTGCTGATATCCGTGGTTATTGTGCTTCTCACAATGTATCTTATCAGACAGTTACAAAAAGACTTACTAATTTTAAAGTTGGTAAAGGTAAATGGAACCTTGAAGTAACAACAAGGGCAGTAGAGAACATTGAGAAGTCATTTAGTGCTCCTGCTGTGGAACATAAATTAGAACAGAACCTAGTCCCAGAAAAAGATGATACCTTCGTCCACTTTGGTCCTTTTAGTGATCTTAAGGCCATTCTTAAGTCCCGCTTGTTTTATCCTACATTCATTACTGGCCTTTCAGGCAACGGTAAAACGTTTGGTGTTGAACAAGCCTGTGCTCAACTCAAAAGAGAACTTATCCGTGTAAACATTACTATCGAAACTGATGAAGATGATCTCATTGGCGGCTTCCGCCTTGTTGACGGTGCAACCGTCTGGCACAACGGTCCAGTTATTGAAGCTCTCCAGCGAGGGGCTGTCTTGCTCCTTGACGAAATCGACCTTGCCTCAAACAAGATACTCTGCCTCCAACCAATCCTTGAAGGTAAGGGAATTTTCCTTAAAAAGATTGGAAAGTTCATCGAACCAGCAGCAGGGTTCAACGTCATTGCAACCGCAAATACTAAAGGTAAAGGTTCAGACGACGGAAGATTTATTGGAACTAACGTGCTCAACGAAGCCTTCCTTGAAAGATTCCCAGTAACATTTGAGCAAGACTATCCATCACCTTCTGTTGAGACAAAAATATTAGGTAAAGTTGCTGCTAGTCTTGGTGTTACTGATACTGATTTCTGCAAGAGATTAGTTGATTGGGGTGATATTATTCGTAAGACTTTCTATGATGGTGGTATTGAAGAAATAATCAGTACTCGTCGTCTAGTTCATATCTTACGTGCATATGGTATCTTTAAGAATAAAGCAAAAGCAATTCAGGTATGTGTGAATCGTTTTGATGATGAAACTAAGCAGTCATTCCTTGAACTATATGACAAGGTAGATGCTGACTTTGAGTTTGACAAAGAAGAGGAGGACAACTAGAATGGCTTGGTGGTTAGTTGACTCAATACTAAAAGGAACTATGGAAACAGATTATCCAGTAAGAAAAGATATGAGTATGTCTGTAGAAGGAGATGGTTACGATCATTCTCCTTACTACTATGATTATGATAGGAATGGTTTGGATGAGAATCCGTTTGAACAGAATTTCTTAGCAGATAATGACGATCAAGCAGCACATCATTTTCAAACACCAGAACAGTATCATTATCCACCTATAAATAACGAGGTTCAAAAGGAGAATGAAATGATCAGAGAAGACTCTGAAAGAAAACAAGATAACCGTTATAAGTATCACGAAGCTGAAATTATTAAAGACATTGAGGAATATGTTTCAGGTACTTATAATGGACATTATACTGGTGATACTCACGAGTACCGTAATGTTCAAACAATAGATTTGATGGCTGCAAGATCACTTGCATCTTCATTCTGTCAATCTAATATTTTGAAGTATGGTAGTCGGTATGGTAGTAAAGATGGAAGGAATAAGAAGGACTTGATGAAAGTCATACATTATGCTATGCTGTTATTACACTTTGATGAACATTACGGCAAACCATCAATAACCAGTGGTAACATTGACCATAATATGCCTTAATTATGAAACTGAGAGAACCTATGAAACTGTCTGAAAAAACCCTGACCTTATTGAAGAATTTCTCGACTATTAATCAATCAATTCTTTTTAAGAAGGGTAATTCGTTAAGGACTATCTCTGTAATGAAGAACATTCTCGCAGAGGCCCAGATTGATGAGGATCTACCTAAAGATTTTGGTATCTATGATCTTAATCAGTTTTTAAATGGACTTGGACTTCATCATAGTCCTGAACTAGATTTTCATGATGATAGTTATGTGGTAATCAAAGAAGGTAAGATGCGTTCTAAGTACTTCTTTGCAGATCCTAATGTAATTGTTACACCACCTGATAAAGAGATTACTCTTCCTAGTGAAGAAGCATCGTTCGAGTTGAGTACATCTCAATTGGATAAGTTACTTAAGGCAGCAGCGATTTATCAACTTCCTGATTTATCTGTAGTTGGTGGGGATGGTGTTGTTAAAGTTCTTGTACGTGATAAGAAGAATGATACGTCAAATGATTTTTCTATTGTAGTTGGAGAGACAGAATCAACATTCTCATTTAATTTTAAAGTCGAGAATATTAAGATTCTTCCTGGTACATATCGTGTAGATGTTTCACAAAAACTTTTATCACGATTTACTTGTCAAAATTATGCACTGAAGTATTATATAGCTTTAGAACCTGATTCAACATTTGGATGAACGTTAAAAAAGGATTGATACTTTTAATGCTTAGTAGACTTAAATTGTCAGCAAACTTTTCTTTAGAGTTAATTCTTTTTATTTCAGATCCTAAAACTAAATTATGAGTGATTTTATTTGGGTTGAGAAGTATCGACCTCAAACTATTGACGACTGTATTCTTCCAGAGAATATTAAGAAAACCTTTAGAGATTTTCTAAATAAGGGTGAAATACCGAATATGTTACTTGCTGGCCCTCCTGGTGTTGGTAAGACTACGGTAGCAAAAGCACTTTGCAATCAATTGGGGGTAGACTATTATGTCATTAATGGAAGCGATGAGGGAAGGTTTCTCGACACTGTTCGGAACAACGCAAAGAACTTTGCATCTACCGTCTCTCTTAGTAGCGAGTCAAAACATAAAGTCATCATCATCGATGAGGCAGACAATACCACTGCCGATGTACAACTCCTCCTTAGAGCGTCTATTGAGGAGTTCTCAGGAAACTGTAGATTTATCTTCACCTGCAATTATAAAAATAAAATCATCGAACCACTCCACTCCAGGTGTGCTGTGGTCGAGTTCGGCATCAAAGGTAAAGAGAAACCTCAAATCCAAGCTGAGTTTTTCAAGAGACTTAATACCATCTTGGACGAAGAAAGGGTTGAAAGTGATAAGAAAGTTCTCATCGAACTCATCAACAAACACTTTCCAGACTGGAGAAGAATCCTAAATGAGTGTCAAAGATACTCTGTTGGTGGTAAGATAGATAGTGGAATATTAGCTACATTCTCTGACGTTGCGGTAAATGATCTCATTAAAAATCTCAAAGAGAAGAATTTTAAGGAAGTACGTAAATGGTGTGTCAGTAACTTGGACAATGATCCTGCTGTTTTACTCCGTCGTATTTACGATTCTCTTACAGACTCATTGGTTCCTCCTTCCATCCCTGCTGCTGTTCTTATACTTGCTAAGTACCAGTACCAAATTGCCTTCGTAGCAGATCAAGAAATAAATTTACTTGCATGTTTAACTGAAATTATGGTAGAATGTGAGTTCAGATGAAAAGGATTTTAGACACTATTAAAAGGTGGTTGAATCTTGATCACCAAAGACCTTGGGAAAAGGAACCTCCTAATTGGGAGGATACTGCACCTTCTGAATATGAACCAGATGACTGATGACAACAAAGTAATTTATAGGGGTACTGCAAACCCTAATGCAACTAACAGCGAGTTAGATGCTAAAATTATTATTCACCATACAAACAAAGATGGAAACCGTGACCTTAAAGGAAAAGAAAATGAAAAAGAAGCAAAGGCATCAAGTTAAGTCTAGATGGTATTATATCTTCTGGGGTACTGCTACAGTGACTGTATTTGCTGGTCAGATGTATGTTGGTGGTGGTTTCCGTAGAATGGCTGAGAGTTTTGATAAAGTATTAGATGCTCCTATAAGGATGCATATAGGTATTCCCCATAGTCCTTGGGATGACCATCCTATGCTTATAAAATGATAATAAGTGAATCAGATGCTACATGGGCTGCTGATGAGTTTATTGATTACTTTAAGAACTTTACATCAATTGAAGATTATCTTCGTTATGTGAAGAAGGAAGTCGTTCTTCAGACTAATCAGTTATTTCCTTTACAAGATGAATTTCTGAATGAGGATATTCATCCTGAGGAGATGGAGTTTGATGTAAAATTTGTTGGAGATAGATTTGAGCAATCTGTTCCTCAAGATCATTATAAGAATCTTTTAGCAGCTGTATCTTCACATAATAATGAAAGTAATATTCCTGGTAGAGAATTACGTTGGATAGTATATGAAAAAAGAACACAAAAAATTGTAGGGTTTATACGGTTCGGTTCACCGACCATTAATTCTAAACCAAGAAATATATGGTTGGGTAAACCGCCCAATCTTTCGGTGTTTAATCGTCACGCTGCGATGGGATTTGTTATTGTTCCATCTCAACCTTTTGGATATAATTATCTTGGTGGTAAATTACTTGCATTAATGTGTGTTTCTCATTTTGCAAGGGAGACTTTAAATAAAGTATTTGATAAAGATATTGCTTTATTTGAGACCACTTCATTGTATGGTTCTACGACCTCTGCATCACAGTATGATGGTCTTAAACCGTTTATGAGATATAAAGGGTTAACTGAGAGTAAGTTCCTCCCACTCCTCCACGATGAGGTGTTTCATAAATTACATAACCATTTCACTAAATTAAATAATAATACACCATTAACAGACAATAAGGCTTCTTCTAAGAAGATGAAAAGGCAAACTAAGATGATTGCTTGGATTAAGAAATCTCTCAAGGATCAGGAGAAACTTAAAGAGTTTAATGATGTAATTGCTATGGCATTTGGTCTTACTCAGAAGAAGAGATTTTATATTTCTGATTATGGGTATGGTAATGTTCGTGAGGTAATTAATGAAGAACAAGATAAATTAGTTCCAGGTCAGAACTGGGATAAGTTTTATCTTGAGAATATTATCTCTTGGTGGAAACGTAAGGCTACTAAGAGATATGAAACTCTTAAAAAAGATGGTCGTTTCAGAGATAAGGTCGAACTCTGGACTGAGGATGATGATATTCAAATTATTAGATAGATGTTAGATAATCCTCGTAATAAAGAATTTGATGTTTATGTTATGGATGAAGTATTTCCAAAAGATAAGCATTCAGATTTTTTAAAATTAATTAGAGAATTGAATGGTGATTGGAAACCACGTATAGATGATTTGGATGTATTTTGGTTTGATTGGGAAGAGGAACATCGTGGTAGAGAATATTTGATGCATCTTCTTGATATTGTTGGTAAGCATTTTGATTTATCAAATGCTATTGGATATGAAACTTGGATTCGTATGAATACCAGACCTTGTGGATGGCATCGTGATCATGATGATAGACTGGAAAAGACAACTGGAGAATTGAAATATCCATTATGTACTACAGTATATTACCCTTATGTTTCTGAAGATTTAAAAGGTGGTAGACTGATGTTTGAAAATGGAACTATCCTTTTACCAAAGACAAATCGAATGGCATTTTTTGGGCCCAATATCTATCACGATGTTGAACTTTTTGAAGGGGGAGAAAGAATTTCTATACTCCTTAATCCTTGGAATGAACCTCTTTGTCAGACACCTTGTTTTGATCCTTGGAGGGATGATATGCTATGAGTTGGAAGAAGTATCGTAAATTAACGTTAGAAGAATGGGGTCTATTATCACTTATATTTCTTGATGAGTTTGTTAAAAGAACTTTAATGGGAATATACAAAACCTATGTTGCAATAGACACTTGGAACTTCAATAGAAACTTGGACGAAAGAAATAAAAAACTTGCTGAACAAACACCATTACCTAAAAATGACTGAACTTAAGGATTGGTTGAATTCTATCAACTTTACAAAACAAGATTTACGAGAGGAAGATCCTGATGCTATAAAGGATTATGCTCCTTATATTATTAATCGTTGTTTATCAGGCCATCTTGATTGTATTATGTTTGCGAATGAGATGAATAAATATTCGTTTTTAGATAAGGATATGCAATATTCTTTTTATCTAAATACTTTGAGGAAAAAGAAGAGATTCAGTCCCTGGCTCCGTAAGGATAAAGTCACAGACCTCGAAATCATTAAACAATACTATG
>VTLG01006848.1_pt1 | contig 10203 bp, 10 predicted proteins | sample 4694571 | NCBI WGS metagenome assembly VTLG01 (sample SAMN12604809, study PRJNA352737) | marine metagenome | biome: ENVO:00000447; feature: ENVO:00000209|ENVO:00000569|ENVO:01000036; material: ENVO:00002151; isolation source: viral sequences binned using virsorter ... | reverse complement strand
ACGCTATCCTATAGACATATCGGGTAGTACCCGTATGTTCAAACCTTAGAATTATTAATCATGGCTACAGTTCTATCGGGTACTTCGGGAGCGTTATATTATTCTCCTGCTGGTACAAGCTCAACACAAATTGCTGCTACTGCTTTTCCTGCTGGATCAGGTGGAGACACAACTAACATAAATGTTGGTACACAGTTGGGTTTTAGAGTAAATGACACAGTAACACTTGCATATCCAGGTGGATCAACAGTAACTAACTGTATTGCAGCAGCGAATTATTTTGTAAAAACTTATGATGCTTCTAGTGGAGAGATGACAGTATCCACAACAGCAGGAGGATCTGCGGTAGCAGCTACAGCAGCACCTACTTTCGTTGCTGGTACATTTGCAAGCGTTACATTTACAGCACCATTAGTTGTTGGATCTGTAAGAGAATGGAGTTTTGAGATAACCAGAGCAGAGATTGACGTAACAAGTATTGGTCAAACTGTTACTCAGACTGCACCATTTAGAACCTTTATCTCAGGTTTTGCTGATGGTAGTGGTTCTGCTAGTGTTTATTCAACAGATGATGATACACTTCTATCCAGTAGAATGGTTGAAGATGTTCTTCAGCGTCAACAAACTGGTGCAAAAGTTAGATTGTATATTGATCGTCAAATGAGTGGTGCTAACGTAGATCAAACTGCAAGTAGATCAATCTTGGCCGATATTATTCTTACATCTGCAAGTTTCAACGTAAACCCAGATGACGGACAACTTGTGGAGATAGCTTTCAGACCTAGTGCTGCTCCTACATTCGACCTATCTAAAACTGCTTAAATTAGCATAAGTTAACGAACCTCAGTTTATCTGGGGTTTTTTCATGTTTTGCATTAGAATATCAATATATTGATTTTATTTTATGGCAAGCAATCTTTCAGCATTGGATCGTTTAAGAAAAGCTGCAAATCTCGAACCAGTTAAAAAAGAAGTTACATTATCTGATGGTTCTATCTTTGAGATGTATGTAACACCATTAACAATGGCAGAAAGAGAAAGAGCACAAAAACAAGCTAGAAGTGATGATGCAAATGCTTTTGCTTTGCAATTATTACTTGCTAAAGCTCAAGATGAAAATGGTAGAAAACTTTTTAATGCAGGAGAAATTGATGTGTTAAAAAATGAAGTAAAAGATAGTGATTTACAAAGTTTAATGCTTGCTGTAATTAATGCTGAAGAGGATACAATCGACCCAAAGAACTAGCTGCCCAACTGAAAAGAGATAATCTTATGATGTTGCAGTTTGGTGTAGCAAAAGAACTTAAAAAGACTTTAGTAGAAGTAAGAAGTATGACATTAGAAGAGCTTATAGGTTGGAGTGCGTATTTTCAGATCGTAAATGAAGAGCAAGAAAAGGAATACGAAAAAGCTCGTAGAACTAGATAATTTTTTAGGGTATTATAGAATAGAAGATATTATTGGTCTTTCGTAAGTGACTACAGAAACGCTAAGAATAAAAGTCGTAGGCTTACGGGAATTAAATAAAGTAAATACTGCTGTAGATAAGTTAGATAAGAAGATGAGGGCTATTAATAAATCAAGAGTTACAGGAACAACTAATGCTTTAAAAGTTTTAAGACAAGAATTATCTCTTAAAAATAAAATTTTAAAAGCAGATCAACAAATTTTAAGAGTTAGAAATAAACAAATAACATCAAATAAAAAGAATGTTGCCACTCAAGCAGGAGGAACTGGTGGAGGTGGAGGAAAAAGTGGAGGCGGAGGCGGAGTTTTATCTAGTGCACTTATTTCTGGTGCGTTTCCATTGTTATTTGGACAGGGGTTACTTGGAGGTGCTGTTGGTGCTATAGGTGGTGGAGTTGGAGCTAAGTTCGGTGGACAAATGGGAGGTTTTGCAGGAGGTCTAGCTGCTACTGCTGCTCTTACTTTAATTCAAAATACTTTATCGAGTATAAGCGAACTGGGAAAAGCTATGGGGGCTTTTACACAAGATGCCCAGGCAATGACAACGGCAATGGGATTACAAGGATCTGCTCAAGAAGCACAATTACAACGAATTGAACGCACGCAAGGAAAGACAGCAGCCTTTAATGCTTCTATGAAGATGATGGAAAATAGAATAGGAGAAAGTGGTGTGCGTAAAATTAAAGAATTTGGAGAGACAACTAGAATTTTAGGTCAACAATTTAGTACTGCATTATTAAGGCTACAAGCATTTATTGGTGGCATGGCAAACTTTATTGCTAAATTGCTTTCTGGATCTAACAAATTAAAAGAAGCTGAAATAGATCAATTTGTAAAAGATAGTGCTGCTGCTGGCAATGAACAAGCTCAAGCATTATTAGATAGAGAACAAGAAATACAAGATACAGGATTTAAAACAACGCAAACCTCCAAACGATCCACAAGTAAGAGAACAGTAGCTTTACCTGGTACTCAAGATAAACTTGATGAACTTAAAAGAGATAAAGAAATTTTTGCTGTTAGAAATAAAATTACTTTGGCTAATGATAAAATATTATCTAAATCTCAATCTTTAATTGAAGATAAAAGAGAAGAATTTGATTTAAACAAAAGAATAAAAGAAGAAATAGCAAAAGGTACAAATAAAGAACTTGCAACATCTCTAGCAAAAGTAAATCAAATATTTGATGCAGAAGAAAAAGTTTTAACTGCAAAACGAGATCAAGCACAATTAGATTTTGATAAGGCTAAAAACTCTGGAGTTGAAGAAGAAGAATTAACAAAAGTAAAAGATATTCTTGATGGTCACACTTTAGCACTGACAGAACATAACAAACTAAGAGAAGAGGCTATTGGACTTACAAAAGACCTTCATGACCAAACAGATTTAGTAGGAGAAGCCTTTGATAAATTAGGAGAATCAATTAATAATGATATTAAAGAAGGTATTAAAGGATTGATTAAAGGAACATCAACTCTCGGAGATATGCTAAATAAAATTGCAGATAGATTTTTAGATCTTGCACTAAATCAAGGATTATTTGGCTCGATATTAGGTTCAAAAGGAGAAAAGGGAGGAGGATTATTAGGTGCTCTTGGTTTATTTGCTAATGGAGGTAGGCCACCAGTAGGTAAACCTTCAATCGTTGGAGAAAAAGGACCAGAATTATTTGTACCAAGATCTTCTGGAACGATTATTCCAAATAATAAACTTGGAGGTGGCGGTACTAACAATGTTGTTGTTAATGTAGACGCATCAGGTTCAGATGTTCAAGGCGATGACGCTGGAGGACAGGAACTTGGTTCATTGATAGCTGCTGCTGTTCAAGGAGAACTTGTTAAACAACAAAGACCTGGAGGGTTACTTAATAGATAATGGCTACTTTTCCTGACTACAATCCACAATATTCTGCTACAAAACGTAGTCAGCCACAGCAACGTATAACACAATTTGGCGATGGCTACCAACAACGCACATCTTTTGGATTAAACCAAGACTCTAAAATTTGGAATCTTACTTTTAATGTTGATGATGAAGATGCTACTGAAATAGAAACATTTTTAGAAAATGAAGCTAAAAATGGTTCATCATTTGATTGGTCTCCTCCTGATACAACCACAACATTTAAATGGATATGCAAAAGTTTTTCTAAGGAAATATTTGAAGTTAACCGAAACAGAGTAACAGCTACTTTTGAACAGGTATTTGAACCCTAATGGCAATCCCAACTTCCGCACTACAAGAAATCAACCCTGGTTCAATTATTGAACTTTTCACGATTGAACTAAATACAGCTTTACATGGTTCAAACACCATATATCGTTTTCATAATGGTGCAAATATGAACGCAAATGGAGAAGTTGTTTGGGCTGGTAACTCTTATTTAAGATTTCCTATTGAGTGTAATGGTTTTGAGTTTGGTTCAACAGGAACTTTACCTAGACCAAGAATTTCAATAAGTAATATTTTTGGAACAATAACAGCAATAATGCAGGATATTAATACAACAACTGTCGGTAATGATTTAAATGGTGCAAAATTTACAAGAATAAGAACTTTAGCACGTTTTTTAGATGCTGTTAATTTCGCTCCAGAGACAATCACTAGCACTTCAACAACTACTGTAGCCGATCCTGCTGATGGAGAAACTGTCACATATACTGTCACAGTAGCAAATGTCGGTGGATCTAACATATTTGTAATTAATGGTGTCAATAATCCTGTTATCACGATGAAAAGAGGATCTACTTATATTTTTAATTTGGCAGATGCTACAAATGCAACTCATCCACTAAGAATAAAATCTGATGCTGGAGGAGAACAAACTACAATTGTTAGCGGAACTCCAGGTCAAGCAGGAGCAACTGTAACTTATTCTCCTGTATACCCAAGTGCTCCAAGCGATTTGAGATATTATTGTTCTACTCATGGTAATGCAATGGGTAACACAATTACCATGAACAATCCAAATACGATCCAGCAAACAACAACTTCATCTTCCGCTACACAAACTAATCCTTATGGAACACCTGATCCAACAGCAGAGTTTCCACAGGAAATTTATTTTTTAGACAGAAAAATTACTGAAAATAGAAATTTAGTTACATGGGAAGCTCAATCTGCTTTAGATTTGGTAAATGTAAAGCTGCCAGCAAGAATCGCAACTAAAGAATTATTTCCTGGCATTGGAGCATTTAGAGGATGACTTGGAAAGATATTGCTTTACAACACGCAAAAAAGGATGCACCGCATGAAGCCTGTGGTTTAGTAGCTGTTTATAAAGGAAAAGAAAAGTACTTTCCTTGTAAAAATCTTGCTGAAGAATTAGGGGAACAATTTATTTTAGATCCTGATGATTGGATAAATGCAGAAGATCAGGGCGAAATTGTAGCTGTATTTCACAGTCATCCAGATCATCCTCCTACACCTAGTCAAGCTGATCTTGCCAGTTGTGAATATTTAGATTTACCTTTTCATATTGTTACTCCAGAAACATCTGATTGGTATTACTTTGAACCTTCTGGGTATAAAAAAAGTCTAATTGGTAGGGAATGGGTATGGGATATTCAAGATTGCTGGAGTTTAATTACTGATTGGTATAAGCAAAAGAAAGATATAGTTATAAAGCATTGGGAAAGACCCAAAAGTCCAACAGAATTTTCTAAGTCTCCTTTATTTGAATATGGTTTACCCAAAGTAGGTTTTGTAGAAATAGATGAGAATGATGAGACAGAAGTTGGAGATGTCTTACTTATGGACACAACTAATACAGGTAAGTTAGATCATGTGGCTTTGTATGTAGGAGATCAAACTATCCTTCAACATTGTGTGAAAAGACTTAGTTCGAGAGAAACTTATGACCAAAAATGGATAGAATGTACAAAGAAGAGGTATCGCTATGCTCAGTAAAATAAAAGTTTACGGCAGATTAGCTCGCTTTTTAGGACAAAGTACTTTTGAAGCTGAAATAAATTCAACAGTAGATGCAATTAGATTTCTAACAGCAAATTTTCCTGCTCTGCAATCACACATGATAGAACAAAATTATTGTGTAAAAGTAGGGGAATATGAAATAAACGATAAAGAATTAGATGTTCCTGTTGGTCAACAAGAAATAAAAATAGTACCTGTAGCTGTTGGTGCTAGAAGAGGTCTTGGAAGATTTTTATTAGGAGCAGTTTTAATCGGTGCTGCTATTGCATTTCCTGGTGCATCACTAGGATTTAGTGGATTTACAAAGGTTGCTGGATTCAGTGCGTTTCAAGCTACTGTTGGAAATATTGGTATTTATTTAGCATTGTCAGGTGCAGCCCAAATGCTAAGTCCAGTGCAAGCTGATACTGCTAATGACGATCCAAATAGTTTTAATTTTAATGGAATTTTAAATACTGTAAATGCTGGAAGTGCGATTCCAGTAGTTTATGGCGAAGTTTTTACTGGATCTATAATTGTATCAGCAGGAATTGATACAGAGGACTTTGCAGGAGGAACATAATGTTTAAAATACCTGGAGTTGATATAGGAGCAGGGCCAAAAGAAATTCAATTAAACCCCTTTAAATGGTTTGGAGGTAGTGGCGGTACTGTTACAGTAAGTCATGGTTCAGTACAAAGTAGACAAGCAATTAATATTGTTGAAGTTCTAAGTGAAGGAGAGATCGAAGGTTTTCCTTCGGCAGCAGGACTTACTCAAGGAACTGATGCTTATAATAAAGCCTCTTTAAAAGATGTCTTTTTAGATAAAACACCTATCGTAAAATCAACAGCAAATTCAAGCAATATAACGGATGCCGATTTTAATTTCCAAAGAGTCTTGTTTAAAACTCGTTTTGGAACGGCAAATCAAACTTCTATACCTGTTGTCAGTGATGTAGAAACGGAAGTTAGTGTAAATGCTCCAGTAACTAATGCTGCATCTGTTACTCGAACAGTAACCGAATCTAATATTGATGAAGTCAGAGTCACAATACGTTTTGATGCTCTTGTTAATATTAACGAAAAAGATGGTAAAAATTTAGGAGTTCAAGTTGATGTATTTGTACTAATTACTGAAAATAATGGAAGAACAACTCGTTTTGACAAGAATGAAATTACTGGTACAGGCCCTGGTGGATTTTTAAATTTACTTACAGTACCAACGTCAGCTTTTAGTATTAGAGGTAAATCAAGAGGTGCATATTCTAGGGATTTTAAGATTACTTTAAGAGAAAATACATCTTTTCCAATTTCAATAACAGTTGGTAGAGATTCTGCTGATAGCACAAGCGAAAGAGTGACAGATACATTTAAATGGTCATCTTTTACAAAGATAATAGATGAACAAAGGCCATACCCAAATGTAGCTCATAATTATTTGCGTTTTGATGCGGAGCAATTTCCTAGTATCCCAAGACGTTTATATAGGATTCGTGGAGTAAAAGTTAAGATTCCCCATAATGCAACTGTGGATCAAACTAATGGAAGATTAACTTATAGCGGAACTTTTAATGGAACGCTTACTACAACTACACATTGGACAACTGATCCTGCATGGATTTTGTTTGATCTCATAACAAATAGTAGATATGGATTAGGAGAACATATTACTGAAGCTCAACTAGATAAATATTCTTTTTATAGTGCTTCTGTCTATGCTTCTGCATTAGTTGATGATGGTCAAGGAGGTCAAGAACCTAGATTTAGTTGCAACGTAGTTTTAAATAAAAGAGCAGATGCTTTTAAGACAGTGATGGCTCTCAGTTCTGTGATGAGAGCTATGACATTCTGGGGTGCAGGATCTTTAACTCTAACTCAAGATAGACCTACAGATGCTAGTTATCTATTTAACCTTTCCAATATAACTTCTGAAGGATTTATATATTCTGGTACGAGTTTAAAAACGAGATCAACTGTTGTGTCTGTATCTTACTTTGATATGGATAATCAAGAGCCAGATTTTGAAACTGTTGAAGATACTGCTGCTAAAGATAAATATGGAATTATTCATAAAAAAATTACAGGATTTGGCTGTACATCTCGAAATCAAGCAAGAAGATTAGGTCGATTTATTTTATTTGAAGAGCAACACTCTACTGAAACAATCAGTTTTACTACAGGTATAGGAGAGGGTGTAGTCGTTAGACCTGGGCAAGTTATTGAAGTAAGCGACCCAGTAAGAGCAGGATTAAGGAGAGGTGGTCGTATTAGTTCTGCTACAGCAGGAACAATTACTGTTGATAATACAGCAGACACCGATTTGGATGCCACAAATAACGCAACAGTAAGTGTCGTTATGCCCGATGGAAGTGTAGAAAAGAGAGGCGTAAGTAATATTTCTGGTGCTGTAATTACAGTATCATCTGCGTTTTCTTCTGCTCCTAATAGAAACAGTATTTGGATACTAGAAAATACAACCTTACAAACTACTCAATGGAGAGTCATAAGTGTAACTGAAGATAAGGATAACTATGCGATTGTTGGAACGGCTTACAACTCAGGAAAGTTTGCATTTATAGAAGATGGGTCTGCATTACCTGTTCGCAATATAACAGTATTAAATGAACCTGTTCCTGCTCCTTCTGCTCCTGTTGTTACAGAAGAATTTTTTACAGAGGGTAATAGAGCAAGAACGAGATTAAATATAGACTTTAATTCTGTGCCAAGAGCTATTCACTATGAGTTGAAGTATCAAGTAGATAATGGTAATTTTAAAACCTTACAATCACTAACGCCTGAATTTCAAATACTAGATTCTTTAGAAGGTACTTATAATTTTGAATTAGTTAGTGTTGGTGCAAATCTTGAATCTTCAGCAAATCCAACAACTTTTACACATATTGCTGTAGGAAAAAGTGCTATTCCAGGAGATGTCACTGGACTGACAGGCGAACCAGTTAACTCTAATCAAGTAAGATTACGTTGGAATTTATCAGCAGATATAGATGTTACTCATGGTGGTCGTGTTTATGTAAGACATTCTTCAAAAACTGATGGAACGGGGACATTCTCAAATGCTACTGATTTAGTAAAAGCATTAGCTGGTAATACAACAGAAGCTATTGTTCCATTATTGGAAGGAGAGTACATTTTAAAATTTCAAGATGATGGAGGAAGATTTAGTGCAGGAGAAGCAAGTGTTGTAATAGATTTACCTGATAATCTTGCACCGCTTATTGCACTTACAAGAAGAGAAGATTTAGATGTTCCTAAGTTTCAAGGAACAAAAACTAATGTAGCTTTTGATGCTGTAACAAATTCTCTTAATTTAACTGGTACTGGTTTATTTGATGCAATCACTAATTTTGACCTTGAAAGTTCTATAGATGATATTGGAGGTATTGCTCCATTAGGTACTTATGAATTTGGTGGTGCAGCAGGAACATCTTTCTTGGATTTAGGTGGTGTATTTAGTCTCGATTTAAAACGTCATTTTCTTACTGAAGCATTTTTCCCATCAGATTTATTTGATTCAATCACAGATATAGATGCCAGAGTTGATTTTGATGGATTAGTTGCAACCAAAGTAAATGCAGAAATGCAAGTTGCAGTTACTCAAGATAATCCCTCCTCTGGATCTCCTACATATACAGCGTTTCAGACATTCGCTAATGGTGCGTATAAAGGTAGAGGATTTAAATTTAAAGTTAATTTAACAAGTCAAGATCCTGACCAAGATATAAGAGTATTTCAATTAGGTTATACGGCATCGTTCCAAAGAAGAACAGAACAAAGTACAACTACTATTGCATCTGGAGCAGGAGCAAAGGTTATTACATTTACAAATTCTTTCTTTACTGGAACTTCTGCTATCGGTGGAGTAAATTCAAATTTACCTTCAATCGGAATAACTGCACAGAATATGGCAAGTGGCGATTTCTTTGAATTATCAAGTATTAGTGGTGCAGGATTTACTGTTCATTTTAAAAATTCATCAAATGCTTCGATTGATAGAAATTTCACTTATCAGGCTGTCGGATTTGGTAAGGGATGATAAAATAAAATAAAATATTACCGAAATGGCAAGAGTTAATAGTACAACTAAAGAAACAGGTAATAATTTTAATGTATCCAATGGAACGGGTGCTGCGGTTCGTGCAGGAATAAATGATATTTTTACAGCATTAAGAACAATAAACTCTGCTAGTGGAGATCCATCAGGTGATTCAAATGTAGTTCAATTCCAACCTCATATAGATTCGTCTACTAATTTATTAAAAATATGTACTGCGGTATCATCTGGAACGGGTACGTTTACAACTATTGGAAATATCACACAGGCTAATTTAGGTCTAGCTCCAGTTGCAGGAGCAACTTTTACAGGAGATGTTGTACATAATTACACTACAGCTTTACAAATACCTGTTGGAACAACAGCACAAAGACCTGGTTCGCCTTCAACGGGAGATTTCAGATGGAATAGTACTTTAGGAAGTGCTGAAATATATAATGGCTCTGCCTTCGCTGCTGTAGGTGGAGGTGCTGGAGCTACTGGAGGAGGTAGTGATGAAGTATTTTTTGAATCGGATCAAGCAGTTACAACTTCTTACACTTTATCAACTGGAAAACACGCACACACAGTAAGCCCTACAATTAACTCAGGTGCAACTGTAACTGTGCCATCTGGTGCAATCCTTGTTATTCTTTAATTATGGCTTTAAACATTAACGGCACTACTGGTATTTCTGGAGTTGATGGATCAGTCTCCGCACCAGCATTAACAGGAACAGATAGCAATACTGGTATAACATTTCCTGCTGC
>VTLG01001620.1_pt1 | contig 10204 bp, 11 predicted proteins | sample 4694571 | NCBI WGS metagenome assembly VTLG01 (sample SAMN12604809, study PRJNA352737) | marine metagenome | biome: ENVO:00000447; feature: ENVO:00000209|ENVO:00000569|ENVO:01000036; material: ENVO:00002151; isolation source: viral sequences binned using virsorter ... | reverse complement strand
CACCACCAAATGCTTTTGCAATATCACCACTCGTAGTACAACCACCATCTGCGATTATCTGACCACCTAATCCATGAGCTGCATCTGCACATTCTATAATTGCAGATAGTTGTGGATAACCAATTCCAGTATGAACTCTTGTTGTACAAACAGAACCAGGCCCTATACCAACCTTTATTATGTCTGCACCATTTAATATTAGTTCTTGAGTCATATCAGCAGTTACAACATTACCAGCAATAATGATTAGTTCTGGATGACTAGCTCTTATATTATATATAAAGTTACTGAACATTTCTGTGTAACCATTTGCAACATCAACACACAAATATTTTATTCTACCATCTGTGAGTTCATAAACATCTCTAAACTTTTTATATTCTTCTTCAGTTGCACCAATACACATTGCAACGTGTTCTACTCTTTTATCATAGATATCAAATACAGTATTTCCACCATACATATCTGGATCAAAGTATTCTACTAATGCATGAGTATGATATGTTTTAACTAAACAAGTAAACATCTTTTCAGATGCAAGAATATCTGCAATCTCCATAGTACCAACACCATCCATATTGGAAGCCATAATTGGTATACCATAGAATCTTCTGTCAGATCCTTTTGCATTTCTAAATTCTAGTTGTCTGGTTAGTTTTACTTGTTTTCTTGATTTAAGAGTTGATCTCTTTGGTCTGATTAATACATCAGAAAAATCTAGTTTAGTATCTTCTTCTATTATCATTATACTTCCTCTTTAATCATCTTTGTTATATATAGTGATAATTCATTAGATTGTTTCATAGTTTCATTTTTTCTTTGCTCTATTAAATTATTAAATTTTTCATTTATCAATATCTTTTCTAATCTTTTTATTTCACTCAAAGTTCTCTTCTCTGTTCTTTTCTTATCCCACCAACCACCTCTATCTTCTGCTCTTTGATTTAGATTATTGATATCTGTAGAAAGATAATATATTTTAAGTTTATAATTATTATCCACCAACCAAGATATTATCTCTGATCTAAAAAATTTAGAACCTTCAATTAACATTTTTTTATGTTTAGGATATTCTTGTCTTATAAAATCTTGAAATTTATCTTTACCAGCAAAGATATAATCAGAGCCAGGATTGGTTGTTTTATTATAATATCTACCACCTATGGTTATAAAATTATCAAACTTAATGCAATCAAAATATTTTGTTGGTCTGACTTTTTCACCCTCTGGAAACTTAGAGATGATATTTTTCATGATTGTTGACTTACCAACACAAGACATTCCTGCTAACCAAATAATCATTTATGAAATTTTATCTTCCCAAAAATCTAAGTTTTCAAACTTTACTATCGGTTTTTTGATAAGTAATTCTCCAATTGCTTTTTTCATTGAATCGGTTACTTTAATTTCATATTGATTTTCTTGAATCAAGTAACCTACTAAGTGATGCATCAATGAGCGTTCATGTTTTTTCGACTTTTGTTCTTTGGTATATTCTTGCAAACTTTTATATGTGGGAAAACTCATCAAAATTTTCAATGTTCTTCTAGGTTTCTTTCCAAGTTTCATTCTCATATCTGCATCTCTAACCCAATCATTTGAAAGTCTATCAACACGAAACTCACCACCACTTGCAACCAAACATAATATACTATTTGTTGTATCTCCAAGTGCCTGTTCTCTTGATTCTTTACTTGCAGTTTTTGTAGTCCAATCTTTCCACTTTTTTCCATCTTTCCATGATTCTTCTTCAGCAATCATTTCTTTTGCAATTCTTCTGACTTTCGCAATATCTGGGCCTTTAAAACCACCAGTTACTTTAATGTACTTTGTAGAATAATCATCTTTGAAATCTGACCTTGCAATTTTCTTTGATTTGTAAAAACCAACTAAATCACTTGCAACATCTACCATCATAGTTGTCATTCTTTGAATTTCTCTTCTTTTATTAAGAGCATTACCCAATGAGTGCATTTCATCCATTGTTAAATCTTCGTCAATAAAAACAACATTGATATAAAGTAATTTTGATTTTAGTGCAGACTCTAATGTATGATTACCACCCACTAGAACTTTTTTACCATCTCTTCTAACAATAGTAAGAGTAAATCCCTCTGTATTACCATTTGACTTCATTTCATTTATATACTCACGAATTTTTTTCGTTGACAAATTAGTATCAAATCTAACTTGAAGCCTCACAAGGACATTGTAAATATCTGCGACTTTAATTTTCTCTCTAATCAAACCAGAATTGATATCATAAGCATCATCTGCTAATTTTTCAATCAAATCAAGTCTTGGTAACTCTGGAGCTTCATAAACAAATCCATTCCATTTATTCCATGATAGTTTATCGTTTTGAGCATTTCGTGCAGTTAAAGTTTCATTCTCTAACTTAAACATTTCTCTCATAGAACCATAATTAGTAATACTATATCGAAAGTTTTCTGGTTCTACTTCAAGCAATTCTTTTAATTCTTTATCTGTCGCAGATGTTAAATACGCACCATCATTTACAGACTCATTATCTTTCAATCCATGCATACCAACATACCATCTTGATGTTGGAAGATGAAAAAGTTCATAAAGAAAAGCTTCTGGAACAGTATCGCCGAATGGTAATATTTTTATTTCACTAAATTTTTCATAAAAAGGTTTCAATTTTTCATTTCTTTTTTTATTTAAATTTACAACTGTTTTTTCATTTACAGTTTTTTTCATTGGATGAGCCATAATATATACCTTAATTTAGTTATTCCGAATCATTACTCTATTATAATACCAAAGTTATCATAACAAGTCAAGTCCAAAATTCATTTTTTTAGAAAAAAGTTTAAAATATTCATTTTCAGATGACAATACCCTTTTATAATTATTTCTGTATTCTTCTAGTTTAGATTCAAAAAAGTTTTTATCTTTTAGTTGCAAAACCTTTTCAACAAATTCTTCTGATGATGATACTCTTTGCCAACCATCAATGTTATATGTATTATTTGAATCATAATCTTTCCACACCATAGGCACGATACCAATAGACAAGGCTTCTGGATATCGACTAGTTGTTGCAGATTGGTCAATCCAATTAAAACATAATGTTGACCTTGCTGGTTCTAATAATGGATATAACTGTTTCCAATCTTTTATCCATGCAGATTGTCTTTTTACACCAGATGGAAATCCACCGACCATAACTGTAGATAATTCAGAACGATAGATTTGTCTAATTGTTTTTTCTCTATCATTGCCATGTTTCATTCTTCCCCAATAAGCAAAATCAGTTGTCTTACCATCATTAAACATATCTGCAAGAGGATTTTTAAGAGTTTGTATAAAGTGATATTTCATACCATGAATATTGCCTGGAAAGTCAATCTCATCTATTGTGACAAACTTCTTTATATTAGGTATAAAACTACGATATAGTTCTTCTGTATCACCTCTATCACTTCTCCACATGATAACAATTTTACCCTCAAAGAATGGTATTATCTTTTCCATATGACTTTCTGACTTCGCAAGATCTTTTGGATTCATTTGTAGTTCACCATGATACCGAAACTCACTATCTGATGGTATGACGATTGCATCTGCCCATTCTATATTCTCTGGTGTTCTCTTAGGTCTATCTTTACCAAATGATACATTATAAGTTCTATATTCGTGTTGTGGATTTGCTTTCATCCACTTTACATAATTTTCAAAAAAACTATCTAATACAGTTTCTAATGGCCCATTATATTTTACATTTGATCTTAATCTTGCAATTGTTATTTTCATACTTTTACTTTTTCTCTCAAACTTGATGAAGAGAAAGAATGTTTTCTACTAGTATATTCAATATCTATTGGCAATTCAGATCCAGTAAATTTCTTTTCTCTATAATCTTCACCAATAAATCTAATATCAATATGTTGTGATTGTAATAAATCCATCAAACTTTCTTCTGTATCGTATGGTATTATTTGATCAACATACTTTACAGCATTTAATTGTATAAACCTTTCATAAACAGATTGAATAGGTTTATTCTTTTCTGGTCTATCTATACTTGGATCTGTCTGTAATCCAACAATAAGCTTATCACATTTGCTTTTAGATTCTTCTAACATAACAATGTGACCAGCGTGTAATAAATCAAAAGCTCCACAAGTAAAACCTATCATCTCACAATATCAATTTTATCCATAGTATCTTTGTTCCAGACCTCAAGTTCTTTTCTTATTCGACCATCTGCAACAATATTATTATATCGTTTAATTGCAAGTTTCTTCCACCATGCAATTACATTTTCAAGTTCAAACCTATCATAATTTTCTGCTTTTGTCAAGGTATTTGTCTTACCCAATAAAACATCTTTTGCATTAGAATAACCATACTCGCTCATATAAAATCTTTTATTGGTTGTAACATCACTTGCCTTTGCAATTTCATTAGAAAAAAGTTCAAAGGCTTTAGTGTCATGTTCTTTAAGTGAAGATTTGATTATACCAACCATTTTTTGCTGGAGCTTTAGCTTTCTGCTAGATGCATCTTTATGTATAAGTTCTTCACCACCATTCTTTTTGGTAAACCAATCTTTTAGTTCTGGATATATTTCTTCACCAAGTGTTAGTAAAAACTTAGACTCAGTATCACCCTTATATCTTAAATAAGGACGCATACCATCATACATAGATGCACCCTTGATATTACCATATAAAGATGTAGTTTCAAATAAACAAAACTCTGTATCATATTTGTTATTCAACATTCTACGAGTTGCATGGGAACAACAAATGGCTGCAAGTAGTTTGCCACCCAAACAATTAAAACCAAATGGTTGTACAGGAACAATATTAAATCCCATGATTGCACGCTTGTTAAATATGTCAAGATCTGGAACACCACCAAGATAATCATTTCTTGGTTTAGAGTTTATAAGAGGTGAACCATAACGAATAAATCCAGCCACAGTATTTGTATTTGTTTCCTTAACAACTACCTTTAATGTTTTGCCAGGATTTTCGTCTGGACTAAATGATGCAGTTTTTTCAAGTAAAGTATCAAATAACTTTGTAGGTATTTGCACCACTTCAAAGTTCATATCTTCTGGATGCATATCAAAGTTTTGAAATAAATCATCTTCCAAAGCCATGCCTGGTAATGGTGCTGGTATATTTTTTACTCTTTCAATTTTTCTCGCACGAAAATAATCGTCAATACGATTAAAGTCTTTGAAATAATTCATTAACTTTTGTGCTACATAAATTGCATCTTTACGTTCTAATATCAATTAAAGAAATCCTCAAGTGTAGTTTGTGTACCAAATGAACGATCAATATTCCATCCAATATTATTTGTAATGAAAGAAAGAGGTTCAACAAATGATTTGATATATTGACTATCATAGTCTATATATTTGTGAATGTCAAGTTCACTAGGAACTTTTGTCATAAAAGATATAACATTGCAAGCAATAGGATTGGGTTGCCTCAATTCAAGATACTTAATCTTCTCACCATCTTGTATTAGAGGATACTTATTATTAAGTTCTTTCTCATAAACCATATGATTGTAAACCAATGCACCTTTAATATGCATGGGTGTTCCTTTACGAAAAATTGAGTGACTAGAACCAAACTTGCGAATACCATTTACTGATCTTGGAAATGCAATTTCTTCTGGTGGAAGTTTCATAAACTCTTTACGAAATTCTTGAATAAAATTGTTTACATCTTTTTCAGTTCCACTCATGATAATCTTAACTGCATCTTTCATTTTCTCACGACAAGGTGCAGGCGTAGATGATTTAACCATCTCCTGGCCCATAACTTTGAGTTGTGGTTCTTGATAACGAACACCCTCAACATCCCATGCGTTTAGAATATATCTTTTCTTTGCTGTCCAGATACCTTTATCTGCAATAACTTCTCTTTTCATAAACATTTTTTGTTCATATGCATTTACATAATCTGCAAGTTCTTGATAAGACTTTTCAATAAATGGTTCTATCTTTTCACTTGCAATCTTATCTAGAAAGTTTACAATTCTTTGTGTATCAGTACAGCCTTTAAATACATGACTTACAATCTCATCAAATCTAATGTAAACAGAATCTGTATCTGATGCAATCACATAATCTTTATCTTTTGTTTTGAGAACATTATTAAGATATTTGTTAAGTTTTTTCTCAATCCAACGAATTGATAATTGACCAGCAGTTGTAATACCTTCTGCAATCGCAAGATCATAATATCTAAAGTATTGATTACCAATCGCACCATAAGCAGAATTAAGACCAATCTTACGAGCCATCTGAATATTATTATAACGACTAATATATTTTAAATACTTAGGATCTTTTGTGTCCTCATAGTCTTGTTTTGCTTTCAACATCTTCTTCTTATAGATAGTTCTATCATCATAAATCTCTTTCATCATCTGTGGAAGAAACCCAAGTTTGTCTGTACGATATAATGCACCATTAGGCGTAATTGTTGTTTTGTCTGGTATGTCTAGATCAACTTCACCCAACATCTCATTAACATAAGTTTTATCATCTCCAAGATTTAAGTAACTACCAGTAATAAGTGTTTCTGGTGACATATTATATTGCATAATTAAATGTGGATATAGTGAGTTCAAGTCAAAAGACATAACCCATTTGTGTTGACCAACTTGTGGATCTTTTACATATGCACCCTCAAACTTATCAGACTTATTCTTTTGTGATTTTTTTTGTGGTATAACAATACTTTTATTTTTTAAGTAATTATGTATTAGAATATCCCAATACTTAACTTGACCAAATACATCTTCATAGTTTACTTTTGCTTCATATGCCATAGTAAGTAAAAGTTCGAGCAACTTCATCTTATCTTCAAGTTGGTCAACAAGTTCAACGTCCACAATATTGTATTCTAGAAAAGATTGGTAGTCTTTTGTATACCATTCACGAAATGTTTCATATGGATTTTCATTTTTCTTTGCACCTAACTCAACAGATGCGATATAGTTAAGAGAATAACTTTCTTGTCTTGTATATGTAAACTTTTTATATAATTTCATGTAGTCAAGATTTGCAATACCAACAATCTCATAAACTTGTTGATCACGGCCATGCTTATAGACCTTTCGTGAATTTACTATACCCCAAGGCGAAAACTCCTTTGACTTATCTTCACCAAGAACTTTAGTCACACGATTGATAAGATAAGGAATATCAAAAAATTCAGTATTCCAACCAGTAACAACATCTGGATAGTGTTTAGTCCAAAAAGACATGAACTCTCTTAATAATTCTTCTTCATTTGAACAATTTACATATGTAACATCATCCCTATCATTTTTGAAATCACCAATACCCCACAATATAATCTTCTTTGTGATTTGATTTTTGATAGTGATTGCAAGCATCTCTTCTTCAGCTTTTTCTGGATCTGGAAACCCATTATCTGCTTTTGTTTCGATATCAATTGTAACTGTCAGAATCTTATCACCATCCCAATTTACATTATTAGAGTATGTATCTGATAGATAAGTATACGCAAACGAACTCAATCCATAAACTAAATGTGGTTGTTCTTTATATTGTTCAATGAATGCTCTTGCTTCTTTGATAGTAGTAAACTTATATGGTGTTACATACTTACCTTGAAGTGTTTTGTATTCTGTAGGTTTTTGTACAGGAACATACATGGTAGGAGAGTATTTAACTCTGTGGTTTACTCTCTGACCATTATTGTATTCACGAACAAGAATTTGATTACCCCATTGGGCAACATGAGTATAAAATTTCATAATATAGTTGTATCACTTTTTATTGTATTTGTCAATCAATCTCTTCAAATAAATTTTGTTGTGAAGATTCATCTACAAAATACTTATCCAACATTTCTATTTGGTCATGGTATCTTGCAACTACATCAAGTTCTTTTTCTATCTCTTCCAAAATATCTGCATTATCTTTTCCACCAATTCCAGCTGCATTTCTAAAGTAGACTTCAACATTCATAGCGTGTTTTGCTATATGACCTTTTGCATGGTCTTTCATGGCTTTAATCATCTTATCTCTGAATTTCATAACGACTCCTAATCTAGTTTTTTCTTACCAATATTATACTTTGTTTCCAATGTCCATTCATGTTTCTCTTTAAAAGAAATAACTTTGATTTGTGACAATGGTGCTTTTGGTTCACTATCACCAATTATTTCAACCAAACCCCAATCACTCAAAAGAGATGCAATAGAGTTTCGTCTAGATACATCATTCTCTGAAATGTTTGTACCTTTACCATCAAGTGCAAATAGTTCTTTAAAATGCACTATGAAATATCTACCTTGTTTATGAAGTATATGACATGATTGATATAGTTTTCTCTCTTTACGAGATGCAACACCAATCCTAGATAATGTTTCACGAACCTTTAAAAAGTCATCTGGTTCTTTTAGTTTTACTTCTAGCATCTTATCTTGATGCCATTCAATATTGTTCATTTTCTTCCACCTTTACTCAAACTATTCTTGATAGTTTTTATCTGGTCATTACTAAGTATCTGAAGAGCAACTTTAGCCTTTTCATTACTATAACCATAATATTCTTTTACAAACTCCAAGTCTTTTACTTTTCTACTTCTCGACCAAGGCTCATACCTATTTTGTCGTCTAATAGTATTTAGTAAAAAATCATATTGTAGTTTTTTGTCAAGGTGATGATGTCCATTCATTTCATTTACAAACATAATTGTGTCTGTAAATGGTGCAAGACATTTATTAACAATATAAGATGGATACCTTTTTTCCCACATAGGATCATCTGAATCCATTAGATTTTCTTTTGTTTGATTAATACTTCTTAAATACTCTTTAAGTTCATAACTCATTTTTCTATACCCATGCGTTCCAAGTATTCTGGATATAAATCTGGATTTCCTGTACCACCAGTGCCATCTGCTCCAAAATTACATCTTGCAACAATTAATAGAAACAGTATACTTCCATAAGCTATATATTTACTAAATTTAATAAATCCAACATATGCTTCTTCTGCTTGTTTCTGTGCAGCTTCTTTTACATCATTACTCATTTGAAATTTATCTCTTGAAATGCTTCATACATAAATGCAAGCATATTAATCTCTTGGTCTGCAACAAAAGCTGACTTGTAAGAATAATCTGCAATTACCATAACCAAACGTGGAACTGAAGTTGGTTCAACCTCATCATATAATGTATCATAAATTTTTCGATATATTCTTGATGGATCATTATCCAAGTTATTTTTAACCCACTTACGTATGGATTTAAAATCCTTATCTTTTAAAAAGGATACCAAATCTTTCATGTTTGTTTCTGATATATTTACTAATATGCCAGAATCGATTGCTCCAGTTGCAGAATATCTTTGTAGTTCGTTTAGAACTCTTCTCCAATCTGGAAAGTATTTTATAACAATCTCTTGAACAACTTTTGTATTAAACTCAACATTTTCTTCTTGCAGAATACTAGTAACTCTTTTGAAAAACTCACCAGCAAGTTTTGGTTTTTGAGTAGCTGGAATACGAAATTCAATTCCAGAACATCTACTATGTAGTGGTTCTATAATACGATTCTTAAAATTACAAGTAAGAATAAATCCACAATTCTTATGAAACTCTTCCATAAAATTACGCAATGCTGGTTGAGTTGATTGTGGATTTAGATAATCTGCTTCATCTAGAATTACGAACTTTCTTTTACCATCCATAGAAACAGTTGAGGCAAAGTTTTTGATTTTATTCCTAAGAACATCAATACCAGACTCTTCAGAACCATTTATCATCATGTAAGTTACATCTAGTTCTTTCAACATTGCTTTTGCAATTGTTGTTTTACCTACACCAGGCCCACCAGACAATAACAAGTTTGGAACATGACCCTCTTTTACAAATGTTTGAAAAGTTGTTTTGAGATCATCTGTAAGAATACAATCACTTATTTTGGATGGACGATATTTCTCCACCCACAAAATCACATCATTCATTATATACTCCTAAAACTTATGATAAACTAACAGTAACAGTTACTAATGTCAATACAATAATTGCAACTAACAATAGTATAACTGGAAATTTATTAAGCATTAAGAAGCCTCAAGAGCGATAAAGTATTCTATATCCTTTGATACGTTTTTGAAGTGTGATATTCCTTGATTGGAAATTTGTACTCTGTAGTCACCACCTAAA
>VTLG01010341.1_pt1 | contig 10205 bp, 9 predicted proteins | sample 4694571 | NCBI WGS metagenome assembly VTLG01 (sample SAMN12604809, study PRJNA352737) | marine metagenome | biome: ENVO:00000447; feature: ENVO:00000209|ENVO:00000569|ENVO:01000036; material: ENVO:00002151; isolation source: viral sequences binned using virsorter ... | reverse complement strand
AAAATAGTTGAGAGTTTTTGCCACATGATTAAATTTGCGATACTAAAAGCACTATCTCTTACAAGTGTGCTTGTATTACTGCTTATTGTAGCCCTATCCCCTCTTTACGTCACTATGGGGTTAATGACAAGACAAATGCAAGAATCTACTCATTAGGATCTACTGGATATTGTGTCATGTTAGGAGTTCCATCTTCTTTAAAACCATATAAAGTAACTAAAGCTGCGGTATCTGCACAAGCATCAATTTCTGTTTCTCTTGTATTACAAGCTGTTCTGACAGCATCACGATAAGTTGTAATCGCTGTAGGGATTGCAGTAGATTTTTCAGCTTTTCTTACAACGTACCAGTCATATCTAGCTAATAAACTACCAGCAGTGTGTTTTTCCTGTGCTTTTAGTATAGATTTAACACCTATAGTTTTTATTTCTTCTCCATCTACTGTTTCTGTTTTATCATCAAGTGCTTTTGCAGTTCCATCACCTGTATAAAAACGTGAATCATATACTGGATCGTCAGCCACTTCTGTAACACCAAGATCCTTTTTTTCTTGTGCTGTTGATAATCTTAACCAATTAGCAGGGTATTGAATATCCTTGTGGGTAAATGCCACATCTATTGGTAAAGTTTTTTCGTCTAATTTAAAAGCCATATTTATATATTACACTGCCCTTGAATTTTTGAAAGGAGATTCAGCAAAAGCAAGATAGTAGTAATAATTATTATTTTTATTTGCACCATTAGATGTTCCTCTTAGTTTGAAACCATTTGATAAAATATCTTTTTCTACATCGCCACCAGAGCCAGTAAATTCAGCATTATTAACATTTGGAAAAGTAATTTTATTTGTGGGATTTCCTTCAAAACTTTTTATATTTTGTAACTGCCACCAATCTGTACCTTGAGTATCTTTTATTAAAAGAAAAGCTGGTTTAAAACCTGTATAAACAAAAGTACCATCATTACTGCCATTTCCTACATAAAAATCTGATTTGCTGAAACCTGCTACATCAGCAAAAACATACGCAATATGTGTTCCACCACTATTATTTGTAGCATTTGAATCTCCTAAAACAACAGTTGATGATGTTGGATTTGCACTGTTAAAAGCATTATTGTTATTTTGTTCGGCTACAGCACTACTTAATTCTATATAATGACCATCTTTACCAGAACCAAAATCTAAACCAAATATTCTTTTACCCTGATAATTTCTTCTTATAACTATACGGGCTTCTGGTTTGACTCCAAGTCCATGACCTATTGTTGCCCCAGCCGTGCCGTTTCCAGAATAGGAAACTATCGAAAACCCTGCTGCTGGATTTGCTTTAACTGTTGTTTGTATTGACCCATCAAAATTACTTGATCCCGTTGTAGAGTTTGTGTTTACCTGACCTCCCATTCCACTATGGCTTTGGCAATAATAATATAGAGTAGGAGCTGAAGCGGCAACAGTTATTGTTGTTTTATAAGCACTATCATCTTTAACAACACCAGTAGTATATTCTGAACCGCCTCCATGAGTGCCATCTGCTGTTGTTGAAAACCTTATGGGGTGTGCTTGTGCTGTACTATCAGACCAATCAAATACATAGGTTCCTCCTTCTGCAAGATCAAGCGTTACTGCACTTTGAGCAAATGTAGCATCATCGGCAGAATTTCTAAATCTATACTTATTACCAGAATCAGAAACAACGACCACTTTATAGGTTTTACCATCTGTATCACCAGCGTTCCACAAATGAGCAAAGTAATCTTCTCCACTGTCATTTATTGCAGTAAAATCCCCAACAATCATTCCATTTTCAGTAAATGATTCTACTCCGTTTGTAGCAGTCCCCTCTGCGTCAGTTGAATTTGTCCATATTACTTGTGTTGAACCTATTACAGAATTAACCAAACCATGCCAATTATTTCCTGTACGTTCTTTAAACCACGCAAAATCAGGAGTAAAATCTACACTATTGGCATCTGTGACTGTTCTATTATTATTACCATTACCACTGAAATTAATAGTTCCAAAATGTTTGTTGGGTCGCAATATTACTGGCGTGGGTAAGTTTGCGGAGCATAATGCTTTATGTCCTGTAGGTGGAGTATGAGCAAAAGGTCTTTGACCAAAATTACTTGAACTTACACTACCTGTTCCATATCCTGTTACTGCTGGAAACCATCTATCTGAATTTATACCAGTGATCGTGTAAACAAGAGTTCCATTTTTATAAAATGCTAGAGTACCATTTGGAATATCACTAGCTAACCCTATTACATCATTTTGCGTAAAAGTCGTTTGTCCTGTAGCTAAATTAGCTCCACTTGTTGAACCTCCACCAGCAGCACCTTTAATAACTCCCGAATGAAAATATCCAAATCCAGCAACATTACCATTTGGGTCGTATCCTATATAACTATTATTACCTATTGGATAATTAGTCCTTGCCACTATTCCAAAAGCCATTGGAGCAGCATTGCTTGGAGTTGATACAGGTGTACATTCCCAATACCATTTACCAGTTTGTAAAACAAAATTTGCAGCCCTAGTGGAATAATTACTATCTGATGTAAAATCTAAATTTCCATTTGAAAACGTGCCACCAGCACCTTTTAAAGACAATGGGTTTAAAGTGCAAAAATTATTTGTTGGTGTATCTTCTAAAGAATCATTACCAACACCAGCAGCTACAGAAAAATTATATGGTGTGAAGTTGTTGTCATTACCAGAAGAATCTTTGCCAAGTGTTGTTGCAGTCGTTCCAGAATTGTCTGAAAAATTCAAATAAAATCCATTTGTTCCGTAAGTTCCAAGATATTTTTTTGGAATTAGTTGACCTGTAACAACATCTGTTTCTGTAAATGATGAAGGTGTTAACGCTTGTCCATCAATAAAATTTGCCTCGGCTAAATAAAATGGACTATCTATAAATAAAACACCATTAAAATAAATAGCACCTAAACTCATTACATTACCAGCAAGATTTGTTTGTGTGTCTGCGTTTTGTGCAACATTATGAGAAAAATTTAAAGTTATTTGTTCACCATTGACAAAAATTTTGATCCTATCTGCTGCTGCTGATTCAGTAGTATCAACAACATACAACAAGTGCATCCAAGCTGCTGGATCTCTATAAACTGTAGTTGTAGTACCAGCCCCTTGGTCATTAGTATCTTCAGCAGCAAAATAAATTGTGTCATCTGTACCAAAACCAAGTTGTGTAATTTCTTGACCTGCCGATCCAGCTGGATTATTAGTTATATTGCAATTAAAAATACGAGTAGCTGCACTATGGGTTAAAGTTGATCGTTTAATCCAGCCACTAAATGTGAAAGTCTTTCTATTACCTGTACTGGTTATAGTTCTTGCTAAATAAGCATCATCAGGACTATTAAATCTTAAACTGCGATCTATAGAATAGGGTTTCTTCCCTGCCAGAAAGAAAGGTGATGGACTTCCTAAACTGCTCATTAGCTAAAGTTTCCAACAAACTGTGCAGAAATTTTAGTAGATGATCGTGCCATCCATGCAATCATATCAACTGCATTTGCTCCCGTAGATAACGTAGGTGCTACACCATCACTAAAATCCCAATATGATCCAAATGCTGCGGTTCTACTTCCTGTTCCATCTTGAAGAACAAATATAATTCCTGATTGCCCAGCAGAAATATTAGAGGGATTAGCAAAAGTAGTGTTACCAGTGAGAGTGGTTGTAAAATTATTACCAGTTCTAAAGTCTAAGGTAATTGTGGAAGCATAGCTGACAGTAATAACTTCTCCGATAGTTCCCTTTGTGGTTACTCTTCCGTTACCAGAGCCACCACCATTATCAAATACAAGCGTGTTTAAAGTGCTTGTTTCGTGTGCAACATTAGTGACTTTTAGAGTACTCATGGCTTGGGATTAGCGTCTTTTACAGCTTTGATATGTGTAGCCCATGTTCCAGTAGTATCTAATTTTCCAGCGACTATATCTTTGTATAACATATCTAACTGATCTCCAAATGCGGCATAAGTGGTTGAACCATCAGTTGTTCTATCAGTTTGATACTTGATAGCAGCAGCTTCAGCATCTAGCGTAACTCTTGCAGCATTTATAGCAGATTGGACAAGTGTTATTTTTGTTCCATCAGCTTTAAAAGCTCCTGTACCATCATCAATAGTTACAGCGTCAGGATAGGCTTTAAAAATAGCTTCGTGATCTAAACTCATGCTGCTACCTCCATAACTGTAAATGTTGATGCAGTTTTAGCATTATATGTTTCATCATAAGAGGCGTGTACTCTATTAACATAAAGTGCTTTATTAGCATAGCCAGATTTTACTTGTAGTTTATAAGTAGTTGCAGAGGTGGTGCTTGGTGAATCTAAAAATTGAAAACTAGCAGCGTGACCTATATATTCGTTAGGAGTATTCCAGTTTGTACCAAAACTTATGTTTGTTTGATTACTTCCTGTTGCACTAGTTCCTATTCCTATTTGTGTTGAACCTCTCAATAAAACATAATGTGCATAAGAATACTGAGCTCCTCCTGATATACCAATATGAACTTGAACTAAAATTTTACTAGAAGTAGATGTAGGGGTAATTGCTGCACTCATTCCAGTAACGTCTACTAATGAAGAACTGGTCGTAGTAAATGTGTCAGTTTTGACTGTTTGTACTACTTGAAGAATTTTACCTGTGCTACCAAATGATAAATTTCCCGAAGCATCTGTAACAAGAGCCTGTCCTGATGTTCCGTCAGCATTTGGTAGTTTAAATGCTACGTCTGCTGAAGTTGGTGCGGAAGTTGGGGAGTTGAGTGAAACAACATTACCGCCTGAGTGTTTGAGTGATATTTTGCTCATAATTAACTAGGTTTTGGGTTGTCAGTTTTTACCTTTTCACAGGCTGCGTAATATGCTGTAAGTTTACTAGAATCTCCTTTACTGTTCCAGTACATAGCGTCTGCAAAGTCCCCTAAAGATGGATATAAAGGTTGTCTGTCATCCTTATATTTTACTTTTGCATAATCAGCATTTAATTCAGTTCTTGCTGTATCAATCTTGCTTTGCTCAAGAGTTACAGACTTTCCATCTTTATCAAACGCACCAGCAGAGTCATCAATAGATATAATTGTTTCTGCGTATGCTTTGTAAATAGCTTCGTGATCTAGTGACATTACGCTGCTACCTCCATTAATGTTATTGCAGATGTAATTCCAAAAACAGTATCGTATCCTCTTCTATTAATATAAAGTGTTTGTGTATCTGCTGTTCCGTACACTTTGTATGTGTGACTGCTTGTATCATTTTGACCATCAATTAAAACTGATTTACTTACGTTGTTCCATGAGTATTTTTCTGCGTCATTGTTTGCTACATGTTTATAATCTGCTATAAAAACATTATCAGTAGTACCACTAGTACCATTAGCATCAGTTAGCTCAGATGAATCTTCATATAATACAAAACGTGCGGTAGTTTGACCAGATTTTCCATAGCCTATATCAACCATTATTAAAATTTTATTTGATGCAGAGGTTTTTGTTATTGACGCATTAAGTCCTGTAATTTCTACAAGAGAACTGCTACCTGTGCTAAAAGCATCTTTTTTGAAAGTTTGAACGACTTGAAGAATTTTACCACCAACACCACTTGCTAGTTTTCCAGCAGTAACAGCATTAGAGGCAAGCATATCCGCATCTACTATTCCATCAGGCAAACCTCCTACTGAGACTCCTGTTAATGTTCCTGATCCGTTAATTGATATTGGCATAACTATAAGATAACTAAGATTGCGTTGTTTGGCACGGTTACTGTAACTCCGTTATTAATTGTAGGAGATACAGTGTGGGCGTGTTTACTTGCAGTTAATTCATATGAGGTAGTTACATTTTGGTCACTCTCAAAAAACACCTGATCTCCGCCAGCTCCAGTAGCTCCTCCACCGCCACCAATTTCACCCCAACCAGTGTTTTTATACCCTTCAAAGACGTTAAGCTGGTTGTTGTAACGAAACATACCAACAGCAGGGCTTCCGTCTCTAGCTGCTGTATTACCTACAGGAACTGTTACGGAAGAAGTATAGTTATGAATAACTTTACCTGTAAAAGTAGCACCTGTTAATGCAGCGTGACCAAAGTTTGTAAGACTTACATCACCCAAACTAACAAAGGCATTATTAGCTGCATTTCTTATCTTTAAAGTATTACCGTCAATGTGTGGAACATAAGCCGCAACACCTATTGAAGGATCACCAGAACCTTGATTTACAGTGCTAAGTGCGGCAATTATTTGATTTAACTTTGTACGAACTACAAGACCTGTACCATTATCAACTGTAAACCCTGCTCCGCCTGTATTATTGACTCTTGACATTAGTTTCCAATGTTTTTTTCAGTATATACTATTTTTTAACCTTTACCAAAGCCAATAGCAGTAAAATTAAATTCTCTTGATACAGAGGCATTAGAACTGTTTTTAAAATGTATTTGAAATCCGTTTGAAGTTCGGTTTGTTAGTTCATAAAAATCACCACTTTGCATATTAAATGCTGTAATTCCTATACTGGGTAAATTAGAATTTGCTCCTAACAGTGCAGAAGTTCCTGTAAAAAACGGATCTGTAAAATTAACTTGCGTGTTCCCACTTGATGTTATAGCTGCTGCACTTTGCTCTGTTCTCCTTTGAAATTCTGCAATATATCCAAGTTGAGTAACTCTTATGTCTTGGTTTGTATCTTTCGTAGATAATACACATTTAAATTTAAACGTCCTGCCTTTGAATGTTCCATTTGCAAATTTTTGAAAACCTGAGTAATTAGTGCCATCTTGAGAAACTTGGACAAATACTTCAGCATTAGTATCTGTACTACCAGTGCCATCAAAATCAAGCCTTGCATCAATATCAAGTACTGAATCTATAGTGTCAGTTGAATAAACAGAAAAAGTTTGAATATGTTTTCTCAAATCCAAACTAAAAACAGCACCCAAATCTAAAGGTTCATTAAATAAATATGTTCCAGTGGCTGATACTCCACCTAAATCATCAAGACTAGAAACCGCATCAAAGTTAGTTATATCATCAATAAGTCCTGTTCCAGATAAACTAATACTATTGGTTGCTGGATCTAAACCAATATTTGTTTTACTTCCTTGAAACGGTGGACTGTCTAGTTCTTCTCTTCTATTTTGCACTAACAATTTTGGCTGTGCATCTGGAAAATCTATTACTAATGATGTTTCACCTGTACTGAAACGGTCTCCATCATCTTGGCTTTTGAGGATATATTCACCTTCTAATAAAGGCACAACTTTCTCTGTAGATGCTCCACTTAATGCAAAAACAAGATCAGTTGCATCTTGGAAAGTACCTGTTCCATCTGTTTTGGGAGAGTGACGTATATGAATACGCCCCCCTGCTCTAACATCTGCATCTGGAACAGCATCCCATCTAAGTCTAATTTCTTTATCAGAGATAGGTTCATAAGTAAGGTTTGTAATATTAGAGGGTGGGGCAGTTTTACCAACTGCATTAAATGTTATTGTCGCTGGTTCGTTAGATGGTTCATCTAAAGCATTGAAACTAAACACTCTAATTTCATACACACCAGCCTCTGTGTTAAATATTTCTGCATTACTTGTCGGAACTTGTATTTTGTTAAATTCACCATTGTTATATCTGTATTGAACTTCATACCGACTAGCACCTGTCTGTGTTTGCCAGTCGAGGATAAGTTTACTTACAGCTTTATTATTGATTAAAACAATACTCTCTTCTACTGTTAATCCCTCTGGTGCATTTAAAACACTTGTTAGTTGATTAATTGTTCTTGTTGGTTTTTCAGTTCCATCCTCAACAAAAGCGTATTTAGCTGGATCATGAGACAAAGCGGTTATTGTAAAACTTTTATCTTCATTCTCTTTAACAGTGACCACTCGCCAAGTTGTGGTTTGTAAATTAGGTGTTTCTAAAACATAAGGTGCGTGTTGATTTGGTAATGTACTTAATTCAGTTGTTAATGTAATTGTCGATCCAGAAGTTCCACTTATTGTTTTTGTTTCTAAAGATCCGTCAGGCATAATGATAGAAATAGTAGGGCTGTCACTCATACTTGGAATGTCTGTATTATTTGTGTCATCAATAATTACTGTTTGTAAATTTGTAATACTTTTTAAAAGACCACCACGCCTTACACCAGATTTAAGAGTATCAGCTATTGAAATCACATCACCACAACGTACTAATGAGCCAGCAGCAGTTGTTGTTGTAAAAGAACAGCTTTCTCCAGAATTTTGCTCATTATATAAAAACCACCGACCTAATCTTCTTGCTTGATTACGACTTGTTGTTGCAAATGCTTTTATGTTTTTTATAACTATTCCATATTTAGCTTGTAGAGAAGCACTTGCTTCAACTGTCTCAACATCAATTTCTTGAGTTGCCATGTCAAAGTAACTTACATTAATTACTGTGTGTCTTGTTTTTAAACTTGATCCAGTATAAAGAAACCCCGCATCTGCAACATTTGCATTTGTAAAAATATAACTAGGATCTTTAGGAGCATCTTGAGATATTGCAATACCACCAGCAGAATAAAATGGCATTACACGCATTACGCTACAAAGAGAGTTGATGAGGTCATAAGCCTCTCGTTGTTGTGTGATGTTTATGTTGCAGCTAAATCTTGGCTCTGTAGAACCATCACCATTTCCAGCATCAACTAACTGTCCACAATATTCACTAACAGTTTTAAAACTAAATTTATCAAGACTAGCTTCTGAAATCCCACAGCCTGCTCTAGTATCAGTAAGTAAATCATAAAGAATCCAAGCTGGGTCAGTTGTCCATTCTTTAGCTGTTTTAAGAGACCCATTAAAAATACCAGCGTATGATATTGCACCTGTCTGCAAGTTAACAGTTGCATTATGAGGAATTTTTATTTTTCGGCCTCTAATTCTATAAGTTCTTTTAGGTATTCTTGGGAACTTTGCAGCACTAAATCTTAATGCAACATGAGCAGTATTTGGATATGAGTTCTGTTCAAAAATTATGTTAGTTGCTGAATTAAACTGAAAAGCATTAATTACTTTTGCATCTGTGCTATCTGCTGTAACCCTTTCAACTCTTACAGCTACAGGAAATGAAGTTGTGCTTTTAAACTTGACTAGATAATCTCTAAAATATGCGTTAGTTGACCTCCCTTTTACTGTGTCATCAATTACAGTTGTTGTTGTCCCATCATTTTCAATAGTTTTTATTAATAAATTTACTTCAACGCCATTAATATCTCCATTATCTGCAAAACTTTGCATTGCTGGAAATCTAAGTGTAACCCTAACAGCATTTATATTTGTTTGAGAAACTGTATGAGTAACTGGATTTGTAGTTGTTACATTTGTTGCGATAACATTTTCAGTTTCAATTTCGTCAATTCCTTCAATAAAAGTCTGATCTGATGTCCCTAATCTAAAATCAAATCCTACATCTTTAAAATTAAAGTCACTATCTTGTGGAGAAGCATTGTTAGCGGCTTGTTGTAGTACTTGAGTTCTATTTAAAAATATGTCTTTCTTAAAAGCATTAAAATATTCAGCAGATGTTTTGTCTGTTATGCCAGCCTTAGAAGCTGTTGCTGACCCTTCTATTTCTCCTTCACCTAATAACTCTACTATTGTATTAAATTGCTTACTCGAAAGCGCATCTGCTGGTATGTCTGGATCTAAAAGACCACTCTCTACTATATCTTTTAAAATCCCGAACATTAATTAGTCCCCTGCACTTGAACTGTATCAACTCCATTAGACACCACAATAGAGCCAACTAAAATTTCTCCATATACTAAATTTACTGGAACCCCTGCATTGCTAACATTTGTAAGCCCTGTAAATGAATAGTTTGAAGCTAGTGCAGCAGGGTCTTGACTGCTCTGTCCAGTTGGTGAAAGATTACCCTGTTGAGGTGATAGCAAGCTTGTAACACCATCAATTAACATACTTGTACCAATAGAGGTTAATGTTGAAGTTATTAAAGTGGATATTATTGACCCTCCAAAAATACTGCCTATAGTACCACCTCCAAACAAACCAACAGCACCTAATATGATTTGAAAGAAATTACCATGAACAACAGGGATAATTCTAATATCATCTTGAGTACTTAAATTTATTAAATCTTCTGTAATTACTTTTGCTCCACATTGAATGGTGTAGAACTGTTCTGACATATG
>VTLG01014366.1_pt1 | contig 10206 bp, 8 predicted proteins | sample 4694571 | NCBI WGS metagenome assembly VTLG01 (sample SAMN12604809, study PRJNA352737) | marine metagenome | biome: ENVO:00000447; feature: ENVO:00000209|ENVO:00000569|ENVO:01000036; material: ENVO:00002151; isolation source: viral sequences binned using virsorter ... | reverse complement strand
AATTTCCTTAGAAGTCATCTTAATGACGTCACCTATTTTTTTAATTTTTTCAGCGACCATTATTTTCCACGTCTTTGATAACGTATTTTTTTACCTTTATCAAAATCACCAGCAAGCATTTTTTTGGTTCTAATTTTTCCCCTAGTCAATCCACCTTTAATTCTTCTCATTTTTTCTCCAGGTGTATTAGGACCTTTTGTAACTGTTCCACCTGTGCTGATTTTCATTGGTTTTTCCCTTTTTGTTTTTATAACGTTTTTGCCATATCCAGGTGCTTTCCTAATAAACTTCCTCATTTCATCTGCTGTCATTCTTTTTTTTCGTTTAGGATCTACGTGTGGACTTGGTTTTCCTGTTCTTGATTTTTCTAACATTCTAGCAAGTGGTCCTTTTTGTCCTTTTTTTCCAGTTTTTGCAATATAACGTTCACGTGCTGTATCTTCTTGAGCTCTAGGTCTACGTAGCCTGTCTCTTAATTTTTTTATTGCTCTTTGTGGCATTTTACACTCCTAATGTATCGTTGGGCTTTCATGAGGTATATAATTATCCATAATCTCAAAACTAGCTGCTAATTGATCAAAAATCATATGAGTTTGTTCAGGACCCAATTTTGTTAAATAAATGTTTCTTATCACAGAAACCATCGCGGCACAAAATAAAAGTGAATCATCTTGATCATCTTTTATTTCTGATAAAACAAGCTTTTCAGTCTTTTCTATATACTCTTTAATCTTTCTTAGGTTTCGTTCCATTTGCTTTACCTTTCATTTGTTCACGTACAACGGCCATATTTTCTTTTAATACAGCTAATTTTTCCTTACTCTTCATATCCGCTTCTGTAGATTGTTGATTCATTAAATCAACTCCTACTTGGGCTTCTAACTTATCACGATCCAAGTCTAACCTTTCTGTATCCATTGTCCAGTCTTTTCTTAATCGTTCTTTTTCTTCTTTTTGTTTTATAAGTGTTTCCATTGCACGAAGATCAATTTCTTGTTGTTTAAGTTTAACAAGTGGATCATCAGCCATTTCTTCAGTTCGTTTTCTTTCTTCCTCAAGCATCTTTTGAACCATTTCTGCTTCTACAGCAGCAATTCTAGATTCTTTTTGTTGTACTAATTGTTGTTGTGCTTGTTGTGCTTGCTGTGCCATTTGAGGATTTTGCTGTGCTTGTTGCATCATTTGTTGTACTTGTTGTGTTTCTTGCATCATTTCTTGCTCTACCTGTTCTGCTGCAAGTAATGCAATATGTTCTAATATATGTGATTCCATCATTGCATAAAGTTGTGGATTAATCTGCACCATTCTTGTAGCAATAAAATCAGCATGAGTTTTCATGTGCTCAGGGTGATTTTGTTGTGGAAATGCTCTTGGCTGTTCGCCACGCATTGATAATGCATTTTCCATTGCTGGGCTTTTAGGTTGAGGAATGTTAGGATCAGGTTTTAAAATTGCATCCACATTATCCACACCCATCGCCATATACATTCTCCTATACGCTTCACGTATATTATGTAGCATTGGATTTGATTGTGCTAATTGTAATTGTTGTTGTGCCAACATAATACGTTGAGACATAGAAAATATATTAGGATCACTAATTGGAATAATATCAACACGATCATCAAAATCTTGAGCTTTAATTGATCTATTTCCACCTGAAACCATGTAAGGATATTCTGGTGGTAAATAGGATTTAAAAACATCTGCTAATAATGTAAATTCTAATTTTTGTGCATAGTGCATTCTTTTATGAATTGCACTCATAACCCTTGTTCCTCTTTCCAATAAAGCTAGTGTTGTCCCAACTGGGTTTTGTTCATTTCCTTCACCCATTTTCATATCTGCTATTGCTGCGAATGATTTACCTGCATCAACTGCAAATCCTAATAATTGAAATAAAGTTGTACTTGGTTCTTTATAAGGAAGGGGCAATAATGATTCTTTAATAGATGTTCCTGTAACATCAACATCGCGAAACTCTCCTGGTTGTAAAGGTTCATCATGATCACGTATACGCATACCACGTGCTTTAAAACCTGCTGGAAGATTGGCAAGAGTACCTGCATCAATTAACTGCCGCAAAACACTTGTTGCAGTTCTTGACAATCCACCTAGCATATGTATTAGACCAAAGCCATAAAAGCCTAAGCCTGGGAGGAATTTGTAGTGTGTAAAATAATCTACGCGATTTCTTAATTGGTCTTGTTGATTCCAGTTTCTTTTTATTGAAAGTATTTTTGTTGAGTATTGATCAATTGTAATTACGTAAGGAAGTTTAATTCCACTTTCATCTTCAAAACCTGGAACATCTGCATCAACATGCATTTCTAATAATACGTGTTCATCATCCTCAGATGCTAAATTATCACTTACGCCGTGTAATTCATCAATTTTTTCTTTTACATCAGAAGTAGAAACTGAACCTGAAGTAATTGGTATATCACGGTAAAATCCACTTACTTGTTGTTTTCTAAGTGCGTTTGAATCAACTTTTGTCATATGTGTAATTCTTACAGCATCTTCTAAAGAAGATGCCATGTAATTCACTACACAATCTTCACTTGAAACAAATTTTGAAACTGGACGACCCAATACAGAATCATAATACGTTTTTTTGAATGCTGAACCGGATAAAGGCAAATAAAATAATAATTGGTCCATATCTGGGTCATATTCTTTCATTACGTGTGTAATTTGATAATTCATAAAATCTTTTACACGTTTAGCTTGTTCTTCAACTATAGGTGTAATTTCACCAACTATTTCTGTATTAACAGGTCCTGAAGGTGGTAATAATTCTTTATATGCTTGTGCTTGAAATTGTGTTGCTGATTCTGCCAATAGAGGATGAATTACGCCACTTGCACCTTCGAAAGGTTGTGTGCGATCCTCGTATTTGAATCCAAGCATGTCCAATCCTTTGGTATATGTATCTTCCCAATCTTTTCTAGAATTTTTATCTGTTTCATAAGCTGCAATTAATTTATCTGCTAATTTTTGAAGATCTGACTCTTCAAGATATTCAGCAAGGTTTGCATCAAACGGAACTTGTGATTGATCAATTGGTGCGTTTGGATCTGTATTTATTTCAGCGCCGCCATCTGGTAACTCAGTAATTTCAATATCAGGTTCAAATTGAACTTCTTTATCTGGTAATTGAACTTCTGTTCCACTTCCAGAAATCTCCAGTCCATCATTGAGTGCTTCAATTGCTTTTTCTATTGCACCAGAAGAGGGCATTCTTGATTTAATAGCCATTATTATTTCCTCTTACCACATTTTGTTTAACAAATCCACCTTTACTGTAAACTGGAATAGTAGATTGTCCAGGAATACGTTGTCCTGTATTTATATCGCGCATTTCAATTAAAGGGATCTTCTCCCACGTATATCCGTTCCCGTCAACTATTGTTGTGTCTTTAAATTTAAATCCACTCTTTTTAGAAATTCTTTTCATCGCTTTTACTCCTATCTCATCATAAAACTTATCTCCACCTTTAGGTATACCACCATGTGCCTTTTTCATCTTTCCAGTTGAAAGTGCAATGCCATCATATCCTTTATCAGCTGCCATCTTCATTAATCCTTGTAAAAACACTTTTGCGTAGTTTTCAGACTTCTTGAACGCCGTATCTGGGTGTACTTGACCAGTTCTACCTGTTAATTTCTTCTGTTCCTCCACTTTTTTCTGTAATTTCTTAACATCTGTTACTAATTTCTTCATTGCCTTCTCAATATTCTTTAATTCAGCAACATTTTCCGGTAATTCACGTTCTGCACGTGATAAACCCATAATATTCTCTTTTCGAAGCCTTGTGGACTCCAAAGTTTGCATTTTTTTGTCTAATTGACCCGCAAAATCACCCATTTCTGCCAAAACATCACCTTTATCTAGCCTTGGAGCGTATTTATAGCCTTTCTGCGCCACATTTTGGTGTAAATCAGACTGAATTTCTTCCATAAGTAGTATCTTTCTACCATTTTCATCAATTCTTTCACTAAAGCGCCCCCATCCAAAGGGTGAGTTACCTGCATTTCCTTTAAAAACTTCTCCACTAAAGTGTCCTGATTCATATGTCTTTTCTCCAGCTCTCACAGCACCAGTATCAAAGTTTTGATAGAACTTTAATTCGCCGTATCCAGACCCACCAGGAATAAATTGTGCACCATCGTGTGCTGGTGATTTTTTACTTTTAAAAAAGAATCCTCTACCTTCACTCATATCACCCAAACGGTAAAGCATTTTCTTTGTCCAAAATGGAATTGGAACATCACCTGTCATTACTTGTCTATCAAAAATATTTAATGCTTGGTATAACTGGTTAAACGCTTCCTCTTCCGGAATATTTTTAGCTGATGCCAATTGTGTTACATCTTCTGCCGGAACTAGATTTTTTAAAGCATTAAAATGATCACGTTTTACAATGTCATTTGTTCCGTGGTATATTTTTGGAAAAGCTCTTTGCCACATTTCTGAAAATTTAGGACCTGTATAAAGGTCAGCATTTTTTCCACCATATGATTGTTTTAATAAAGAAACTGTAGATGCATCATCACCATAACCTTCTACACTATTTGTTCCTTGCATAACATTAAGAATATTTTCACGGATCTTCATTCCTGTTGCATCCTGTGGTGGTTGGTGCAACGCTGTTAATAATCTTGGATCATTACTCATTACTTTTAAATTTTCTAATGATTCATTAAATCTTCCAGAATCACGAACTTTTGTTAACATATGTGTAATGTCTTTTGCGCCACGTGATACAGGTTCTGCCATTGCAATATCCATATCAATCTTCGGCATCTCTTTATTATAAGTTTCAAGGAGCTCGGTCTTCGATAATTTTCTTTTTGGATCTGCTTTCGCTATATTTGTTAATAATGCTTCTAGTCCAAATTCATCAAGTTCTGTTGTAGATACGCCAGGTTTATTTTTAATGGTACCAAGCCATTGTTGTGCACCCATGTTTACTTCCGGCATATCTTCAATCGCATTAACTGTGGCTAGAAACATTGCTGGTTTATCTTCTACCGCTTGCGCGACAGCAATATCTGTTGCCTTCTCAGCCTTGCCTACTGATTTGACCATATCGCCAACCCGGGCCACGGCCCTTGGTACTTTAGATAGTGTGCCAAATAAACTTGCAAATCCGCCCACGGCGAATTTTTGTCTATCAATACTTTCTTGTGGATCTAATAATGGAATTCCGTCTGACATAGGTCCTCTGTTTGGTGGTATTGTATCAGTTAAGTCTGAATTAATCAAGCCACCTTCTTTAATACCTCCTTTTCTTTTAAACATTGCATCAACATCTTCCTTAATAATATCTAATTTTTTAAGTAAATCTTCTTGATTATCAACTACCATTCTCATTTTATGTTGAAGAGATGTTCCAGGTGGATATGCAGAAATAGTTTCACCAGTTGGAAGAGTAGTTGTTATACGAAGTTCTTTTATATATTTTTCTATCTTCCTTATATTTTCATCAATTCTAGAAACTTCTTTACGATCATCTATTTTAATAGCATTCAACCTTTTTTCTTTAGATAAAATAAGAAATTCATTTAATCTTTTATGAAAATTATTTATTGGAGAAAGTGTTGGATCTACGGGATATTTAAATACCTCTTGAGTTTTTTCTGGAAGATCTTTCCACCATTTTGTTTCCAAAGGATGTGCTCTTGATCCAGCAGAATATTTTTGTTTTCCATAGGGATCTATGTTTTTTTGTTGTAACTTAAATATTTTACGATGAATTGGATTCTTAAAATCTAACTTCTTTACTAAATCTCCTTCACTTTTTGGTCCCTTTTCACCCCTTGATAGGTTTAAATTCTTTCTTAATGTATTAATACCTCTTCGTACATTTTCAAGATTTTTTTCTTGTGGACGATTTTTCCAACCTGTTATAAAAGGTTTAAGCTCCGGAGTATTATTAATTAAGTCTGGTGTAGTGATAGTTTTATCTTTGGATAATTTTTGTATTAATAATTTTCCTATATCAGAATCTTTACTAATTACGTTTGAAGCAGACCCACGTTTTTGTGGCCCATAAAATTTCCTCATCCAATTATTAATTGTGTCTAGTTCTACATCTTTTCCAGTTTCAGTTTTAATTATTTCAGCAATTTTTTTTGAACTTCCTACTTTTAAATTAGGGTCCGCTGTGATAGCTCCTTCTATTATAGGTTTAACTACTTCATCTCTAAAAGTTATTTGTTGTTGTTTTAAGGATGGTTTTGTAATGCTTCTTGAAATGGATGCAATACCTTTCGCAATCTTAGGTGCTTGTGTTAATGCGGCTAGAACCATTATTCACCTAGTAATCGAGATTGAATATCAAATGCTCCAGCCACTGGTGTTGCTGCAATACCACTTGCCATTGCTGCTCCTTTTGTAGATGTAGGGGCTACAGACTTTATACCTTTCCAAGGTAGTTTAACTGTTTCTTTCATCTTGCCCCACGTACCAGGAGTTTTAAGTGCGGTGATTCCAGCTTGTCTTGCGCCTGCAGGCGTAAAAAATCCACCAACCATTCCAATTCCCATTCCTAATTGTTGTGCACCTGGGTCCCCGTACAATTCAATATCATACTCGTGACTTGGTAAAGTTCCAAATCCTTGCTTGCCAATCAAACTTGTAACTGGATTCCATGAATCCTTAAGATTGGTTGCTGAATGACGCATCATGACTCCTTGGCCTTTATTATCAAATTTAAAGATACCGTAGTGAGGCATTTGTAAATCGCCGTACTTGGTCCACGCAACATTAACTCCTTCTATTGGTCTGAGGTTTTTAACATAATAAAAATCTTCATCCTCGTACCAATCATTAATTCCCAATAAGTCTTTTTCTAAAGATTTAAGTTCATCTGTTGCAGCATCCGCTACTTCCTTATTTCCTTTGTATTTTTTCTCAAGATCATCAAGACTAACAACGTCCAATCCAAGGGTTTGATTAAGATGGTTAATTAAATTTTCTTCAGTGAGAACATTGTCTTTTTTATAATTTTCAAGATATCTTACTACATCAGGATGCTCTATTTGGTTCTTAGCAATTTTTCTAAATTCTTCCCCTTTTACATCTGTATTAAAAAGAGTATTAGTATAGTCATACAATCCACTATACTTTCCAACAGGATTCAATACAGTTTCTGCCATAGGAACAGTTTGGAGAGTAAAATCAGCTATAGACTTAAGAGCATTATATCCTGTAAATGCTGCATCACCCATAAGTCCATACTCATTTGATCCTTCCTCACTTGGATAGAATCTATCTGGAATTGCGTCTGGATTTATGTTTTGATCACCAACACTTTCTTCTACTGTCTTGTCTGAAAAATCCTTAATTAAACTTGGATCACGTTTTGATCTAGTTGCTTCATATGACTCATTTAAATCAGTAAATGATTCATCGGGCTTGAATTTTTCATCATAGCGCTCTCGTTGTTTTTCAATAATGTCCATTAATAGTATTTTCTCCTATTATCCCTAACGCGCTCTTCGTCAGCAAAGTCGTCTTTAAGTTCCACATAATATCCTTGTCGATAGCGCATTAATGCTTGTGTTGTACTATCAACGTAATCGTCGTGGTCCCCAAAGGGAAATGCTGCACACTCCTCGATAACTTCTTCTGCCCAACGTCTGTCTAATGGAGCATAGACTGCTCCTGATTCGAATATAGGTGCGACACTGTTTACCCTTGAATGTTTATCATTTCCCTTCGACGGTGTAAAGTTAATTACGGGGACCCCCGCCTTCTGGAGCTCGTGGGTTAATGGAAGGCCGCTCGCCTTCGCTTCCACAAGTACCAATTCTGGCTCCCAATATTTATATTCCTCTTGCGCTTTATTTTTTAACTCAGGAAAGTTCCATCGTCCTTTCTTTGCATCAAGAAGAATAATACATGGCCTTCCACCCTCATTTGGCTGGAATACACCCCATGTTGTTATAGCCGAGTAATCGGCTGTCTCTTTTGAACTGAATGCAGTATCATATGATTGTATAATATACTGTAATTCAGGAATCTCTTTCTTTTCCCATTTTTTCCACCATTCACGTTTTATAAGTGCACCTTCCTCGGATGTAGGTTGTTGCATCCATTGTGCTTGCCATTTTGTAAGTGGAATTGATGCCTTAACACCAAGTAAACCTTTCATGGTCCAAAAATTACCCCACATAGGTTTATCATTTATGATTGCAGGAAACTCAACTACTTCCCACTTATCCGTCATATCGTCTTTGCCTTGGGCCTCGAGCAATTTACCAGTTAGATCTTTAATAGACCATCTTGTCATTACGATTACTATGGCACCACCAGGTTGTAAACGCTGACGTGGACCAGAAGTATACCACTCGTAATGTGATTCTAGGACCGTGGGCGAAAGAGCATCTTGCTCAGAGTGAGGATCATCAATAATAAGTAAATCGGCACCACGACCAGTAATAGCACCACCAACACCAGCAGCAAAGTACTCGCCACCATGATTAGACTCCCAACGACCTGCAGCTTTTGAATCAGCAGCAAGGGTAACGTGAGGAAAAACTTTTTCATATTCACTTGATTCTATCATGTTTTTTGCCTTACGTCCAAAGCGAATTGCTAGTTCACCTGTGTGCGTTGTTTGAATGAGCTTGGCTTTTGGATGACGGCCCATGAAGAACGCTGGAAATAAGTTTGATGCAAACTCTGATTTTGTATGTCTTGGTGGCATATTGACAATAAGTCTTTTAAGCTCACCGTTGGCAATACGATTTAGCTTTTCCGCATATATCCTATGATGTTTACCTTCTACGAATTCAGGCCAAACTGTCTTAACAAAAGTAAGGAAGTCACCTTGCGCTTTTTCACGCTTTTCTTCCAGCTTGTTTTTAAGAATCAACTTCAGTGTATTCGTATCTAGTGACTCTAATTTAGAAACGGTTTCCATTTTTTAAAAATTTTTTTAAGATTGTTATTATAACGTTTTTATACATGATTGTCACCCTCAGACTTGCCGAAGAAAAAATAAAAGAGTCCCAGATTGAAAAGGGGGGGATACCCCCAGACTTTGCGGATCGGTGAGGAGTTTATCGGGCGCGAGCCTATGCGAGCGCGAAGTCCCGGGCGCCTGCGACAAATTGCCGCGCGACAAAGTGTCGCACCCCTACATCTAGTAGCACACACGCACGCGAGCATACTATATCCCGGGCAAGTTATCCACAGGATATCCACAATGTTGCAATAATACAACAACATTTATTTTCTAGCTATGGTAAAAGATAACTAGAAATAGAAAGGACTACACTATGACTAAACAAGAATTCAAACGCAGAGTTGGAATGGGTTTCTTCTCTTGCGAATGGCGTAATAATGCTGGAACTATCTCTAAAGTTAAGAGAGGTATTCTTGGTGGTTATGCTTGGCGACACACTAACAACCCAATTCCAACAAATGTAAAAGAACATAATGATTATGTTCTAGCTTATCGTGTTGGTAATGGCTTATTACCTCAACATAGAAAATGGGCTAATATTAACCCATTAACTGTGATTAAGATTAATGGTCAAAATGTTTAGATTACTTGAAAGAGTAAAACTTGTATCATTATTAATACTTGAATTTTCAATATATGTGGCGATGTTATTCGCCATATATTTCTTCATACTATTCATCTGTCTAATGAGTGATAGATGTTATAACTCAATAATATAAAGGACTACTATGACTGACAATTTACCAATGATAACTTCAAATGGAACAGACATATCTCCTCTTTTAAAAGAGATGATTGACCATTTAAAGTTAGAAAAAGAATTAGGCAACCTTGACAAGTTGGCTGATGTTAAAGTTCCAATGACCTCAAGTGCTGATTGGAAACTAATTTGTGGTGTGCTTTGCAATTCAATAGTTGAATGGGCAAGTCAAAACAGAAACAATGGGGGATTAGAATTAATAAAGCATATGCAAGGTGATATTGGATACCTAGTTCAAAGACTAGGTCTAGTGGAATAAGTATGTAGTCCACTTATAAACCACGACGAAGGGGGAATTTATTCCCCCTTTTTTTATGCCTAAATTTTCCAGCATCTCTGGAAGCATGTTCACCTGCTGCCCGGGCTGGACACGAATCATAATCAAATGGAGTTTAAGAGTTTGAGTTAGGTATGGGAGTTTAAGTTGGCGGGCGTCCCGCGGGAACAAACACCTGGGCTGTGGAT
>VTLG01003350.1_pt1 | contig 10206 bp, 8 predicted proteins | sample 4694571 | NCBI WGS metagenome assembly VTLG01 (sample SAMN12604809, study PRJNA352737) | marine metagenome | biome: ENVO:00000447; feature: ENVO:00000209|ENVO:00000569|ENVO:01000036; material: ENVO:00002151; isolation source: viral sequences binned using virsorter ... | reverse complement strand
TTTAGGCATTTGCAGTCTCCAATACTGAAAGAAGAATCTTTAGAGTCGTATTTGCACCAGCTTCAGCAACAATATAATCACTTGTTTCTAAAACTAGTTTACCATCTAAAGGAATATATGCATCATTGACAGGAACATTTGCTCCACTAATAATTTGAGTGGTTGTACTAGTTCTTACATGAGACATCGTAAGAGTAGTTGCAGCAGCCGCATAATTGGTTATATGTGCATATAAAATAATCCCAGTATACCCTGTAGGAGCAGTATATATTGTTGCACTACTTGTCGTGAGTGTAGCAGTATATGTTTTAAATCTATTGAGTGCGAGTGCCATATTAACTTAATGCTAGAATAAATGGGGTCATTTCTGAGAATAAACTCTTACTAAAGGCTCTTCCACTAATTGTACCAGTTTCTTGGTTAATTTTCAAATCATCACCTATTCTAAAATTACCTGCTTGATCTGTACTGGTATAAAGAACTTTACCACCATCTTCAGTTAGAACCTCATTCTCTTGATCAAGAACTCCTCCTCGTTTTGGAGTAGCTTCAGTAATAAGATTACCTGCACCAACATATTCAAATGTATGAGAACTGGCAATTATTCTACTTCCTTGAGAGAAGTATGCTGTAGAACCAACCCCAACTGTATTGAGTAAATTAGTAGCAAGTGTTAATGTAGAAATTCCCGAAGATACGGGTGTCGAACTATTTATTGTATAATAAAGAGGATCCATACTAGCAGTAGCAGTTGCACGATTAGAACCAACATTAGGTGCTCCAACTGTTACACTTGGAGTTCCTGTGTATTGGCTTCCACTACTAATAATGGTAATTGATTTAATTGCTTCATCTTCTACAGTAGCATATGCAGAAGCAGTTTCTCCACTAGGTCCACCAGGATCAGCAATAGTAACTGTTGGTGTAGAAGTATATCCTGTTCCACCAGCACTTACAGCAATGGTACTTACTTCTTGATATAACGTATCAAAATAAACCATCTGACCATCATAAGGTCTATCAATATCAATCTTTGCGGTTCCTGCAGTTGCACCTGCTCCAGCATAATAATGTTCTACTGTTGAAATACCAACATTAACTACAAAAGATGTAGTAGATGGAATTGAATCAACAGTGAAAATATGAGGTCTTCTATAAGGATAAGTCTTAGATCCATACTCGCAAGTTAATCCAATTCCTGCAAGTGTCACACCCATTCCCACTTGGAAATTATGAGCAGCAGTTGTGGTAATAGTAGCAATACCACTATTATTATCATATACAAAATTATTCATTGTATATTCAGTAGTATCAACATTAACTATTGCTTCTGCTTGTGCTATCGCAGCAGATGAAGTAACAATACCTGTATACTGAAGATCACTTACTCCTCTTGCAACTAAACCATAAGTACCAAAACTACAATTACTATTTGCTATATCTGCTTGTCCACCCTTATCTACTTTAACTGCTTCATTACAACAAATTGTAAACAATGAAACTAATTGAGCAAATCCTCCATTAGTAACAGCAACTCCAATACCACCTTGATTGTATTGAGTGAAAGCATCTACATTCATTGCTTTCAATAGTCGTGCCTGATCTCCATCAATGTATATTCCAGTTCCCGTAGTGGTATCACTAGTACAATTCTGAATATAAGGACCTTTCCACTTTCCTCCACCTACATTTTCTGCGATTTCATCTGTAGGGAATGATACTGCAGCAGCAGGTGCCACATGATCCTTAAAGGTCATATTTGCTAATTTAACACCCTTTCTTACATGGAAAATGTCTTTGTTTGTTGTACTTGGTTTAACTTCAACTGCTCTTTGATCATCTCCTACAACAGAAACAAAAGCAGGGACTGAGATAGGATTAGATTCTGTATATTTACCTGAAAGAACTTTAACTGTAGTGCCTGAAGAAGCAGCTCCAACAGCAGCAGAAATTGTCAAAAATGCATTATCAATAGATGTGCCATTATTAGTATCTTCACCATCTTTTGCAACATAAAGAACATTTGGTGCAGAGTTAATACCAGATGCAGTAGAGTCAATTGTTACACCTGTACCAATAGTAACTTTGGATGCAGTAATGGTAACATTCTCTTCACCGCCAATCTGTATCTGATTAGATGTGCCATCTAAAGTAATAGATGAACTACCTACGGTGAGGATACCCGTAACTCTTGCATCACCATCAACCAACAATGCAGTAGTACCAACACCAATATGAACAGTTCCTACTCCAGTATTACTAAAGGTTGAAACTCCAGTAACATTTAAATTAGTAGCATCTAATCTAGTAATTGTAGAAATAGTGCCTACAATATTAGTAGAATTTAATCTAGTAATTGTACCAATACCAGTTATATTCCAGTTTCTACCCGTTACTTCATCATATTCAATATCACCAGTAACATTAAGATCTCCACCAACAGTTAAATCACCAGTGACAGTAGAAGCACCACTAACACTGACATTTAATATATTGACTTGATTATTAAATGTAGCAGCAGTACCAGTAATAATATTGTCAGTGGATGCTACTCCTGTTAATCCAGAACCATCACCATAGAATGTTGTGGCAGTAGTAACTCCAGTAACATTAAGATTAAGAACTTTAACTTGATTATTAAATGTAGCAGCAGTTCCTGTAATGATATAATCTGTAGATGCTACTCCTGTTAATCCAGAACCAGAACCTACAAAAGTAGTAGCAGTTACTGTGCCACCACCCATTGTTATTGCAGATCCAACCGTTGTAACACCAGCAGTTACAATAAGTCCACCTTCAGTTATTCTTACTCCTTTTCTTGCCGTTACTAATCCTACAGAATCTATATTGGTTACATCTTCGTAAGTTAGTGTTCCACCAATACTTACATTACCAGCAAACGTAGCAACACCAGTAATATTGAGATTTCTACCTGTTACTTCATCGTATATAAGATCACCAGTGACATTAAGGTCACCAGTAATAGCTGCGTCACCATCAACATATAATGCATAGTCCGATCTAGCAGTAGTTGCGATTCCTACATTTCTACCAGTCCAAACTCCAACAGCACCAGAAGCCCATGTTCCACCAGCACCTGCACTAGCAAATATGAAATTCTTACCTGCAGGTTGAGATGTATCCACTTTAAGATACATTTCATCATAAGCACTTAAATTTGTGGCAATACCTGTAATATCATCAAGGTATTGAAGTTTGGTTTCTCCTCCACCACCAAATGATGCTAATTGCTGTTGAACCCTATTAACAAACAATCTATAATGTTCTTGTAACTGATCTAGAGTTACAAAATTCTGATCTAATGGAGTTAAAGGATCTTCATTATCAGTCTCAGGAGGCTCAGATAAAAGATTCTCTTGTAAATTCTGTTTTTGTGCTTCTTTTAATTCCTCAACAATATTCCGCAGTTCACTAATATCTAAACCAGTATCAGTAAATTTAGTTTTTAATTTAGATAGATCTTTTCTTACTTCCTTAATGTCTTTATCATAATATTTTACTTCAGGAAGATTAGTAATTTTCTCCTGTAGTTCATCAAAATACTCTTTCAGAGAAGTGGTAATTACATTTTGAGATTCAACATTCTTATTATTAAATTCTTTGACTTTCTTCTCAATATTCTCTTTTAAAAGATTATACTGACCAAGTATCTGTTTCTTTAATTTTCTATCATCATCTTTAAAATGAAGTCTATATTCATCAAGTTTCTTTGAAGATTTCTTTAATTCTTCAGATATACTATCACTAACTTCTTTTAAATTATTTTTAACAGTATCAATTTCAACTCTATTTTCAAAGTCCTTTACTTCAAGGCTTTCTGCAACTTGTTGAATTTCATAATTAAACTTATCTTTAATAGAATTTAAATCATCATCATAATACTTAACTACAGGAAGATTATCAATCCTCTCATCTAGTTGAGCAACTTCTTTATCATAATATTTTACTTCAGGTAAATCGGATATAGTTTGTCTAACATCTTCTATATCCTCATCATAATATTTTACTTCAGGAACTATGGGTATTTCTGAGCGTAATTCTTCAATAGTTTCTGATATCTTTTCAAGATCATCATCATAATATTTTATTTCTGGAATATCTGGTATATTATCTCTTACTTCATTAACAAGACCAACTAATTCCTTCCACTCAGGTCTTTTTATAATATCAATAAATTCATAATCTCTAAATTGCATGTCAGGACTATATTCCTGAACAGAAATACCACCTGTAGTTTCTATTTCTTCTTCTATTTCTTCTTCTATTTCATCAATATATTCATCAATAGTTGGTAAAGATTCATCAACTACTTTTTCTTCTATTGATGGGAGATTCGATTTCTCTAATTCTATTTCATCACTTTCGTCAGGATTCTCTATAAAATCTTCTACAGAAGGTAATTCTTCTTTAACTTCTTCTTCTTCTGTTAGAAAATCCTCGACTGATGGCAATTCACTGGGATCAGTGAAATCATCCATCGACGGTAACTTATCGTCTGGCATTTTATGAGTATAATGAATACTTTGGGATTTCTCTCCCAGTTTTATTTATTCTGTTGCTTTGCTCCATTTTTTAAGAGCTTAGCAAGTTCTGCTGTAGAACCCACAAATAATGCATTATTAACAGTCGATGGTCCTTTTTGAGTAGTATCTTCTTCAACATCTTTCAATTTTTTCTGAAGATCCATCAACTTATCCGTAGCATCCGAAACACTCTTAATCAACTGCCCAGCAACCTCATATGCCCTTGGCATTTCACTTTCCTGTGCAAGTTCAAGAATACCATTAATAGCTTCCTGACCCTTCTCTATGATGCTATAAAGATTACCACGAGTATACTCATAATCTTTAGTTATATCATCTTTAGCAAGTCTATCTGGTTTTTCTCTATCAACTCCGACTACAACATCACTTTCATCAACTTCAACTTGTGGTGTTATATTAAAAGCATCATCTAAATGATTTTTCATTATCCATTCCAAGTAGTGGTTCCACTAAATCCAAAGTCATCCCCTTCCTCTACCAACGCATTATCAGCAGAAGTAATAGACTTAACTGATGTGCCTCTGATATGAGCAAGTTTGGTAGTGCCATCTTGCCCTCTCTTGACAGTTAACTTATTACCATCAACAGCTTTAACATAGAGTTCTTCTCCACCAACGTCAATATAGACACTTGTAGAACCAGAAGATGCTGTAATGGTACTTCCATCTTCAACCTCAAATGTTGTTTGAGTTTTAGTTATATCAGATGCTATGGTAGTCAACACAGTTCCATCATAATTCTGGATTGCTCTTGGAACAACAGAGTATGTAAGATTGCGTTGTGCGTTGGAGGTATCTGTACCTGTAAGATAATTGATAGTAGACTTTGTAATAATATCCTTGGAAGCATCTGTGACAGGACCAAATAGGTATGTCTTTGCTGTAAATCTTAATGTATAAAGGAGAACTCTTCTTGACTCAAAATCTCCCTCATAATCATCCTGCATCGTGATGTTTTCAAGAACAATTGGAATATCTCTTTTCTCATTAATAGATCCTACTAAATTAACACTTAGATTATAAGATGGTTGAAAATATGGTAATATTTGTTCTACAATTTGCAATGCGTCATCATTCAACTTACACATAACAGCAAGTTCAAATTGCATATTATAAGGAACAGGCATATATACCTTCTTCTCATCAGGGGTAGTAGAATCTGGATTTTGAACTATAATCTTTTGAGTAGAAGTAACTTTTCTAGAAGGATCATATGTTAATCCTGTAAACTCAAAAGACATCCTTGGCAAAGACAAAGATGTTGCTTTATTTAAATCTGGTGATTGAGTTAATCTTGCTAAAAATTTCTGAGTGGGTCCATATGCCAAAGGAACTCTAATTATACTAGCGTCAGTTTCCCCTCCACTTTGCTTAATGGATATACTATTAAACAGAGTACCAAAAGAAATTATGGTCCTCCTCAAGATTTCGTTATAAAAATATTCAAACATTTTTAGAGTCCTAGTATCTTATATTTATGGAATACCAAATGGGTTCTGCTCACTGAAGTCTAAAATATCGTCTGCAGCAGATTCTATATTTACGTTATCAGCAAATCCATCCTCTGGTGGATCTTCACTTACTACCCTGAGAGCATGTACTGCCCCAGAAGTTCCACCAGTTATATCTTCTCCAATACTGAACATTCCAGACACATTTGCTACCTCTAGAACATTTGTTGTTGCATTCCAGGTTCTTACTCGTCCCTTAACACCTGTAATAGATCCTGTAACAATTTCATTAAACTTAAAGTTACCACTATTATCAAGTGAAGGATCACCAATTGTAATAGTGGGACTAGAGGTATATCCAGCACCAGCATTAACAAGATTAACAGAAGTAATTGTTCCAGCAGAACTTACAACGGCTTCAGCAGTAGCAGTGGTTCCAACACCAACAGGTCCAGCAATCGTTACAGATGGTGCTGTAGTGTACCCAGAACCTGCATCAGTGAGTGTAACGATACCAACAGTGCCATCACCAATAAAGACTGTTCCTGCGGCACCTGAACCCCCTCCACCAGTTATTTGGAGTGTAGGAGCTAATGTATATCCAGCTCCTGGATTTGTTATTAAAACCTTCTGAACGGATTTTAAATTATCACTAATATTCAAATTACATACATTGATTCCAGAGATCATTGAAGCTGTAAGAATACCTGTTACCTTACCACTAGGGGCAGAACTAACTCCAATAGTTGGAATAGCACTATATCCACCACCTCTATTACTGAGATTAATCAATCTAATAGATCCTTCGGTATTAAATCCAACTACAGCAGTAGCAGTTGCACCAGTACCTACTAATGTAAGAGTCTGAGAAGATCCAAGTAATGTAGATAGACCATCTTCAGAAGTTCCATCCGCATTATCACCAATTAAAGTATCATCAATTTCAGCAACCCCAGTATCAATAACTTCATCTTCGTAACGGAAGAGCTCACACTTCAGAGTATATACATAATTCTTTCTTAACTGATAAAAAGGTTTTTCGTGCTCTACATATTTAATTTCAAATAAACGATCACCTAATGGAAAATAAACTAAATCACCCTCTTTAGGTCGGGTAGTTAACTTTACATTAGATTCGTTTTTTAGTAAGGGTTGAATATAAGTTTCCCATCTTTCTCTAGAAATAACCAAATTTACTTCATTTGTCTGCTCGATACCAAACTTTGAGAGCAAAGTAGGATTTTCTGCATACCCATCAAAATTATCTACATATGCTTCTAATGGATAAGAATCATTGAATATAGACTGAACAACTTCCCGTATAATTGTTTTCTCATTCATATATTTGCGAGGAAGATAGTGTATCTCAACACCATACATCCTCAATTGTTCATTGATTAAATCTTGTACTAAACTTTGTTCTGATGAAGATCCCTGTTGAAAAAATGGATTGAGCATAACACTACCCTACCATATCCAATGGTGGAAGTTCATAAGTATTGGACATTTGTTCTCTGATGACTTCTAAATCTTTTTCGGCATCATCATAAATTTGTCTTCCATTCATTTCAATTCCACCAGGCAATTTAACACCCTGGAATTTCAATAAATTTTGTCCCCACTGTCTTTTTATAAGAGCAGTAGCATATCTCTTTAAGAATGAATCATTCCATACCCTGGTATAATCACTAGGATTAAGAAGTCTAAAACATTCAAGAACTATAAACTCATCCTTCTCACATGCTGACCAATCAATATCAAGATATAATCTATCTTGTCTTTGATTAAATCTAATTTGTTTTCTTGTCGTTAACAAATAATCAATATCAGACAAATATGTCTGTGTCATTGCATAACTTAAAAGTCCATTATATCCAATATTAAAAGCAATATCATTTAAGAATAATTGATATTTAATACTGAACATATTATTTGATATTGCATTACTTCCACCAAAACGGAATATTTTTTCTACTCCAATTACGGATGATGGAACTTGGATATAATTACTATTTTCATACCAATCAAATTCTTGATCTGTTCCTGCAATATTTGCTGTTGCAGTCTCTGTTGTTATTCCTGTTCTCTTTTTCCCTGTTAATACAGATGCTCTACCTCGATCAATATCAGCCTGAGTTATTTGGTATTTTAAATAAGTTCTAACTACACCATCAAAATGTCTTTCGTGAAAATACTGAATGGCATCATCAATCCTATCTTGTACTTGCTCATCGGCAACATTAATCTCCAACACGGGAGCACCCAATTGTCGTAAACAATACTCTTTGAATTCGGATCTACTTCCTGGTTGTGCCATTTATACTATACCTCTACAATATTTAGGGTGCGGAAGCAATTCCAGCATGGACTAAAATGTTTCCATTTACTATGTTATAAATTGTTGCTCCTGAACTTACTAAAACATTATATTCATATCTACCTTCAGACAAATCTCTCGTAGCAGTAGATCCCATTGATATTTCAAATATCCCACCACCAGCACTTGTAAAACCTACAGTAAAGGTTCCTGAAGGAGTAGTAGTTGCACCAATACCTGCACTTTTTTGCATTTGGGACGAACCCGTCCAAACTGAAGTCGTTGTCAATCCTTGAAAATCATAAGCAACATCAGAAGTATCAACTACATTAAAAGTAGCCTTAAAATCTGCCCCACTATAAAGTGCTAGATTAGCAGCATATGGAACTCCTGCATTTGGATCAAATGTCAGATTTTTACTGGCCATTGACTAACTCCTTTAGTAGTGATTTAATTTCACCAATTTCACCTTTTAAATTAGCAAGATCTTGTTCCATAGAATCAACTCTTTCATTCCTTGATTGTTTTGCATTCCGACCTAATGTATAATGCCTATAATCTAAAGCATTCACATTTACTATGGCATTCGTTTTAGGATCTCTTGCAAGATCAGCATGTCCTTCAATGTTATATTTCATATCAAGCCAATGCCATAACTCTAAGATCTTTTACTCTAGGAACATAAACTTGATCACTTGAAACAAGAAGAAGTTTAATTCTATAATATCTGAATGATGGAAGATCATCTGCAGTAAATGTGTAATCACTAAAGGTTACAGCATCTCCAAAACCATATTGATTAGTCTTGGGAACAAATGCATCTGATTGACCATTATTATCAGCAGGGTTAATAACTTTTCCTCTACTATTCAAATTCTCATATCCAGGGAAAGGAGTAAAGATTGGTTCAAATCCAGTTCTATTTCCAATTGCATAGAATGCTCTAATATCAGCATCAGCATGAATATGCCCAGCTAGTAATATCTTCAAAGAAGTAGCAGCATTTTCTATAGAAATTTCTTTCGTAATATACTGGCATCCTGTAGGATCATTATCAATAGTTTTTACTCTATTATCAGTAGCATAATTTGAAACTACATCATTAACCCTATTAGAAGTTAATATAGTGCTAATTCTTTGAGCATCAAGTACAGGAGATAATCTAGGATCTGTCGTTCCGAGTGTTAATCTCATCTGGAAGGACTTATTGCCTTCAATATTATCTAATCTTTCATCTTCATTTACTTTAGAACCAATTTGTCTTGGAGTCGTTAAGTAATTTGATTCACCAATAGTAATAGATTCCCATCCTTGTTCAATCCAAGGAATTTCATCTCCACTCAAACTAACTCCAGAAATAGTTCTTATTTCAGCACCAATTGTAGTTCCAGTAACTGTCATATTATGACATATTGGAGTAATAATTTCAAAAGGCATATTTTGAGTTGCATTTACAGCATATCCACCAGAAGATTGAGTTTGACCCAAATACAATTTAGGGAATCCTACATCAGTACTTCTATCAGTAGTATCAAATGCATTACCAGCTTCACTAGTAGCTGTTTGATCAATCTTGATATTATATGAATCAAAACCAATTGATCCAGTTTCTGCACTAGCCGTTGAAGTAGATAATCCGTGTGTTCTATTAATTCGTGCTAAAGAAACTCCACTCAATTCATATTTCTGAACAGGAGTACCAACTGCATAGTTGAGTTTATTACTTCCTCTAGAAGATATTGTAAGAACATTACCAGTAACGTTATTGTACTTAATAATTTCATCTCCAATCTTAACTAATCCAGCATTAGTTGTTCCAACTCCAACATTTTCAAAATTCTCATAAACACTTCCATCATCTACTGTAAAGGAAC
>VTLG01001619.1_pt1 | contig 10206 bp, 13 predicted proteins | sample 4694571 | NCBI WGS metagenome assembly VTLG01 (sample SAMN12604809, study PRJNA352737) | marine metagenome | biome: ENVO:00000447; feature: ENVO:00000209|ENVO:00000569|ENVO:01000036; material: ENVO:00002151; isolation source: viral sequences binned using virsorter ... | reverse complement strand
GACGACTCTCCACAAGAGTACGACAATCTGTCTATTTTTCATTTGACTTTGTCAGGGGGGTACGGTGGTTCTGGTTTGCGATTGGGTTTTTTACTACTCAATGTATGGGTCCCTTTCGTATTTTTTGGGGTTCATTTGGGGGTGCGATCTTGACTTTGTATACATTGTAGTATAGTTTGGTAGGTACTTCATGTTGGGAAAAGTGCATGAGAGGCGTTTTATTCCTCCTTTTTCGTCTCTTGTGCACGACTCATCTCCCGACAGGAGATATCGCCTCCTAGGTACTTTAAATCAATCGAGAAAGGCACTCCAATGGACCAAGAAGAACTGTTTGAGGGAGTCTTCGATAAAAAGGAAGATTTTCATAAAAAATACTGGAAAGGAATGCCAACTTATCACAACGTTTTGGAGGCAAAACCAGAAATTACAGCGACCTTCAAATTTCGGAACGAAAAAGACTACCAAGAGTTTAAGGAAAAAGTAAAAAATTATGTATACGACGGAGAGAAGTGTTTCGATGGTATGCAAAGAAAAGAAAAGAAACAGGCTTGGTATCCTTTGAAAGAAAAAGCAAGTAAATATTGGTATTGCGACGAAAAATCAGCGAAAAACCCGAAATTTCCGATTTATATTGTAAGTAAGGGAAGGTGGGAAAGGAATCCCACAAGAAAATCTCTGGAAGAAATGCAAGTTCCTTACAAAATGATAGTAGAAGAACCCCAATACGACGATTACGCAAAGTATACAAACGAAGATAAGTTACTAATCCTACCTGAAAAATATAAAAAGGAATACGACACCTTCTGGAAAGACGAAGACCAAAGAACAGGACCCGGCCCTGCTCGGAATTTCGCATGGGATCACTCCATTTCCGAAGGATACCAATGGCACTGGGTTATGGACGATAATATAGACTCGTTCGACAGGTTAAATAACAACAGAAAAGTGAAATGTACGAGTGGGACGATATTTCATGTATGTGAACAGTATGTACTTCGATATACGAACGTTGGACAGGCAGGGTTGAACTACACATACTTCTGCCCTGCATACGATTCCAGACCTGCGATTAAATTTAATACAAGAGTCTATAGTTGTATGCTTATCCGAAACGACGTTCCTTTTCGGTGGAGGGGGAGATACAACGAGGATACCGATTTATCTCTGAGAATCTTAAAGAGTGGAATGTGTATTATCCAGTTTAACGCTTTTTTACAGGGGAAAAGAGCGACGCAAACTATGCGTGGAGGTAATAGCGAGGAATTTTATGAGAAAGAAGGAACGAAAAACAAAAGTCAGATGTTAGTGGATATGCACCCCGACGTATCGAAAATGTCTTATAGGTGGAATAGATGGCATCACTATGTAAATTACAAACCTTTCGAAGTAAATAAACCCAAATTGAGAGAAGATATACACATACAAGAAGAAGCAAATGAATATGGAATGATATTAAGGGAGAGAGATGACAAGTAAAGAATGGATAACGCCAGATATATTTTTTAAAAGGTGTTCGGTAGCGTTTGGTAAGTTTGATTTAGACGTTGCTTCAGATAAAAATAATGCAAAATGTGATCTGTACCTGACAGAGGAAGATAATGCTTTATCGATCAACTGGTCTAAATACCTGTCTGATAGAGAAATATATACTAAACATATCTGGTGTAACCCTCCTTACCATAAATTAATCTCTTGGGTATCGAAATCTATAGAGGAAGCAGAGAGAGGTTGCACTGTAGTGATGCTATTACCTTGGGGTAGATGGGCAAAGTGGCACGAATTGATAGTCAGACACGCAGAAATGGTGAGGGTAGTGGGAAGGATACAGTTTGAATTAGATGGAAAAACTCCAAGTAATGCTCCCTCTTGCAATATATTATCAATAATAAGACCTACGATAGAAGGATTCCGCTTTCCTACAGGGTTTACTAATTCGGAGATAGACGCAAAATGAGTAATATTTTAGACAAAAAACCAAAAGAACTTCTAGAAAAGTTTATAGAAGATTACAATAATATATTTGATATAGATGTAGAAAAAACTAGAAGAATAATGAAAGGAACCGACTACTTTGATTCTTTAACAAATAAATGGTACGAGAATTTAGAAAAACAAGATTTTGATAAAGCGTTTAGTATTTATAACGAAGATTACTATTTTACTGATATGTGGTATTGCTTTCAGAAGTACAGTAGAGGGTATTTAAAATCTTTGTATAAAAATTCCATGTCTGATGGGTCTGCAATATATGATTTTATAAAACACGACGTAAATACTATTTTAGATTTAGGGTGTGGAATAGGATATACAACTTCTGCATTGAAACAAATTTTTCCAAATCAAACTGTATATGCAACTAATTTAAAAGAAACAAAACAATGGAAATTTTGTCAGATGATGAGTCAACAGTATAATTTTATATTGACAGACGATATAAATGAAATACCAGAAAAAATCGATTTTGTTTTTGCTTCAGAATATTTTGAACATATATACGATTGCATAGATCACCTTCTAAACATTATAGAAAAGGTTTCTCCCAAATACTTTTTTATTGCAAACTCTTTTAATACTAGGTCTGTAGGTCATTTTGAACACTACAAATTTACAGATACAAAAAAACCTCCGCATATTTTTTTAAAACACGAATCCGAAATTAGTAGACTATTTAATAATACGCTTCGAGAATACGGGTATGAAAAAATAAAAACGAAACTCTGGAATAACAAACCAACGTTATGGAGAAAAAATGAGTAATTATCTAGTTACAGGTGCATTTGGTTTCATCGGTTCACACTTTGTAAATAAAATGTTGAACGAAAATCATAGGATTATTGGGATCGACTCCATGTCGACTGATTCTGATTTCTCTCTCAAACAGGAACGCCTTCACTTTTTAAATGCCTCTAGATATTTGGAATATAGAAGTAAAATACAAAAGTTTATATTTGTAGGACTAGACCTGTCGTATTCTAGTTGTATAGAAAAACTTGGGCAATTAAACGAAGAAACAAAAATAGATGCAGTCATCCATCTAGCAGGTAGTGCAGGAGTGAGGCGTTCCAACGAGGAACCAGCAAAGTACATTCGTAATAATGTGATGTCTACCGTAAATTGTTTAGAATTTTGTAGAAAATTTTCGATCCCTAAATTGGTATTAGCTTCCACTTCGAGTATATATAGTGGTGCAAAGATGGTTCCCTTCATGGAACACGACCAGATAGGGAATATGTTGTCGGTATATGCCGAATCAAAGAAGATGGCGGAAGATGTATGCTCTACTTACCATCGATTTCATGGGATTGATATCTCTATATTGCGTTTCTTTACTGTGTATGGAGAAAAAGGGAGACCTGATATGAGTATTAGTAAGTTTATAGAATGTATCAGTAACAACAAAGAACTGGTAATGTACGGAGATGGATCGCAATCCAGAGATTATACCCATGTACAGGACATATGCGAAGGAATACAAAAAGCGTTAATCCCTGTAGGGTGTGAAATATTTAATCTTGGGAAAGACGAACCTGTCAGTGTCAAAGATATTATCAGTAAACTGGAAGGGATTATAGGGAAAAAAGCGATTGTACGTTCTGAACCTAGACATTCTTCCGATATAGATTGCACTAACGCAGACATATCAAAAGCAAAACGTCTGTTGGAATGGGAACCGAAAATATCTATCGACGCAGGATTAAAAAGAGTTTGGGAATATACACAATGAAAAACCCCTACAAAATAGAAAGACCAGCTAAAATAGCTTTCTCTGGTGGTAGAACTTCGGGATATATGCTTTGGAATATTCTGAAAGCATACGAATATAAATTTCCAGAAGATATATACGTTTGTTTTTATAATACAGGAAAAGAAGACGAACAAACCTTACAGTTTGTGAAAGATATAGGAGAAAACTGGCAAATAAAAATATATTGGATAGAACTAGACATAGATTTAACGAAAACGCCTTCTCCTAGTAGAAAAGACGATTTAAAATGGAAAGAAGTAACTTTCGAAACTGCTTCCAGAAATGGAGAACCATTTAAAAATATAATAGACTACATGAGAATAAGAAGGTTTACTTATCCAGAAAATTACAGTGAAAGATCGCAACAAGAAGCAAGGGAAGGAAGAGGTCTTCTTCCAAATGTATTGAGTAGGTATTGCACCGATGTAATGAAAGTAGAAGCTGGTAAGAATTTTATGAAAAAAAGAGATATAAAAATATATAACGATGTCATTGGATTGAGGTACGACGAACCTAGAAGGGTATCGAATATTAAAAAAAGAAGTACTCGAAAAGTAGAAATGTTAACCCCACTGGACAATGCAAAGGTTACTAAAGAAGAAGTCGCTAAGTTCTGGAGTGATCATTGGTTTGATTTAGATTTACCAAACGACGGGATCCACAGTAACTGTGATTTATGTTTTTTGAAAGGAAGAAAGAAAGTAGAGACATTGATTAGAGAAAAACCAGAAATAGCGGATTGGTGGATAGAAAGAGAAGAAGAAAATAAAACTGTGTTTAGAAAAGATAGGTTTTCTTATAAACAAGTAAAAGACGAAATATTAAGTCAACCTAGTTTGTTTACAGACGAAACCGACGATGGAGATTTAGGAGATTGCTTTTGTACAGATTAAAAGATAAGTTCGAACAGTTATTGGAAAAGATGAAAAGAATAAACCGTGCAAAGAGACACGATTATGCAAAGAAAGAAGATGTATTATCTAATTTCAGAATATGCGAGTTAGGTGGTATTCCTGCATGGAAAGGAAGTGCTGTTCGTTTATCCGACAAATTTAGTCGGTTAATGGAGTTTATGAAGACAGAGAAACTGAAAGTGAAAGATGAAAAGATAGAAGACACCCTTCTTGATCTAGCCAATTATGCCTTAATTACCCTCATTCTGTACCAAGAAAGTAAAGACCGACCAAAATAGTCGCATTTCATTATTTATATTTATTGCATTATTTTCACTTTTGTGGTATAATAGGAGTTCGATGGCGAAAGTTTAACAAAAATTGAGGTAAAATGTGGCAAAATTAAACAAAAAGACAGGGTTAGAACCGAGAGAACAAAGGTTTGTAGAGAATTATTTAGAAAATGGTGGAAATGCCACAGACGCTGCTAAGAAGGCAGGGTATTCTGATTCCTATTCTAGAAATGCTTCCAAGAATATATTAGGAAAACCTCGTATTAAAACTTATTTAGAAAAATTCTTCTCCAAGCAAGGTATATCGGAACGTATGCACAGAGCATATATGCGTTTAGACCAAGCATTAGATGCGACCAGACCTATGAAATTTGGTACTGGTACAGGAATGACTGTCGAACACGTCGAAGATTGGCCGTCGAGATTAGATGCGATTAATAAAATACTAAAAATTAAAGGCGACTTTTCTCCAGAGCAACACGAACACGTTTTCCAGAGTATGTTTGAGGGGAAAAGCGAAGATGAAAAACAACAGATATTAGACGAAGCAGACCAAATACTGCGTGATGCACAAGATAAACCTGAATGGGAAGAAGAATAGTAATTGCCTATCACTACAGTAACCGAAGCAACGAAAGTAAAACTTTCTGCCGCTAGGGAAGAAGCGTTAAAGTCTATTGATCCAAAAATAAATGAAAATGCGTTTTTAAACTTTCTTGCAATGGTCAAAACGAAAGACGAGAAAGACGAAGGAAAGGTTAAGTTATTTCCTCGAAAAAAGTATATCAAGGATTTGGCACATCTATTCCAACATGAAAAGTTGTTATTAATTCCAAAAAGTAGGCAAATGACTATAAGTTGGTTAGCAGTTGCGTATTGTGTGTGGAGAGCACTTACAAGACCAAATCAATTAATACTCTGGCAATCGAAGAACTTTGACGATGCTGCCGCTATGGTATTCGATAGAGACGATCCACAAGTCGCAAGAGCTTCTTTCGTATGTTGGCACTTACCAGAGTATATATTTGATCGCCCAAAACCTTCTCAAGGAAACCTTCTATGGAACAATGGTTCTATAGTGAAAGCAATCAAACAGGGAGCAGACGTAATTCGTTCCAGAGCTGCTTCCGTTATCATCTCTGACGAGATGGGCTTTCAAGAAGAAGCTGCCAATGCGTACATGGCTGCCAAACCTGCTATCACAGGTGGTGGACAGTTCATAGGCATTAGTTCAGCTAACGCAGGTTTCTTTTGGGATTTAGTAGAGGATGTCGCATGATTACAGTGGATTCGTCAGTTATTAAGTTAACAGTGGAAGGTGGAAGTCTTTCCGATTGGAATGGTGCTAACGAAATCGTTGCTGCAACGGAACACAATGGTAAATGGTTATTGGTAAATAGTAAGGGTTTAATATTTTCTATATTGTTAGAAGATTTAGTTCCTTCGCCAAAAGTAATTACCCATCAACCTGTGGTAGTGGAAGAAGAAAAAATCGAACAAAAAGAACCTATAAAAACAGTACCTAAAATACCAAAGCAGAGAAGATATGCCACAACAAAACCAAGGACTGACAGTAGCAAGGAATAAGAATGGTTTCACTATAGCAAGAGTGCATTATTCAGCCGATCCAGAGAAAGCGAAACAGGAATGGATAACAAAAGAAAAAAAAGGTATGCCAGATTGGGCTTGGCGGAAAGAGTTTGAAATGGACCCATACGCCGCTAGTGGTAAACCCGTATTCCCTGAACTTGCACGTTGGGCAGAATTTATACACGTTCCATTACATCATGTAGTCAAAGATGGAATTATTCCTTCATGGTGGCCTCGATACGCAGGTTTCGATTGGGGTGGTTCTAACCCCAGTGCTTTTGAATTAGCGACCATATCTCCTAATGGAACGATTATATTCTACTGGGAATATTACAGACCGAAACAAAAGCCACAGGAGATTAATTCTGCTATTCAAGCACATCCAGACTGGGAAGATATTATCTTTGTCGCACATGATCCTTCCATGCGAACGATGTTGCAATGGGGTGGAGGTGTAGGTAAAGGCGATAGGGAACAAATAAAAACGCTTGGAGATATGTTCACTGAGTTTGGGTGGCCTTTAGTGCCGGGCAGAGCAGGAGACGACGTTGCATTTTCTCAAGCATTGTACAAAGCATGGCAAAATTTAGAAGACCCCAAAGTAATTATTACTCACGCCTGTCCTAAGTTATGGTGGGAATTAAACCATTTGAGACACGATGAATTAAATCAGGCACAGGTAATGAAAAAGAATGAACCTGAACGGATAGTACAAAAAGACAACCATGCGTTTGACGCTATCAAATATTTAATACAGACACACCCTGCTGGTCCAGACGGTGCAGAAATATGGGCAAGTATGACAAAGGAACAGAAAGTAAAGTATCCAAAAAAATATCGTGAAGAAGACGAAGTATACGATCCGTATTTAGGAGGATTGACTTGATAGAAACAATATTTTCAGCATCTTTTGGCTTAGTTTGTCTTTGTCTTCTTATTTTAAAAGAAAAAGAGAGAACGAAAGACAAGGAAAGACATTTTGTTGTAGAAAAAGAACTATTAGACAGAATTATGTCTAGAGATTACGGGGAATATTCCGCTAACCAAAATTTAGATTATTCTGAAAGAAATAATGGAATTGATTTTACAACATCCGAAAACGAAACTTCTATTTATTTACAGGCACTGGGAGAGGACTTACCTCCAAACTTAATGTCTGAATACAGTACAAATAAAGGTGATGTAGATGGAAGATAAGATCACGCTTGATCCGACTACTCCTAGAGAGTTGCAAGACGAAATAAATCACACCAAAACAGAAACTGGTGCGATGGCTATGGTACAGGAAGAATGGGAAAAGGGTATGAATCGTATGCAACCCTATCACCGACAATGGTTTCTGAATACTGCATATTTACTTGGGTTTCAACATTTAGTATGGCATCCAGCTAGGAATAGATTGTGGCTTCCTCCTTCTAGAAGAAGGCAAGTTAGAATGACCTCTAATTTGATGATGTCTGCGTATAGAATTAATTTAGCAAAACTTTCTGGTTTTGATACATTGATTAGTGTTTTACCTAACTCGAACGAACAAGAAGACGTTGATGCAGCACGTCTAGCCCAAAAAGTTTGGTTTCATATTAAAAATAGTATTCATTGGAGACAAATCAAGAGAAGGCTACTTGGTTGGGTTTTATCTTGTGGAAATGGATTTATTTTAACGGAGTGGAATCCAAACGCAGGTGAAACATTATCTCAAGTGCAAGAACAAGAAATCGTCAAACCAGTCTTAGACGACGATGGAATGCCTGTAATAGACGAAAATGGAGTACCTAGAGAAGAAGTAACTTCTGAAATAGTTGGAGTGGAAAGATATAAAACTGGACAAATTTCAGTCAAAGCGATATCTCCTTTCTCTGTAGTTCCTATTGGAAGTGGAACAGAACTAGAGGATTGTGATTCTGTGGTAGTGGGTGAATGGTTGTCTTTGGAAGAAATTAGAAGACAGTTTCCAGATAAAGGTAGATATGTAGTTGCAGAAATAAGAGACACAGCTTCTACCTTTGAAAAGTTTTTAGATGGATTAGTATCTCCAACAACATCGCAAATCAATCCACAGGGATCAAGTGGAGAACCAGCAGAAAAAGGTGCAGTAGTCAAAAGGTATTGGCAAAAGTCGTCTCCTGAATTTCCTGATGGAAGAATGATTATATGTGCAAATAATGTAATGTTATTTATGGGAGTTAATCCTACTCCTAAAAATAACAATGGAGACGTTTCTCTTCCCATAACTCATTACAGAGAAATAGACGTTCCTTTTCGTTTGTGGGGTAGAAGTTCTTTAGAAGATCAAATACCAGATCAAAAAGCGTACAACAAAGCGTTATCTATTATATTAGAACATCATTCACTATTTAAAGGAAAATGGATTGTACCTAGAGGTGCACATTTAAAAGAATCGAACTTAGATTCCTCTGCCGATGAAGTAGTAGAAGCAGTTCCTATTGGTGGACAAATGCCTCACATGGCAAATATACATCCTCCTCAACCTACTTTGTTTAATATTCTCAAACAACATAGAGAGAATATGATGGAACAATCAGGAGTGAGAGAAGTATCTAGAGGTGCATTACCTTCAGGAGCAAGAAGTGGTGTCGCTATTCAGTTATTGCAAGAATCAGACCAAACTCAAATAGCAACTACAGGTATAGATATAAGAGAAAACGATGCAAGAGTCGCTAATTTAGCATTGTTAATTGCGTCGGAAAGAATGGTAGTACCTCAGAAAATACAAATTATAGGTAAAAACAATGAAGTAGATGTAGTACAAAATTTTACTGGAGATATGCTTCGAGGAAACACGCAAGTTATAGCCGCTGGTTCCAATGTTCCGTTTAGTTTAGTTGCTAAAAAAGCAGAAATATTCGACTTAGAACAAAGAGGTGCATTTATTAATCCAGAAACTGGTAGGACCGATTGGCGTACCGTCATGGAGTTATTAGAATTTGGACAAACACAAGATGTATTCTCTGAACAAGCACTCGACGAAGCACAAGCAGAAACAGAAAATAGAGAAATAGTTAACGGTAGTATGCCTATAGCAAAACGATATCAAGACCATCAACTACACGTTAAGATACATAACCGAAGACGTAAAGCACCAGAATACATAAAAATGGTGCAACAAAACCCAATGATAGATCAAATATACGAACAACACTTACAACAACATGGTGCCTTTTTAACGGAACAAATACAAGCTGCTCAACAAGCGGCTCAAATGGGAAGTGAACAACAAGGTGGAGGCATCCAAGAAGAAGTTCAAGACGATCAATTTGCGACCCCTGACGAGGGGATACAGCAAGGAGCAATCTAATGCCAGATAAACATGGAACTTGGTATCATAGTTATTCAACTGGTCCAATTACAGTACCTACAGCGACAGCGATATTTATATCTTCCACTGTAACGAATGTAAATGGTCCAAATCCGAAACAAAGAATACATCAAACTATTTTAGATAGAGTGATTATTTCTGCAACTGCAACAGCAGCACAGGTACAACTTAGTGTGGGTGGAACTGCGATATTGCCTACACTAATGTTAAATACTGCGACAACAATAGATTTGAAAGACCTTAACATTGTTTCAACTGCCGATATTGCTGTTCATGGTTTAGTTGGAGCAGGAACTATCTACGCCCAATTTAGACGTAGTGGAAACTAACTATATTAGGAGAGCAACA
>VTLG01007404.1_pt1 | contig 10209 bp, 7 predicted proteins | sample 4694571 | NCBI WGS metagenome assembly VTLG01 (sample SAMN12604809, study PRJNA352737) | marine metagenome | biome: ENVO:00000447; feature: ENVO:00000209|ENVO:00000569|ENVO:01000036; material: ENVO:00002151; isolation source: viral sequences binned using virsorter ... | reverse complement strand
AGGTATCCATAACGGATCTTTTAAGGTTATGGTTAACCATATACTCTAATGAGTTTTCATTAGTATGTTGTAGTGCTTGGTCATCTAATGTTGAGTCATCATGCCAGCTTTTACCTTGTAGTACATCACCGACACTTCCGATGGTTTCCATGGTATCAGCTGTTAAATCAAATAGAGCACCTGATGTACTTTGACGTATACCTTCTCCTACATTTCTCTCATCTTCCCCTACATCAGATAAAGCATGTTGCCTTCTAAGGTTAATGTAGCGAGCCATGTTCTGACCTGCTCCATTCTGTTGCCATAACGCTTGTAGTCTTGCACTAGGACTCTTACTTTGAAGACCAGCTATCCATTCTTGTGTGGCTATAGCATCTTCTTCATCTGTCATACCAGCACCACCATTTAGGTTAGTAGTGTCAAAGATGTCAGCATATGTTACTTCTCCATCTTCATTATGGTCATAACGATCCACTAATTCTTGATCTTCTCTAATCATATTGAAAGCTTGGAGTTGCTTTTCTAAATTATTACCATCTGATAACAATTCTCTTAGTTGAAGTTCTTTTGGAATAAAGTCTTTAGTTAATGCTAGTTTTCTAATTAAAGCTTCAGGTACTTTACCACCATAAGCAGCTTGTATCTGTTCTACAGGTATATCACCATTCTCATCATATTGCCAAGTAAACCTAGTAGGTTCTTTAGGCTGTTCAGGTTCTGGTTGTTGTTCAACAGGCTGCTCAGTAGGTTGTACTTCACCTTCAGCTGTAGGTTCTGGGGCTGTCATCCCTTCAGCTGTAGGTTGTTGTCCACCTAAAGTAGCATCTAAATCTGCTTGTTGTTCAGCGGGTGTTCTAAAATCTTCTTCAGGGTATGCCTTTTCAATTTCCTCGACATGGGCATCATAACCTTCTACTTCAAAAGTAGAGTCAGGAGTTGTTAATGCATCAGGTTGTAAATTTAGTTCGTCCATTTAGATGTTTCCATGTCCTGTATTCAGTGGAGGTAGAGTAGGGTGAGGGTTAAATGGTGGTGTTCCGGGAATACCTAACCAAGGATGCATTGCTTCCTTTTCATCCCATATAGACTGTGGATCAGGTCTACTAGGCATACAATCTCTAAGCATACAAGTTGAATACCAATATGTATAAGGTGTAGGATACTTAGATGCTCTTTCCATAGCCTTAGCTAGTGGTAAAAGTCCATCTGGATCGGATAATAACTTCCCATCCATAGTTCTACCTGCATATAGATCTTGTTCTGGAGGACGTTCTTTTGGCCATAAGCCTTCATGTCCTCTGGCTTTTAACTGAGCATCGACCAAGCCCTGCCAATTACCATCTCTACCACGTGCTAATCCTTCGTAGTATTTTTTAGCACTTTTATTCATATTTATTCCTTTAATAGCACCATGCTTTTCTATATTCTCTTGAATTGAATCTAGTTGTCTACGTCCATAATCACCACCTATAGTACCATTAAATATAATATTAGGATCATCTTTGATTTCTCTTTTACCACTAGCAATTCTAGCTACTCTAAGATGTCCGGGTTTGATAGATTTTTCAATAGCTTGACCTTCTACAACATACTTACTACGTTCACCAAATTTTGCAATCTCAGCAAGTACACCCATTGAATCAGGTAATTCTTTACCTGTTTCTGGATCTTTAACTGAATCAGCATGTAAAGCTAATCTGCTAGCTTCTGCTGAGTCATAACCCATTGCTATATAATTATTATATTTATTAGCATAATCAACTTTAGCATTTTCATAAGCTTCTACCCAAGCTGGGCTCTTTTCATTACCTTTAATCCCCATATTAGTAAATGCTGTATTAAGATGTGCTTTGATCTTTGCTTCAGATCCATGCTTCTTAAGAGCACTTTCTTCAAGTTTAGTAGCTTTTTCTCTATATTTTAAAGCTGCTTTAGGGTGATATCTATTTAATTGTTCATGAGTTATATGTCCATTATTAGATGCAATTAATGCTTCTAAAGCATCTTCAGATTCTCTTTCATTCATATCACTAACAGTTTCATAGTTAGTAACATCACTGGGTATAGGTAAACCTAACTGACCAAACTTTCTCTTGTATTCATTGACTTCTTGTGAAGAGAGCGCACCTTCTCTACCTTTTAACTTAAACTCATTTTCTAATTCTGTACCTGCAGCTTCAATAAACTTCTCTTCATCGTTAACTTCTTTTACATAACCTTCTTTAATCTTTCTCTTAAGTTGAGCAAATCTTTCAGGCCATTGCTGTGCATATGTAGTACCTTTCTTAGCACCTATTTGTAATCTTAATGATTCAGGTATTTCATAACTACCTATCTTATCTGCATACTGTGGGCTTTGTATTGCTACTCCATCTCTTGTAAGGATTTCCATAACATTATCCCAACCACCAGCATTACCTAATAAGTTACCATCATCATCTACAGTGTTACTATTGATGAGTATCAAACGATGTAAATCATATCCTGTCTTTTCAGATCTAGACCACTCTAATTGAGCTTTCTGTCTAGTCCTCATAGAGGAATCAATATTATATCTTTCTCTATGTTTAGCAAGTTGTGATTCTTTAGCTTTTTGTATAGCATCCTCAGTCTTAGAAAGCTTAAGCATTTCAGGAGACCATTTATCGACCTGACTATTCTGCCTAATTTTTTCTGAAAGATGTTCTATTGCAGCCTCTTTCATTGGTAGAGATAGATTGTTACTTGCTATCTCTGCTGGAGTAAAAGTAATACCACCAAGAGTCATTGCCTCGGTACTATTCTGCATAGCATGAGCTAACTTATCATCAAACGATTCATTGAATACACGTAGTTTTTCTTGAGCATAACCAACTTGAGCCCAAGGTGATAACTGAGCTATACGTTCAGCTTCAGGGTAACCATTAGGACCATTAAGTTTAAGCATTTCTGCTTTGATCTGTTGATATGCTGTGTCTTGTGCTTTAGCATCTTCAAATTCAAATGCTAATTCACCTGTTTTTCTAGCTTCTTCAATTGCATGAATCTGTTTACCATACTCAGAAAGTTTGGCAAGTTGATCTTTCTTACTTTTTCTAGCTTCTGTTAAACCTATTAATTTTTGTTTTTCTATATCCCTTTCTTTCCATGCTTGTAGTTCTTTAGAAAAGGGTGTCAGTTTCTGCCAAGCTTGAGCGTTTTGTACTATTCTCTGGCCTTCATATTGACCAGCTTGTATTGCAGTGGTTTGTTCCTGCTGAGAGACAGAAGCTTGGTTTGCCTTAAGTCTCTCAATATTTCTATCGTAAGATTTAGACATTAACCTGCCTCATAAGGATTTAAGTCAATACTTGATTCTCTCTCCCACCATTTAGATTTAACTCCCGGAGCAGTATTAGCTTTAAAATCTTTAAAGCCTTTAAAGCCTGTTCCTGCTAATCCTAGCAATAAACCTGCTTTACTTTTCTTACTTTCCATTGCTGGAGCAGCTGGTCTGAATCCATGGACTGGAGCAAATGCTACCTCTTGATGTAATGCATGAGATTTATCCTTAGCTTGTTTCCATGAAACCTGCTTAGTTCTATTCAATTCATCTACAGCTGTCATCTTAGTATGTAATGCTCTAGCTTTAGCCATACCAGCTTTTCTAGCTGAAGCACCTGCTAATCTAGCTGCAGATCCACCTGTACCTTCTCCTGCATAAGACCCTTCATGCATAGCAATTATAGCATCTTCAATTGCAAAGTCTTGTTGAGCAAATAAGCTTTTTAATTCAGCATCATCTGCTGACCATTGATCTAGCAAAGATTGATATAAAGCATCTTGCTGTCCTTCTTGCTCTTGGACATCATTTAAGTATTGGACGTTATCAAGGTTAGCAGTAACATCATACTGTCTCTGTGCTCTAGCATGAGCTTTTAATTTACCTGCATTTCTAGCGTCAACAGCTGCGTCTTCAGCTTGTGATGCTACTATTTGTTGGGCTCCTGAGATCCCCATCGAGATCATTGATACTGGTTCGCACACGGCAAAATTCTATAAAGGTTAATTGGTTAGGACCATGTTTAAGTTCCCTTAAGAACTTGAATCCTAAAAACTTTAGAAGTTTCAGATGAGCGGTATTCCGTTTATCTACTATGTTCCAAAGGAGTTCTTCTTTTCTACTTTCTACAAAACGTTTGGCTTCACGAGCAAAGGTTAAAGGATATTCATGGATTGCGTTAGTACACAACATCCATATTAATCCTCCGTCTTGCACTCCCGCTAATCCGGCAGTCTTGCCGTTGGGGACTTCAAACCAAACTGTGTCTCCACAAAAAGCAGATGATGGGATATAGAGAAGTGGTTCATGACCGTGGCCTTCTTTCACTTCTCTATAGTCATCATCACGAAGATGAGAGGCTACATATATAGCAGCTTCTTCTGTAATTGGGTGAATGTATTTAGACACGTTGATAGTATCTTGGTGAGTAATCTCCCTCCCAGTTCATTGAATGAATTGTGGCTGGAGATGGATGATTAGATTTTAACAATACTGTTAGATTATCATTTCTATCATATACGGGTATAGTATGTAAATAATTATCAGCAATAAGTGATCTACTTGCAGTTACATTATCCCATTCTAATGATTCTACTGTATAGGTATAATCATCTCGTCCTCGTCTCTTAAGTGTAACATCTATAACTCCTACATCACCAAAGTTAAAATTCATTCTATGTATAACTAAAGAACCTCTAGTTTCAGAATTAGTTTGTTGTCCACTGGTTGAAGTTATATATATTTTAGGTAACTCTACTTCAAACTCATATTCATATCCTACAATTAAATCTACATTAACTGGATTTCCATCTTTTGTAGAAGTCTTCCAATTTCCGGGTAATTCTACGGTTTCATTAGGAGCTGTTCCTGTGATTTTACCAGAAGGTACATCATAACTTTTACCAATAGAATCACTATCAGTAGTACAATATACACTCAATTTTCTAGGTTCACTACTATAATAACCAGCACCTAATGTAAATGTAGTTACATCAGTTTGGGTATCATAAGTCATATCACCTGACGCAATAGTTTTCTTGGTATCTAAATGTACCCTATTTTCATCAGGAGCACTACCTATCATAGGAGTATCTGAAGTTAATTTTATGTCAAATTTTTCAAAGGTAAATTTATTGTTATCATTATTTCTTAAAACTGCATAATAGACATCATCTAAAATTGTATGATATACAACTTTATTAGGCATTGTCCATCTAAACCAAGCTGATTGAGATCGTTTACCAGCTGATTCAAAGTACTTATATCCCCACACTTCATTTGTAGCGTCATGTAATGTACCATCTACACCAAATAAAAGTATATCATTTTCATTAGATTCTGCTACTGTTGTAGTTTTTTGAGGAAATAATTCACCTACAATTTTAGTTTGTTCTTGTACATCAGGTTCTTCTTTTGCACCTACATTAGCCATTTCATAGAAACGAGCTTGTCGAGCTGTGCTATTTAAGAATCCTATTGTTGTACCTAATGAAACTGGTACTGTATCTGAATTGAATCCATATGATGATAAGTAACCTATTTTAGCAGTTTCAGGAGTAAGTAAAGCTTCTGCACCTGAACTTAATAAGAACTGTTCACTAGCACTAAATATAACAAGACCACCTGCTGATTCAACAGCATCATATAATTTGGTAGGAAATTTAGAGCTGGATTGTAAATCAATAGGATCAGCATTAGATATAGCCATAGCTGTCTTAACCCAGAAGCTATAGTAATCATTAACCCTAGATAGAATTACGTTCTCATTACTGAGTAAAGCTATTCTATTTCTAAAGAATAGCATCTTTTGAATAGGATTACCTATAAAGGTAGGTTTAGAGTTGGTAATATCATCACCTACATCACGTTCTCCCCAATCAGGATAATCAAATTTAAAGCATCCATTACTGTAATTTCTTGCTGTACCACCATTAATAGAATAAATATCTGTTAATGTCTGAGCATTATTTCCAGTACCAGTTAAGTTAATAGCAGTACCAGCAGTAGCATTAGCTGAGTTCGTGGCTAATTTAATACTATTATCATCAACTTTGATTGCATAATATGTAGTACCATCTGCTAATCCTGCTAAAGTAGTACCACCACCATTGCTATATTTTAATGATTGTCCTGTACTGTATCCATGTGAATTGATAGTTATTACTTCAGTACTTGTATTAACTGCTGATGTAGCTATTGTATAAGTTGAGCTAGGAGGCACACGTACGAGCTTCAGAGGCATCGTATCTTTGTCTAACTTAACATCTATACCCGGAGCTGCTACCTCTTCCCATACGCCCTCTCCGAAGCGAGCTGGAGTGTATGTACAAGTTTCACCTGCACCAATAGTACCAGATGATGTGTTGCTTGCTAAATCAAAAGTATCAGTTGCTGAGTTTGATACTGTGTAATGTCCGTCTCCTGCACCTCCACTGGTAAAGTCAATAAATACTGTATCGCCATTACTTAAACCGTGAGCTGCGGAAGTTACTGTTACTGTTGTACCAGCTCTAGAATATGTTGCTGCTTTAGAAATGTCTGCAGCAATACCTTCAACTTGGAACCGTAGGTAGTAATCATCCATATCTTCTCCACTGTTAACCACACGAACTATATATCCATGACGACAGTTACGAGGAAGATCAGCAATATTATTAACTTCTGATGTAGCAATAGACATCAAGGTTTTCTCAGGTGTTGTTACACCAAAAGGTGTTGCTCTATATAAATGTATTCCGTTACCACATATAGTTGCTGTAATACCTGTACCACTAATAGCATCTAAAGTAGTTTTTATATTACTTAAAATTATAGCTGAAGATACATGTTCCTCAGATGTAGATGAAGTAGCCTCAGGTCGTACACCAGCTACATTACACCTTGATTTAATAGTTGTATGTTTAAGTATTTTTAGTGTTGTAGTAACACCTTTCTCTGATGTATATGTATGGCTATCTGGACCACTTGATGACCAACCTTCACCACCAAACTGTAATTTAGCAAATGCTTGATATGTATCATGATAACTATAACTATCATCCACAGGTGCTGTAGGTTGTGGAGTACATCTAATATCCATCTCATATCTAAGTCTAGACTTACCACCTGCAGCCATATTAGGTGGTGAAGTGCTGAACATATCAGTACCTGTACTTATATCAACAGTCTCTCTACCCATACCTAAGCAGTCACCATTACTAGTACCACTATAATTGCTAGAATCAGATATTGTACCAACCTCTACAGAAGTTGCTCTTGTATGTTCAAAAAGAGTATTATCATCTGGATCAAATATATCTAATGCATACTGTTTACCATAAGATATAGTATCAAGAGTTATAAATGCTTCATTTAATTGTGCTGGAGATTTATCACCAGTACCAGTTAACATTGCTGTGTTCGTTCTTCTGTTGACAAAAAATGTAGTTTCATTAATCGTCATCACCTGTATATCAGAAGACTTCTCATCTTGTAACTTAGTGTTATCTAGATAAGTAGCTTTAAGTGTTCCCGGAACAAGGGAATAATCCACGGGTATTGATGCACCATCGCTACACCTCCATACATTAACTGTACCATCTGCTGCACATTGTCCGATATATTGCTCATCATGTGCTGTATATACACTGAACCATTTTGCATTGGCTGCTGTACTAACAGCATATGTTTTACTATCCCCATAAGGATTACTTGTTGATGTTATATCTTTTATCAGTTGACTTCCCGGACGTTTGGTTAACTGATTAACTACATCAGGTACACCATTTACTAAGTCTACAACTTGACCGGGTACTTTCTTTTCATCTGGTTGTGTAGATATACCTAAAACGTAATTAGGTATTTTTTGTGTAACACTTGCCATTAGCGTCTTAGTGCTGTGTAAGGTTTATAAGGTTGATAAGCTGACTCATCAGGCCATCCCATAAAGTTATGATCTCCTTGATTGCATTCGTATTCCATACATGCAGATCGTGCAGTTAATTCATATATTTGTAACATTTTCTGTAGTTGAGCATTAGATACTAATTGTACAGCAGCTCTACCAGATGCTTTATATATTATATACCTTTGGAATACAGTAGGTATATCTTCAAATGGTAACAACCTAACTTTATTAACATAGAAGTAATCATCATCAGGGAATTCAAATGTATGGTTTACTCTATCATACATCTTCCATAGACCATCAACAGAATCCTTTCGTCTTACAAAATCACGAGTTCTATCCCATTCATCTGTATTATCTATACGTGTTACATCGGATTCAATTATAATTTTATTATCTGTAGGATTTACAGTTTCTTTTATATGGTATTCTAAATTAAATGTCCAGCCTTCATTCTGTACATCTTGGTTAGATTCTTTGAGTAGATTGTAGATGAATGATATCTCAGGGTTCGCAAAGTCTAGACCTGATACAGGAGACTGGCCAATGCTACCAAGAATCGCATTGACTGCGGATAGTTCGGTATCGATATCAACGGTTGTGGTAGTCATAGTTAAGAATTATAAATAAAAAAAAGGGGAACCGAAGTCCCCCTATTGAGTTAGTTATACTGAGCTGTAACTACAGCACAAGTGTCAAGAACACCTGAGCCGCCTACAGTAGAATAAGCTAAACGTAAGTTTTTAGTTGTGGAGGCAACCGCTGAAGGGGTGCCTGATCCACTAGTATCTGAAGGAGAGATTCGGGTTTGTGTACCCTTGCAAATCCCTGCTCCAGCTACTGCTGTTGGTACTGCCATAGTATTATATTGTTAAGAAACTGTACCTAGAAGTGCACTATTAGAATGCTGCCTTCCGTACTCTAAAGGAGTAGCGGGGTTTTTCGTAACTGAACTCTTTACTTTCCCAATACCACTATAATCTGCAGACGCATGGTAGTTACCTTTTGTTCTGGTTATAGTCTGTGAAGTTCCGGGTTTAAGAGACATGATTAGCTACGTGCAGAGGTTAGTTCAATAGCACCTGCAGGGTTAAGTGTTCCTACACCCATTGCTAGACGTCCAACAAGTACATCACCCTGATAAAGGACTGATACGTCCCCTCCGGTTACTTGTACTTGAGGGCCAATGGCCTCGACAATTCCAGCTGCATCACGCTGATAGATTAGTCCACAGTGAGTAGAGAAATCACCATTGTATGCATTGTTCTCACCAGATACTGAGTTAACTGTACCAGCTAAGAATGGTAGGTTGTTAGAACGCTTGATTTGGATTCCAGCAATTTCAACTAGACCTTCACCAGAGTTCAGGTTACCTTGTGAGTTACCATAGTCTCTGTTGAGGATGTTAGAAGACACCTGAGATACAAGAGCATAGTACTGACGTGGGTTTAGTACGGCTGTACGTCCTGTCTTAGGTAGGTTCTTTTCATCTAGAACTGCTGCTGCCTCAAAGAAGGCATCCACTAATGCTTGTGCATTATACTCCTTAGTTACACCAAGTTCAATGGTTGTACCACCGGGTTCTGGTCCGGGAGATGCAGTGATAGGATGTGCTTCACGTGCTGCAAGAGCAATCGTTCTGAACACTTTCTTATCATAAGCTTCTGCAAGAGCATGACCGATCTTAGCAGAGATCTCTGATCTTAGTGAGTAATGTGCAAGTGTTTCATCTAAATCATATACGAAAGCACTAGAGATAAGAAGGTCATCGCACTCGATGGTCTTCTCAGCTACTGGTGGATCGCCTGATCCGAGGATTGGCTCACCGGGAGTATGGTAAGCTGCTTGCATCCGTCCCGTGAAGATGAACTGCAATGAGCGTCCATTCTTTAGGGTACGTCTTTGTACTGTATCACGTGCAATCGTGGCACTTTCGTAAGCTTTAAATAGCTCACCTGAGAACAGCTTTAGATAGGTTGCATACTTGGTATTATATGCCTGAGAACCAGCGGTATTAGAGACCGCCTTATTCAGCGCACCAAGTACTGACTGTGTGGCGTTAGCCATTATATTAAAGAGTCTGTATAGGTTTACATACTCTCAACGTTGAGAAATTTTTTTCGCGTTATATTTGTGGTCTATCCCACCGTCTAGACAGCTTAAGGGTATCCAGCGTACCGGGCCAAAAGCCAAAGCGAGCTATCGGAATCGAACCGATGAACCTAGCTTGGAAGGCTAGAGTTTTACCGCTAAACTAAGCTCGCAAAAGGAGGGGTGAACCTCCTTATATTTAGAATCTACT
>VTLG01005087.1_pt1 | contig 10209 bp, 22 predicted proteins | sample 4694571 | NCBI WGS metagenome assembly VTLG01 (sample SAMN12604809, study PRJNA352737) | marine metagenome | biome: ENVO:00000447; feature: ENVO:00000209|ENVO:00000569|ENVO:01000036; material: ENVO:00002151; isolation source: viral sequences binned using virsorter ... | reverse complement strand
CCCAGCCATTAGCCCTCGCAATATCTTTGTAAGTTTGCTGCGACAATTTTGTCTCGCAAGCAAATTGCCAAATGTCGAGCATTTCCATCGCTGGCATGATAGGGCCAAGGCCAAGCAAGTTATTTGTCTGTCGCATCACGCGACGATCAAAGCCGAGATTGTAGGCAGCCAGCACATTGACGCCGAAAGCGTCAACATCAATTTGCATTTCGGCAACAATCGAAGCCCAAGGTGTGAGCGCAATTGTGTTGCGGTCAAGCATAGGGGCATAATGCGTGAATAATTTTTTCGCATAAAATGCGCCCATCATTTTGCTTGCGTCGGTAAAGATTTCCTCGACAAGAAAATTTTTCCGAGTGAGAATCACGCCCTTGCGGTCGGCGATGGTATAGCCCACGTCGTACACGTTGCCAGCGAGGTCGCAAGCCTCGGTATCCAGAACCATGATGATTTTTTTAGCGATAGTCATTATGCGATCTTCCTTGCAATGTATGAGTTGAATTGTACCGGATCGACAACGCGAAGTCCAGCGTCCCGCATGGTAGCTTGAACGTCGATTGAATCGTCGAACATGATTGAATCGTTAGCAAAGCGCGCCCATGATACGCCCATGCCTGCCGCCATGCCTTGCAGTTTGGCAAGTTTGAGCGCCCCACAATCGCGGTCGTCGGCGTCGCTAATGCGATGAATAACCGGCCCATGTTTAGGAAGCAACGATTGCATTCGTAGGAATGCAAAGTCTGCCTTGCCCATCACGCGCGACGTGCAGATCCAAACATCAAGCCCGTCTTGAATCGCGGATTGCATCTTGCCAGCCAACGGAAGCAATCTGTCGCGCATGATGTTGCCGACGGTATTCATCCGTCGCCAATCGTCAAGGGTGTCCCCTTGGCGGTGGGACGAATCAATCACCGTCCCGTCGAGGTCAAAAATAAATCGCATAAAAATATCCTCCAATGCCGATTATGTTTAATAAAACCAGATTATAGCATGATTTGCGTATGGCTTGCAAGGTCAATAATGCAAGCCCAACAATGGCTAGAATCTTGCCCTCGAGCGAGTCGATTATGAAGGGAGCGACGCATAGCGCGCCCGCCCCCAACCAATCCGCTAAGGTGCGGAGCAATCTCATGCGAGATTGCTCAGGACGACGGATAGCTCCGCCTTGGTAAGGTCGCCCTCACGATCAGGCAAAGCGACCGCCTGACGGATTGCATCCGTTAGCTCGGCTTTGGTGATGCCCTTGGCAACCTTGGCTTTCGCCGATGCCTTGACATATTCCAAGCCAAGATGCTTGGCCTTGGAAATAACCGAGCGATGGCTGACGCCAAAGTCAGCTGCGAGATCCTTTGCGATCTCTAGGTTAAGCGGAGCCGCCGCTTGCAGTTTGGCGATCATCGCCGGAGTATAGTTAGACATAGATAGTCTCCTAGTTAATGAAGTGTGTATTTTCGGTCATATCGCCCCAAAAGTCAAGGTTGAATAATGGAGAGAAAATGGAAGTTTCCAAATGCGAATGATTCTCATTTGGCCGGCGGTAGTACCGAGTCGGACCAACCTTGCGCCTTAAGCTGGTTGGTTACGTCAACATAGTCCCCAACAACATCATATAGGCGATCGCATTGGACAGCTTGGGTATCGAGTCGAGCGATGCGCGCATCCTTCGCATCTAACAACACGTTTGTGTCGTGTATGTGTAGCGTCAAGATGGCAACGGCCATGAGAGAAACGCCAGCTAGGATGTTAGACAGATATTGCATAATTGCTTTCCTTAGTTAATGTCCGGATATAATGCCAGATGCGCGCCACCTTGTCAATCGTTTATTTCTATCAATAGGGGGCGGTTAATAGACCTTGTCTATCGCCGCGCCGCGGGCGACCCCCACACGTACAACTTGGGGTATTTTTGACGTCATACTTTTGTAATGAAATTGTCACACTTTCTTCACAGAAAAAATAGTTCTTGACATTCTGGGTTAAGTTTAGTATAATATTTCTCGAAATCACAAAGATTTCAAAGAATTCTAAAAGGAGAATATCGTGAAACTCGCAATCGTAGCTGCTGCTGCTTTAACTCTCGCTCTGCCCTTGTCTGCAACCGCCTCTGAAAAAATGGATCTTACTTTCACAAAAATGGAAGATGGAACTTACTGTGGTAGGTTTTACTCTAATCGTTGGACTGATCGTATGAGCTATCAATGCCGCACTCAAAAAGAATGGGAAGAACTGGGAGTAAAGTTCCCTCAACCCAAAAATGAAGAAGTAATTCTAGGAGAACCTGGCCTAGAACCAGATGAAGTAGTAGCTTAATCATTGAAAGGGCTCTTCGGGGCCCTTTTTTATACCCACCTAAAAATAAATCTTGACATACGTTCCGTAATCTAGTATAATTGTACTCTACTAATGGAGATGCGCTTATGTCGAAAAAACCAGAACTTGTTTTACCTTCCTACACAGGATCCTTTGTAACCGAGGCGGACAGAGAGTGGCTGGAAGAAACCATTGATCCAAGAGGAGGAATAAGTGTAGACGATGCAATGGTTCTCGAGCCGCAAGAGGGGGATGATTATTATGTTTCAAGAATCTGGCGTACAAATTTAGATAATCCTCATCGAATTAATGATAGAAATGAAAGAATAGCCTGGACTTTTTACTATATTGAGCTTTCTTTTGATCGGATACACTATATCGGAATGGCTGTACATCCAAAACACAGGAAGAAAGGACACTCTGTTAAGATAGCACAAGAAATGACACCACTGATGAAGTCAGAGGATATCTATAAAAATATTACCTCTCATGTAATGGAGGTAAGCCCTGTAGTAGCGTCTACGTATGCAAACAGACCTGAAGATGAGTGGAAGAGAATTCATACTCAAAATGGTATAATTACTCAAGCAGCTAAGGTTCGTGACGGCGAGATAGTTGATTCATAAATGACAACGGTTAATCTTACAAACCCCTCTATTAATGTAGTTTCTAATCAGAATTTTACTGCAAGTGGTTCTGGTAGCTCTTATACAGTTGATTCAGACTCAAACAATAATAGTGTTGCAATACAAATTAGTGTTACTTCAGGACCAGTAAATGTAAGTCCTACTTCTAGAACTATTGGTCAATCGTTCACAATTACTCCACAAGCCTCAACTGGAAACTATGTTGTTTCTTTGTCTCAGTCAGTTACGTCAGGAAGCGGTAAAAATAGCTCCACCACTGTTTATCGTGCTCGAGTAGAAGGAAATGTAGCTGCTGCCCCAACTCCCTCCTATAGTCTAGGAAGTGTGAGTAACATGAACGAGGGTGCAACCCAAAATGTAAGTGTTACTACTGCAAATGTTTCAAACGGTACAACTCTATATTGGACTATTGATGGCGCAGGAGACTTTACGGCTCATTCAGGCTCCTTTACAATTAGTAATAATTCAGGTTCTTTTTCTATCACAGCTATAGATGATAGCACCACCGAAGGAAATGAAACTAAGTATCTTCGATTGCGCACAGGTTCTACGTCTGGTTCAATTCAAGATACAGAGACGTTTATAGTTGTTGATACTTCTACTTCTGGAAGTGGTGGAGGTAGTGGTGGCTCAGGAACAGGCGGATCAAGCAGTGGATCAAATACTTATGGTATTGAAATAACAGGACCAAACGGCTCCACAGTAATCTTTGGAAATAATTTAAGAACACAAAGTATACTTACATTTGCTACTACAAGCATGGCAAACAATACTACTTATACTTATACAGGAGTTCCAAATGCAAATAGTAGCTCGAAAGTACAGATTATAGTAGACTTTGGCTACAGTAATGAGGCTCGAAACGGCAGTAATGTAATTATAACTAGGTATTCAAACTATTTTACAGTTAGACACACTCTAGGCGGAACAAAGACAGCCAAAGTAATAGCAATAAGGATAGCATAATGTCTTATGGAATACAAATAGAAGGCTCAGATGGTGGAGGTAGTTATACTGTTGCAGATACTAGTGCAAACGGTGTTAACTACGTTGTGGTTGCATCTGGTACTTCTACAGGAACTATTACAACAGCAAACAGTGATACAGCTTTGGGCAAAGGCCAAGAATACTTGATGATAAAACCAAGCTCTTCTGGGCATAATGCAGCGTATCAATATACTCGTAACTCGAATCTTGCTTCTGCAAATAAAAGGTTTGGTAGAAATATAATAACTGAAAATAATCAGGGTCAAGTCACAAACTATAGTATACAAGATAGGTCTTTTGACTGGGTCTACATAAAAGATATGACTTATGCAACTCCCACTGCAGCAGATTATGGGATTCAACTTACGTCTCCAAATGGAGAGATATTTTACGATACTCGAAATGCTGTAGCTAATTCTAGTTTTAATTTAACAAATTTTAGTGAGGTAGGGTCTGTTGCTGGTTATTATGGAACTATTTATTCAGGAACCGATTATTTAAATAAGTATGTTGACTCTCGCCCTCTATTTGGCTTTTTTCGGCAGATGTCGGGAGCAGCAGAAAGTATTTTTGTTTACACTGCTTATTTGTGGCAGAGTAATTCTATAAAGTTTGTTCATAGACGAAGTCTCTATTCTCAAGAGGGTGGACTAAATTCAACTGACTATTTTACAAACATGCACTCAATTTGGGTAGGAGAACCAAGATGACAATATACTGTATTGTTTATGTAGATGAACCAACAGGTCTGCTAGAAACAGTAGCGACACCAACTGCAGATATGCCTGTAGAAGGAGTAAACGACGAAATAAATAAAAGAATAATTTATTTAACAGAAGCAAACTTACCAGAAGAAAAATGTAAAGACTGGGCATGGTTTTCTCAAAATTACTGGTTTAATAAAACAAGTCTCACCTTTGTAAAAGTAGGAAATAAACCAAATGATTTTGCTTCTTATGACTTTTCTACAAATAGTTGGACTTGGGATAAAGCTGAAATACTTAAAATGATACGACGAGAAAGAAACGGCCGCCTCTTTGGAACAGATTGGACTCAAGTTGCAGATAATACTCTAACAGATGCTCAAAAAGCCGAGGCTCTTGCATATAGAAAAGCGTTAAGAGATATGATGCCTAATGTAGACAATCCTGCAACAGTAGAGGAAGCTCCTTGGCCGGAAATACCAAGTTTTTTACAATAACCACTCAAAAATAATTCTTGACTTTCAAGTCTTTTTGCCATATAATTCTCTACATGGCTAAAGAATTAACCACAATCTCTCCAGAGGGACTCGAAGTAGCAAACTCGTACCTTACTTTCGGAAATATCCGTGCGGTTGTCGAGCAGCTTGGCGTACAAGAAAACAAAGTAGTCGAACTCTTAAATAAACGGGAAGTAAAAAAGTACATTGACACAGTGTACTTAGACATGGGCTATCGCAATAAAAACAATATTGCAGGCTTACTGGACGAAATGATTGAAAGTAAACTTGAAGAAGCTAAAGAAAGCGGAGTATACTCCAATAAAGATTTAGCTGACTTACTCCAAATGGCTCATAAGATGAGAATGGATGAGATTAAAGCCCAAGCTGAGCTGGAAAAAGCACAAGCTACAAACGTAAAAAGCCAAACAAATGTACAAATCAACGAAGGGTTACCCTTTGGCCAGGGCAATTATGGAAAGCTCATGGATAAGTTGTTGAAAGATGTCTGACGAAGAGTTACAAGATTTAAAAACACAGTTCTTAGTCCATGAAAAAGAGTGTGCGGAGCGTTGGAAAACCACTTTTAACCGTTTGGACGATATTGATGGTCGTTTAGACAGAATTTTTCATGTAATTCTAGGTGGTGGAGCAACCACAATCATGTTTTTACTGGGGTTAATTACCGCTCAATGGTATCAATGAAATGGTTACCTTTAAAGACGGCATTAGGCATACTGATAATACTAGCATATTTTCTAGTAACAGTGCCTGCTTTTGCTGATCCTGGCGGTAGACCAGAAGATTTATATGAAGAACCCCCAATAGATACGCCTAACGAAGGAGGTGACGAGAATACAAACTCAGGTGATAATGAAGGAGCCGAACAAGATGGCAGCCTCAACACCAACAACCAAAATAGTACAGTAAATAGTAATAATACTACTAACTCACGAACATACAATGGAGCAGGTAGTTCTGGAATGCCGGTATACTCAGCAGTTTCACCAAGTTATATGAGTACAGGCCCAGAAACTTGTTTTAGAGGCAACAGTCAGGGACTTCAGCTGCCAAATATTGGCCTTAGTAGAGGCGGGTACAAGGAAGATCCAGAGTGTAATCGACGAAGAGATGCAAAAGTTTTAAGCGATTTAGGAATGAAAGTCGCTGCAGTAGCGAGAATGTGTCAAAACCCGGAAGTATGGAGAGCCATGTTTATATCAGGCACTCCCTGCCCAGTTTTACAGGGTGGCAAGTTGGTAGTAGGAAAGCGAGCATATTTAGCTTTGAAGACTTTACCAGCTTTGCATATCCCAGACTATGAAAAGAAAAAAGACTGGTACAATGATGTACTAGGAATCGGAGTTGAGGATGAACAAGCTGAGAGTGGTGATACTAGGTCTATCTCTGAGCGTTTCAGGAGTAGTGAGCGCGGATCCTCTGACTGATTTGGTAAACACAAGTCAGGCAGTAGTAGATCAGCTAGACTTAGGATATAGAACCGTTTCGGGGTTGCAGTATAACGCAAGTCTTGGTTATATGTCTGATGGAACAATGGCTGATGCCGCAAAAATTTCAGAGGCACAAAGAATCGCATATAATGATGCTTTAAGTGCAATGGCAGACATGGAGTTTTATACTGCCGAAGACTTTTTAATGGATCAAGGTGAGATTGCACTTGCAAACATGGAAACAGCTATTGAGACATTTACAGAAGCTGCAACAGAGATAGCAGTAATTCTAGAAGTAACTTCTATGGCTGAAGAAGCTGCGGAAAACAACAGTGATCCAGAAATGCAAGCAGTTGCAGAGTTTGCAGAAGCAAATGAAGCTTCTCTCACACTGCAAGCAGAAACAGTTACAGAGTATAACGACTCTTTGGAAGATGTCGAAGGATACGCACAGGAAGCAGCCGCTTACATTGGTATTGCAAATGACGCAGACTCTGTAGCTTTCTTTGATAATAGTGCAGAGCAAGCAGATTCTAGTTTTGTGGATGAGGTGCAGGCTAGTTTTGATCTAAATAACAATTGGGTAAAGCTTGACTTTGATAACGCAAACTGGGCAGCCGCAGTATACTTTGACGGCACAAATGGATTAGATTTATTTAAATCAAGCACTGCGATACTTACAGATGGCGAGGATCAAACTTTCTATACAACAAGTCCAAGCTATGTAGGTTATGAGTGTTTTTTCTACGGAACGGGGTGTGATTAAGAATGTCTATCGAAGAGACCGAAATCCGGGTAGGTGGTGTAAGCTTCAAAGGGATACACATCGCCATCGTGTTCGGCATTATTTCAAGTATCGCTGGGGCTATATGGACGGCCAGTTCTATCTACTCAAGATTAGAAGCGGTGGAAGCTTACGAGATACCGGACGTGGCCCCTCTGACGGAGGAGGTCCACCTGATAAAACAAGAACTCGAAGACAACGATATAAGTCAATTGCAAGGAAATCTCGCAACTTTACAAGCTAATTTACAAACAATAATGCAACAGCAGCAACAGTTGCTATTAATTCAAGAAAGAGTAGTAGAAGCAGAGAAAACTGTTACCGAGATGGAAACAGAAGTTGAAAAAGCAGAACTAGCTGTTCAGCGTATTGATAAGTTTGACGAGTACTTAAAAACACTCGAAGATAAATTTAAGAAAATTGATAAAGAGATTGATGATCTCTGGGAGGGTTTAGATGCCCTAGCGAACCCATTAGGGTAGGAGTAAAATATGGCAGATATGGTACAAAAAGCAGAAGGCTGGATTGTTTATGACGAAAACGGTCGTCATGTATATGCTACGGAGGCCGAAGCAAAAGCACATTGTGATAAGGCGCCTAAAGTAGAGCCTGAGCCAGAAGATGAGCCCGACGCAGGCTGAATGGTATAAGTACTTCGAAAGCATACAGGATGTGTGCCCGTGGTCTTTTAAAGCCTATAAAAATAACATGATTAATTTCTATGAAGGTGATCTACATATAAGAAACTTAGATGAAAGCGAAGCAAATATCTATATCTTTACTGAAGGTTATTCTGATGATGATTTATACGAAATTGTAGAGGAACTCAATAATATGTATGCGGGGTATGAATTTTTATGGTCACACCCCGAGTATACGAAAGGAGGACATAGACAGACTCCTGTACCTGTAATTATACAGCAAGACAGAGAGACATTGGAGATACTTCGTGATAAGCAAAAAACGTCATAGAACTTATATCAAAAAACGTGATATTTATAAATCTGCAACTGCTGCTCGAAAAAGAGCGCGAGCCCTTGGTCTGAGAGGTATTCACTCACATGGTAGAGGAGACAACAAGCGATTTATGCCTGGTAGCTCCCACCAAGCGTATCTAAACAAGGTACGAAAGAGAAAATAAATGGCACTAACTGCGAAACAAAAGAAACTTCCGCCCGCTTTACAGCGAGCTATTTTAGCAAAGCAGAAAGGTATGGGTAAGAAGAAAAAGAATGGTAAGAAAAACGGCAAGAAGCGCGGTAAGAAGCGTTCTAGCCGTGGCTAAGAAGCGTGATCCAAGGGTCGGCACGGGCAAAAAACCAAAAGGCTCGGGCCGACGCCTTTATACTGATGAAAATCCGAAGGATACTATTCGGATCAAGTTTGCGACAGCAAAAGATGCGAGAGCAACCGTTGCAAAAGTAAAGAGAGTTCGTAGATCATTTGCACGCAAAATACAAATCCTAACTGTAGGAGAACAGAGAGCAAGAGTGATGGGTAAAAGAACTGTTGCTTCTATTTTCAAACAAGGTAAAGCGAGTATAAGAAATGCCAGGAATAAGCGTAAAAAGCGCACCCGGTCTAAAAAAAGGACTTAGAATGAAGGGTAAGCGTATGAGGTCTCATTTACAAAAGATGCTACGAAAGCATCGCAGAGGTCAAAAAATTGGAGCAACAGCATTAGCTAGATTAAAAGCCAGGGGTCTTGTAAAGCGTAAGTCTGGTAAGAAAAAGCGCGGAAGACTAGGGAAAAGATAATGGCGGTTCGTAAAAGACGTACTACAACTAGAAAAAGAAAAGCAGCTCCTAAGCGTAAAAGAGCAGCAAAACCATTGAGTGCTTCTGTAAAAGCCACACTACAGCGGAAGGCAAAGAATAGTAGATTTACTTATGGACAACTGGCAAGAGTATATCGTCGTGGCCAGGGAGCTTATCTCAGCTCTGGGTCTCGACCTGGTGTATCAATGTCTCAGTGGGCATTTGGCCGTGTAAACTCATTTATGAGAGGCGGACACTCACAAGATAATGATATTAAGAGAGGATCACGTGCGAAAAAGAAGAGCGGTACCAAAAGATAGAAAAACTAAGATACCTAAAAAGTACTTAGGAGCAACACGAGGAGCAAAGCGAAGTGAGCTCGCTTCAGTCTTAAAAAGAATTGCTAAGCTCTACAAAGAAGGAAAGACAGTTCCTCCATCTTTGATTAAGCGTAGGATTCAACTAGGAAAGAGGAAAAAACGTGCCCGTAAGAAAAGTTAAAGGTGGCTACAGGTGGGGAAGCTCCGGAAAAGTTTACAAGAAAAAAGAGGATGCTTTGAAACAAGCCCGAGCTGCCTACGCAAGTGGGTACAAAGGAAAGAAACGTGGCTCACGGAAAAAGAACAAAAAGTCTTCTTAAAAAACATAAGTTAAGAGGAGTAAATAAGCCAAAGCGAACACCGGGACATAAAACAAAATCTCACATGGTTTTAGCACAGGTTGGGCATAAAACTAAACTTATTCGGTTTGGTCAGCAAGGAAAGAAAATAGGCACTTTAAAAGGCACTGCAGGAAAGCCAAAGAAAGGAGAAAGTGCTGCCATGAAGGCAAAGCGTAAGTCTTTCAAGGCTCGTCACGCAAAGAACATCGCTAGAGGTAAGATGTCAGCAGCTTGGTGGGCAGATAAGGTAAAGTGGTAAATGATTATTGAGTCAGTTGCAGCAGCCGGAATGTTGCTACAGCAAATCAATTCAGTTATTCAGAACGTAAATGAAGGTAAAGCTCATGTACAACAAGCAATGGCACTTGTATCAGATTTTGGAGATGCCCTAAATCAGTTTGAGGTTAATC
>VTLG01003349.1_pt1 | contig 10209 bp, 13 predicted proteins | sample 4694571 | NCBI WGS metagenome assembly VTLG01 (sample SAMN12604809, study PRJNA352737) | marine metagenome | biome: ENVO:00000447; feature: ENVO:00000209|ENVO:00000569|ENVO:01000036; material: ENVO:00002151; isolation source: viral sequences binned using virsorter ... | reverse complement strand
AAAGATGCAGTGCCTATACCGCCTCTGTTAAACTGAGCAGACAAAGCGTTCTCTGCTGCTCTATTTATATTCCTTACATCTCCTTCTACGCCTCTCAATACATTAGTCATAAAAGGACTAGACTCAAAAAAGTTTGCATCAGGTACTTGAACATCAAATATATCTTGAAACCTATTTGCTTGTCCAAGACCTCTATCAAAGAGGTTTTGAAACTCAGGAGATAGAGTAGTAACAGCCCCACCAGCACCATAAGTAGCACTACCAAAAGGATTAGTTGCTGTTCCTGTAATTAAATTAAAAGGACCAGTTGGAACTCCACCTGCTCCAAATAAAACTCTTTCTGTTTCTCTACGTGCTTTTTTAAGCTGCTTGCTTGGCTTATCGTCAAACATACCGCCTATAGAACTAAATAAACCCATTTTTTATCTCCACCATTGTTTTTTTAATATTTTTATACTCTCTATACAACCTTTAGGAATAACAGTGTCAAAACCAAAAAATACTTTATCATCATGCCAACCTAAAGCTGATACAGCTTTTATATCTTCTTCTGTTTCTTCTATCACCCAACAAGGTGATTTTATTGTGGCTGTTGTTAAGTCTTTTGTTTCTTCAAACCAACCTGTGTGGCTACTCGTTATGTCCTTCCAAGTTATTAACACTAAAGGTTTGGTTTTCAATACTTTTAGTGTCACCTTGTCTGCCATTCATTATGCCTTGTAATAAAATTTTTTGTGATGTTTTATTTGCTGTCACCATTTCATTTCTAAAACTTTCTACTGCTGCTCCAGTTTGTATCTGTCGCTGTGAGTTCTCTACTAGTAACATAGGTAACCAAGATATTGCACAGTTCCACTCTTCAACGTGCTTCTCCGATTGTGGGTCTTTACCTGTTACTTTTATATACCAAGCACATTCAAATCTTTTGCAAGGTTTAAACTTGTTAAGAGGACAAGCGTCTTTTACTTCTGCTCTCATACTAATCTTTTGTGCAAACTATGACATTTAAGTATTCTACATCAAGGTCTATGGCAGAGCTTGTGTGGGTGTGTGTACTGCCACTACCTGTGTTGCTTGTAGTTCTATTAGTTGCTGTGCTAATTGGCACTGTAGCTGAACCTCCACTTATATCACCAAAATTTACTCCTTGTGGAACGGAAGAATTTATACCCATAGGGTCTGGTATTGGGTGATTGTGTGCTGGTAATTGTGCAACAGTAAGAGCAGTACCGCCTATTGTTGCTGTTTGACTAGCAAACGCTGTTTCAAAAGCCACTGTACCACCAGTAGACCCACCATCTCCACTAGTTACTCTCAAAGCTTTATCATTGTTTGCAGTAGATTTGGTAAAACCTGTAGGTGCTGCTTCTTGAAAAAAGAACATAACACTACCACTAGGTATATCACCTGATTCTACTTTTGTAGCTATAGCCGTAGCAATAGCAGAAAACTCTGTGTCAAAATCTGAACCTTTGATAACTTTGTTTGCATTACCAGAGGCAAGGTTATCTTTTGCACTAAAATCTGTTGTCTGTGTATAGTTACTCATTATTATTTATCCTCTCGCCCTATTTTTGCAAATAAAGATATTTGTTCCACACTTAAAGCATTACCGTTTGATACAAAAAATAAACCAATACTTAGTGTTCTTCCTGTTCTTGATGCAGATGATTTTATTTTTTCTAAGGCTACACCGCCAGAAAATTCAGCAACATTAAATTCAGCAACATTAAACTCTGCTAAATCACCTGCTCCCTTTATAGTTAATGTTCTTGAGCTATTTGCTAAACCGTTGTCAAAATCCCAATCAAGTGTAAGCTGTTGGTTACTTGCTCCAAAAACCGTTACCCCTACATTCTTTAACATTTTAATTTTAGACGTATCAAAGTCTGCGTAGTTACTTGCCCACCTAGACGTATATGTAGTTAGTGCAGGTGGAGAGGTAGTGGGGTCAATATCATTAAAACCTTGATACTTACCTATGTTACCTTTTTGTGCTAAAAAGGTTTCTCCTTCAAAGTATACAAAACTAAACCAATCTGTCTCTGTAAACTTAGTTATTCTTGGTGTATCTTTATCTATCAAACTATAGTTGTGTATAGAAAAAATATCTCCGTTTGGTGCTTTTATCCAATACTGACCTTCTTCTGGGTTATAACAAGTCCGTATCTTTGATAAATTTCCTGTAGGAGTATTCATGCTATCTACCAGATCTTTACGAACAACCTGTGATATTTCAGTTAACTCAACTCTGTTTGTAGTGAACACTACTTGTTTTAGTGACCGTATACCTGTGCTAGATAAAAAGTATATATCATCGCCTACTTGCTGTACGCTATCTCTTGCAATACAACCGATACCTTTTATTACTTGCTCAATAGATAGATTAGCTGGAGCCTCTGGACTATCATAAATGATAATACTATCACGCAAAAAAGCTACTAGAAAACCATCGAAAGAAGATATAGCAACTAGTTCATCAAAACCAGTAGATACTGAGCCTGCATTTCCTAGTACGTTTATCTCACCTCCACCTGTTGTCCAGCTAGTTTCATCTAGCAAAGCAGAATAGGCTATAATATTTTTACCTATACCAGAGTGAGATTTTTGTGCCCATAATCTACCAAACCCACTATGTACGCAGTTACCTGTAGGAACTGTGCCTGCACCTTTGACAGCTTCAAGCTTTTGTGAGTCATTACCTGTTCCTGTTAAATCTACTTCTGTGCCTGCCGCTGCATTTGCAAAAGAAGTAGCTAATTTAAGTGTGTTATCATCTACTCTAATAACGTAGAAAATATTACCGTCTGTAAGACCTGCTAAAGTTGTACCTCCACTGTTCTCGTACTTAACAATCTCTCCTGTAAAGTACCCATGATTAGTAAAGGTAATTGTATTGTCATCTACGTTGACATCTGAAGTAGGTATAGTTAAATCTTTTACTGCAGATGTAATATTAGCAAAGTTGCTAGAACCACTGTATGCAATCAATGTGTTGCTAGACCTAGCTCCTATTACTTTATCGTTAAAGTTTACAAACTGCCAGTCATTACCAGCAGGACTGGTACTGCCTGTTACATCTTCAAAGTCACTATAAGGTGCGTCTAATTTAAATATTTTTCTAGTGCTAGATACCGTAGCTGTAGCAATTAGTTTATTACCAGAACTATTGTTAAACTGAAACAGTTGTTCTATATCTGGATACCCTTGTAACCCGACAAATTTAGCTACTACTGAACTACCACCTCCTGCTGTGCTACCAGAAGATACAGTGTCTAACACTACTATCTTGTAACTGTTTGCATCTACGACCGTTGTAAGTGTGTGCGAAGCATTTATAACACTTGCATCTATACCATCAGTAGCAGAAGCACCACTAAATGTTACTGTGTCACCCACTAATCTACTATGCCCTGTATGGGCTATAGTAAGCTCTGTAGAGGCTTGTACTCCTATCTCTACGTTGCCAGTAGGTTGTGCAGAAATAACAGCACTAGTAACCGTTTTAAATAGCTGGCTACCGTTTACGGTAGATGCTGACCCTGCTAGTGTAAGGGTTTCTGTAACTATAGTGTCTGTAACATCAGTTCCAGTAATAGTAACGGTTTTGCTACCATCGCTACTTCCTGCGGTCGTTGCACTAAGAAATCTCGGTGCTGTAGGAGGCAAGCTATCTGATACTAAACTAAAAGTCGTATCAGGCTTTGCAGCTACCGCTATACCATCTGTATCTGCAGCATCAGAAGCAGAGTCTGTAGTAATAGGATTACTTCCTAATGTAAGAGCAAATTTTGCACTTGTAGAAGTAAACCCTTTTCTGTTACCTAGTCTTCCTGCTGAATCGTAAGCTACGTTGTCTGCCACTCTAGCGTACTGTGGCTGTGCTTGTACTTGCTCCCCCTCAGTGTTAAGACCAAAAATACCTGGTGCTCTTAATATTAGTGATTGTATTTTGCTAGGCATTATTAGTAATCTCCTAACACTGTCCAATCACCATTTACACCTTGAAATTTATTATACTGTTCGTATGCAATCGCATCGCCTAAAGCTTGCTGGTGTGCTTTTTGCACTTCAGAAAACTGTTCACCTTCATCCTCACCTCTTTCTCGTAACGCTAAAGCTAACGCTCTAAGGTATACAGGATTCCAAGGAACTTTAGAATACTGGTCAGGTGCAGTAAAATCATCGTCAGGAACTACCACTTCTACATCAATACTATAGGCTTGGTCAGGAGTCTGATAAAACCTAATTTGTAAGTCTTGAGTATTAGTGTAACCTGCTACCGCATACTGAACAGGCTCTGCTGTTTCATTATTTGTAGTTTGTGACTGTCTTCTTGCATAATCAAAAGGTACACCTAGTAAATGAACTTGGGTAGTAGTGTTAAAAACATCTACCACCCTTGTTCTTTGGTTAGTAAAGATACCACCTTGCTGTAACGTATAGGTATGCGTTCCAGCACTTGTAGTAATAGTAATAGTCTGTTGTAGTGCAGTCCAGTTAAAAGCATCCTCTACTTCTCTTTTAGCATCGTTAATAAACCTAAGAATAGCAGAAGATTGCTCTGTTTCATTAATAGTTCCTACTGTATTTTCTCGCATACGAGTAAGAATCTTATTTATCATATCTATTACTGTAACTGCACTAGAAGACATATTCTACCCCTTTACTAGATTACTTCTCTAGGAATCACCATTACAAAAAGAGTACCAGAACCTAAGTCTATAGCACCACCAGTATTATTAGCCGCAACCACTGTTACAGTATCGGCTGCTGTTACTGCTGCTGATAGCATTAAGTCTGTTATATCTATACTCATAGAAGCCAAAGCAAAGTCACCTAACTGTGCTCCAGTTACGGTAACTTCTTCTGCAGCTTCATCTCCGTCTGCAATAGACCCCCAATCTTTTGTTTCTGAAGCAATCGCAAACTTAGTTACAGATTGCCCATAGTTTGTACCTGTAGGTAAAGCCATTTCAAATCTCCTCTAAAAAAGGGGGGATTACTCCCCCCGAAAAATTAAGCTGGTACAGCGAGTTTAACCCCTGCATCGTTACGAAGTTCCCCAGTACCGTAGATAGTATCTGCAGTGAAAAGGTCTCCTAAGAACTCTTGCTTATATTGAGTTTGAGTTCTTACGCCCATTTGTTCTACTAGAGCCAAAGCTGATTTGTGCATTAGCAGACATAGACGAGCATCTTGAGAGCCTTCTGTATCTGTAGGACTATTTGTAGATACATAAACTGGGATACCGTAAAGGTCACCAATCAATCCATTACGGATTGTATTACCGTTGCCGATTTCACCAGTAAACGCTTGCTCTGTAAATCGAGCAATACCAGTAAGATTTTTCTTCTCTACTGGAGGTACTACAAGGAATCTATCAGCCATAGGTACATCAACATCATCCAATGTTTGAATTGCTTTACGCAATCCAGCATCAGCTATAGCAGCAGCGTTGTCACTACCTGCGTTAAATGCTGTTGAACCATCAGAACCAATAACTGTTCCAGAAGTACCAAAGTCTACAGTTGTACCGCTAGAAACTGTGTTTACAGTTCCGCCTTGTAAACCATAAGCTCTTAGGTATAGGTCTGCATCTATTTGAGTAGCAAGAGCGTAACCAGCATCATCAGTGTAGAACTGTCTCATGCTTGTTAGACCTTGTTTGTCTAATAAATCTTCGATTAACCTAGAATACTCATAGTGTTTATCTATAGAAATTTGAATTTCACTGTCAGTTGCAGCAATCAAAGTTACTTGTTGTCTAGTAGTTTTTAGACTTGCAGCACCTCTAGTAGGCGTAGGAATGTGGATTGTATCCCCTTTTCTACCATTGTGGTTCATTACTGTAACTAGGTTTGCTAAAACCAAATTCTTTTTGTATGCAGCTACGACTTCGTTTGACCATAACTCAGGAATAAACTTATCCTGTGTGGTGGTATTCATCGCAGATGCGGCTGAAAAGTTAGCCATTATCTGTCTCCTTTTAAAATTAAAACTATAGGATTAACGAACCCTACCTTCTTTGTATGCTTGATAAATTTCTGGCTGTAAGTCAGCGTATCTTCTAGGGTCTTCTAACTGCAGTCTGATTAGTTCAGAACGCTTGTAAGTAGGCTTACCTTTTGAAACAGCATCTTGAGAAGCACCAGACGCTACTGCTGTAGCAGCGTTTAGCTCTCGTTCTTTTTCAGTTCGAGCTATCTCTTTTTGTTGTTCCATCTTAATGCCATGCAAACTTTTGTACTGGCTAAACAGTTCGTCTGCGTAGTTAAAATCTCCTGCACTGGCTTTTTGCCACATATCCTGTCTTGGTACACTTTCCATTACCCACTTTTGAAAATCGAGGTCTTTTACGATTGCCTCAACATCAGGATGTTTTGCTTGCAGTCTACTCATGGTAGTATCTGTATTAGTTTGTTGCAAAGCACCTTTAAGCGGTTGGATAGCTTCCTCAACTATTTTTCGTACAGAGTCAACAGGATTAGCTAAAAAATCATCTTCTGATAATCGCTTTTCTTGCTCCTGTACTGGTGTATCTTGAGCCTCTTGTAAATTCTTTTGAATAAGACTATCGGCTAGTTTACGAAGCTCACCTAGTTCGTTTCCTTGTTTACCGTACTGTTGTTCTAAATTTTGGTAAGATTGTAAAATCTCGTCTACGGATTTACCTTGAAACTTAGGTGGTACAACTTTTTCCTCGCTTTGTTGCTCGGAGTTGCTTTCTTGCACTTCTTCGCTAGTTACCTTTTCTCCTTCTAACTGGCTACTGATTTCTTCAGTAGACGTACCGTCAGAAACATTCAAATCAGAATCGACTATTCTATCAGTCATACGAGTTCTCCTTGTTTTAACCCTTATGGGGGAACGATTAATGTGGTATACCTAACCTTTTCAGATTATGGTGGTTGGCTTTTCTATGTCTCCTTGCCCATTTATCGGCTGCGGTAGGAAAGCCTGTGTCTATCCCAGGTAATGAGAATTTCCCGCCTGAGATTATTTTGTAGGCTGTAGAGGTTTCCGAACAATCACATGGTATGCTTTTTTCTCTACTCCACCTTTCAAAAACTTTGTTGCATGAGTTACATTGATAATCATTTATCATTGTCTTCTGCCTGCTCTAGTTCGTTTTTAAGAACGGACTCAAACTCAATCATAAGGTGCAACATACCTAATGCACCTCTTTGTTGCCAAAATGTTTTTTCGTCTTGTATGTTTAGTATGTTGTTTTGTTGGTTAAACATATCAATAAGACGTTGGCGTATTAACTGCCACCCTTCACTCGATAGGGTATCGAACATTTCGTCATAGTTCTTTTTTATATCTGCTTCCATACTTAGTACCTCTCATGGTTTGTAATATCATTAATGCAGCTATTTCTTCATCGTCTAACATTCTTTGTTGTTGTAATCGCAGACGTTTCAAAGTAGCTTGACTTGTTTCTTGACCAAACCCTCCTATCTGTACTGGTACCCCATATCTTCCTTGTCCATATTGTCTTCTACCAAAACCTTTTGAGGTTAAGTTTGAATCTGGACTGTGCATTTTAAATCCTTGTTAATAATAAACTTATTAGTATTCCACCCATGCTTGTAACTAAAATAAATGCAATCTTAGTAAGCAAACCATTTATATCATCTAATCTTTTTTCAATAACTTCTAAACGATTAAATATTGTTTTAGTGCGTTCCTCGCACTGAACTTCGTGTGCTTCTATCCTAGAGTTAAGCTCACAAATATTTAACAAAAGAGTATCTTGGGATTGTTCTAGTTTCATTTAATTAACTTTCATCTTTTTCAGTTAAGTCTTCAAAACAAATATATTTACCGTTTGTTGAAGCGATTGTAAGCTCTCCTGCATCAACTAATTGCATAACTTTTATGTAATCAGAGTTTTTATCAACTATAGGAATTGTTACGTTGTAACCGTTTTTCTTTCCAACAATACAAGTTGAAAACTGACCTGGTAGATACTCAGTTTTAACATATTTTAATTCTGAGTAAGACATACTAGACTCCTAATTCTGCCGAAAATTGTATGAAACCATTAGTGCCTAAATATGCAAAAACTTGACTCGCACCATTTAAACCACTAGGCACATTAAAACTTGATGCAGCTGAATAGCTGAAGTTTCCCCCTATAGTAGTTACATTTTCATCAGTTGTTCTTGCACTATATGTAGATGAAGTAACTGCCACATTAGTTTTACCAATAAGGTTCAGAGCAGCAAATGTTTGAGTTGGACCTACTCTCATAGGAGTGACTAAAACTGTTCTAAATCTAGATGCTGTTGTAAAAGCGTGTCCGACTGAAGTAAAAATTGCTGAAGTTCCTATTCCTGCAGCATCTACATTATATCCCTGAAAGTATCTTTGACATCTTTGTACATGGTCTGTATAGCTCTCAAACACAAAGTCCGAGGCTGAACTGCCTTTCTCAAGCTGTACTTGCCCAATATGCAATTTATCTGTGTTAGCCGTTGTACTAGTGACATTACTCCAAATAAAAACAGCTACATTTTTTGTTCCTGACGTATCTATCGTAGCGGTCACGCTATATTTAGCGTAGGTGGAAGTGACGTTTAAATCGCTTGGCGTGTTTTCATACGTCATATTAGATACTAAAGTTGGGTTTGTTCCTTCAGATTCCCAAGAACTTACGATATCTTTAGTCGGAGCATCTTCTGTGCCATCCCAAGCAATAATCGCTGCTCGAATTTCAAGGGCTGAAGTAGCTTTAGCTTGAAAACTTAATGTTACTTCCTGTCCTATAATAGACTCACAATTTACGTTTTCAATAAATTGCACAATTCCAAATTTTTTGTTAGCCGTTTCAACATCCAACTCCATAGCTTTTTTTGAGCCTGTTGGAGAATCACTTTCTGTAGCTAAAATATCGACAATATCATCGCCATCGCTGAGTAAAACCCATTGGTCTAAAGTATAGCTTCCATCATCGTTTTGAGTGCCAAGTGTTGTAGCATTTATAGTGGTGCTTCTTTGATGCACACTAAACTCTGGGTTATTTATATAATTTCTTGTTACACCACCACCACCACTATTAGCATCAACGTATGCTTTGATAGATTGTTGTGTAGCTAAATGTGTGTCACTGTTTGATGTAAAGTTATCTTCATCTTTAACAGGAACTACAAAATCTATATTGCCATCTGTATCATCGTATGAAACATCTATAAAAGTTTCTGTTCCGTCTAGCATACCCCCTACAAAATCTTCTACTTGTTCTTGGCTTAACTGGGTATTTGTATCCGTAGATGCTATAGTTATTTGACCATCAGCATTAGTGATACTTATATTAGCTCCTTCTGTAAGCGTAGCATTTTCAAAATGACTTTGTGTGTTGTCATAAATTAATAAATGCCCTGCTGCAGGACTAGATATACTTGTATCACTAAGTTCTGCTAAAGTGTCCTTGGTAGCCACTTGAGCATCAACATAAGTTTTAATTGCTTTCGCACTAGCTAGTGTATCGTCAGAACCTGACACACTAGATATATCTGTATCTAACACCCCTGATTTTAAGTCAGCAACATCTATGTTTGATATGCTATTACCTGTACCCTCAACATCAAAAGTTTTGTTAGTAAATGTCAAAGTATCAGACGCTATGGTACTACTACTTTGTGAGTCTACGTAAGCTTTTATAGACTTTGCAGAAGCTAAAGTATCATCACTAGCAGATACGGAACTTAAATCAGTATCTAAAACACCAGACTTTAAGTTATCTACTTCTAAATTAGAAATACTATTATTATCTGCATCTATACCTTTATTAGTTAAAGTTGCAGCTTCTGAAGCAGATACTTTACTAGCTATAGCTGTATCTAGTCCGTCAAAGTTAGAGTTAAGGGTAGCACCCCAGTCTCCATCTTGTTCGCCTATACCTGGCTTTTCTAAATTTAAATTAGTAGTAAACGTGCTTGGCATTAATCAACACCTCGTAATCTTCCGTTAGGGTCTCTTTGTACTGGTCTACCCCCTATAGAAGCTACTCTTCCTTGCTCATCTCTGGTAATGTTTAAATCAGGTTCTTGCTGTTGTTGTCTTAATATCTCATCGAGTTTTGCATTTATTGGGTCAATATTAGTAGAACCTGTGTTAAACATCTGTTGTTTGCTTGTTAATGCTGTAATGCTGTCTCCGAGTGTGCTGTTTATTTTATTTACTGCACTGTCTGTAACTGCA
>VTLG01017286.1_pt1 | contig 10212 bp, 9 predicted proteins | sample 4694571 | NCBI WGS metagenome assembly VTLG01 (sample SAMN12604809, study PRJNA352737) | marine metagenome | biome: ENVO:00000447; feature: ENVO:00000209|ENVO:00000569|ENVO:01000036; material: ENVO:00002151; isolation source: viral sequences binned using virsorter ... | reverse complement strand
AGTTTGGTAAGAAGATCTTTGACAAGATCATGGAGGCAATGCAACCTCAGTTCGATGATGAACAAGCAATCAATCCATTTGATTTGTGGAAGGGTGCAAACTTCAAGTTGAAGATTCGTAAGGTAGATGGGTTTTGGAACTACGATAAGTCTGAATTTGAGGCTGTAGCACAACTGTTAGATTCTGATGAAGAACTTGAAAAAGTTTATCAGTCAGAGTATCCCTTGAAACCTTTTCATGAGGAGTCTAACTTCAAACCTTATGCAGAGTTGAAGGAAAAGATGGAACGTGTGTTGGGTGAGTCAGTAGACAATCGTACTGCTGAACAAGTTGCATCCGATATGGATGTTACTGAAGAAGCTCCATTTGATGGTGGGAAACCAATTACTGGTGGAACATCTGATACTATGGATTACTTTGAGAAGTTAGCAACTGCCTAATCTTTAAATAATCAACCCTCTTAATTGGGGGTTGATTATCCCATCGCACTTTCAAACTCATCTATAAATGCACTAAGATAATTATTTCTTAATAAATCAATAGACCTTTTTGATTCGTTTAATTCCAGCTCATATGTTATATTGGAGATAGAAGTTGCTCCATCTGTTCCTTGAGGGACTTGAATTGTTATAGAGGTGTCACCAGAGGTTTGTGGTATTTCATAATGATGAACTTCTTCTAACTGTGCTTCAGTATATTTGTCTTGAAGATAGTTTTGCATTTGTCGTGTAGATTTAACCCAATCATGATTAATATCAGATATATTATTTACTAACATAATAACCCAATGATAAAGTGGACTACCATGATGTTTATCTGCAACTATTTCTGGTGTTTCTCCTTCCTTAATATCATACTTGTCTAACATAACAAGTTCTTTTTTCACATTTATTCTTAGTCGAACACGTTTTAGAATATTAGTAGCAAGTTTTGCAGAACCATCTCCTGCGGGATCATACATATCTGTTGGAAAATATTGAAAATACATTAATAACCTTCCAAAATTTCTTTCTTAGTAATAACTTTAGTTTCCATAAAGTCTAATTTCATTTCTATTTCAGTTGGAGGTGCCCCCTCATTGCCGGGGCCCCAAACTGGTCTAAATGTTTGATACCTACCATTAGCATAATTGACATCCATATTCGTTAATACACAAGTTGTAATTTTATTTAACCAAGTATTTTCATCTCCTCTAAACATATAAAAAAGGTCAAATTCTGCTGGGGTAATAAAATATCTACCAAAATCTCCTGTTTCTGGTAATTCTGGTGACATATGAAATCTGAAAGTTCTAATAATATCTCTCGCAACGAAAGATTCATTTACATTTTTTGGTGTGAATTTAAATGTATATGAAAATTTACGAAACCCTACTGCATCAAAGGCTGCTTCTAAATATCTATTTTCAGCTCTATTGTGTAATTTATTTAAACCAGTAAATGCATCTCCTCCCAAAAGAGCGCTTCCTGCCTTTGCAATTCCTTTTTCTAATTCTCGAATTCCTTGATCTTTCCAGCCGGGGGCTGCATCTATAAATGCATCTAAGGTTTGCATATTAAATCCAAGATTTCCTCCCAAAGAAAAATCTGCCTTACCAACAAAATCCATAAATCTTTGACCAGTTTCCATTGCTAGACCACCTAATTCAGAAGATTTATAAGCTGCATTTGTATTGGTTTGTATAGTGGGTGGCATATATAATACTATAGAATCAGTAGTTCTTTTAGTTCTTGGTATACCAAACCTTTCACCAATCTGACCTTCAAATGATTTTCTTTTTACAACTCTTTCTTTCGAGCCAGGTTGCCATACATTATTGGGCCCGCCAGTCCAACCTTCCTTTCCTGCATCTGACGAATGACTTTGTTCATTCCTGAGTGCTTTTTGTGCATCACTTAAACCTCCATGTTGATCTGCTTCTGCACCACCAGTTACTAATGGATCTCCACCAACTCTCTGTTTTTTCTGTTGAGCATGATAAGTGGAATATATGCTACGAGTATCATCAGCAACATTTACATAGAACATCATATAATGACCTAAATCTGATCTTTCTTGAATGTCTGCTGGATATTCAAGAGTGGAGTAAGACCATTTACTACCAATTTCCATATGAGACTGAGGTGAAGTTCCCCCTGCATTGTTTGTTCTAGCAGTAGATAAGGATGAGGGAGCAGGCCCTTTAGACTCCATTCCAGTAGCTCTCCTCATAGATTTGTTAATGAAATTCTGCATAAATATTCCTGTGAAGTATTTTTAATTATTTATATGACTTACAAGGGTAAATTTCATCCCACCAATCGAAAGAAATATAAGGGGGATATTGACAATATTGTTTATAGATCATTGTGGGAACGCAAGTTCATGGTCTATTGTGATGAACAAGATGACATTGTGGAATGGGGTTCAGAAGAACTTGTAGTTCCATACCTTTCACCTTTAGATCGTAAACGACATAGATATTTCCCCGATTTTTATATTAAAACAAAAAATGGCGATAAGTTTATGGTGGAAATCAAACCAAAGAAATATACTAAACCGCCTAGACCAACGAAAAGAGTTACCAAAGCATATATGCATGAAGTGAAAGAGTGGGCAAGGAATCGAGCAAAATGGTCAGCTGCTCAAGATGTGTGTAAAAAGAACGGATGGAAATTTTTAATAATAACAGAAGATCACCTAAATACTACTAAATACTTGTATGGCAGATAAGATAGCAACAGATTTTTTATCAAAGATAAAAGCAAAGAGTGGTGAGGCAATAAAGTGGTTCAAAAAGATTGTTAAACAAACTCAACGTGCAGCTTTCCCTGCAACGACAGGAAGAAAAGAATTTACAGGGGAAAGAAGTATAGGAGTTACACGCAAACCACTTATTGGTAGAATGTATCTATTCCAATATAAAGCAAAATGGGATGAGATACTACCATATTGGGATATGTGGCCACTTATCTTTCCATTTGATTATGCAAAAAATGGATTTTATGGTATTAATTTACACTATCTTGCACCTAATGATCGTACAGACTTAATGATACGATTGATTAAAGCACAAGGTGGTAGTGGAAATTTAACTGAAAGATATAAACTAAGATTATCATATGATATAATAACAAAATTTAAACCAGCAATACCTTGTATTAAACGATATTTGTTTGGTCAGGTGCGAGGTACAGGAATGTATGGAATTGGTGGAGAAGATTGGAGTTATGCAGCTGCACTTCCACTTCAGAAATTTCAAAAACAATCTGCAAAATATGTCTGGAATCAATCAGCACAAATGTACTAAGGAAAAGTATGGCAATATTTAGAAAAGGAGTAAAACTAGGAAAAGGAGGAATGAATGATGTTCGTGTAAGTCTCCTTAGTAAATCCAGAGCTAAAGGACTTCTAAGAAAAGCAAAAATTCTAGATGATGGTAGAGGTAGAAAACAATTTGAAACAGATGCAAGAGGAGAAGTTGATGTTTATCGAAGAGCAGTCACACGAGCAGAAGGTTTTCAAAATCCTGCACAATTTAAAATTTCATTTCAGCCACCTCAAGGTATAGCACATCCAACTTATGAAGGTATGAGAGCAGGGTCTGGAAATAGTGATGCTAGTGATCCTAGAGCTCGTGGTGGTTCACGACATAGAAAACCAGTTTGGAATCAATCACATCCTAATGGATTTGTAAGGGGTGGTGGACTAGATTGGAAAACACATAAGATGAATTATTCTGTTAAAGGTACTGATGGAAGTGGTCAAGGAACGATTAAAGAAATGTATGAAAAAGCTGCACAAGTTGCTAAGACATTATGGAATCCAAATTTAGAAAATATGCAAGATGTTGATCATGGTGGGGAGGGGCCAGAGGCTCAAACCGCACAAGAGAGAGAAAGATTCGGTAAAGAAAGACAAGATACATTATTAAATTTATTTTGCAGTAAAGTTTCCATACCAGAGAGATCAATTAACATGGTATCCATGAGACATTATGGTACTCATTTCGCATATCCACAAAGTGTATCTTATGGATCATTAACTACTACATTTTATTGTGATGGAACGATGCACATTAAGAATTTCTTTGATGCATGGCAAAAATTGATTTATAATGACTTAACTGGTAATTTTAATTACTATGATGAATACATATCAGAGTTTGATGTTTTTACTAGGGGCACAGTAACATCTGGTGGTATGATGCCTGGAAAAAAGAAAGCAACAGGAGCAGCTGCAGTTAGTCAAAAAATATCAGAAGGAACAGCTAAATTTAATACTGATACTGGTGTTGATAATCCACGAAGTGCAGCTCAAGCATTACATCCCAAACCAAAATTACAATTTGTTAATACTTATGGAGTGAAGGTGATGCAATGTTGGCCTCAGATTGTAAGTTCTATAGATTTAGGTCATGCAAGTACTAATGCTCCAGCTGAGTTTAGTGTAACATGGGCATATAAGAAATGGAACACGTTTAATATGGGTAATGTTGGAAAACGTGGAGAAATCAATCTTGCCGTTGGAGAATTTAGAAATGAAAAGGATGGATTTCCATTTTTGGAAGATTTACCACAAGAATTGGCAGGGCCATTAAGTGGTGCGATGAATCAAGCAACTCAAACAAGTTCATTATCAAAGGCTTCAAACGTGCTTGGTTAATATTTAACATTAAAATAGTGAGAATATTATGACTTTACCAAGAATTAATACGCCGGAGTATTCTCTGGTGATACCCTCTACTGATGAGGAAATAAAATTTAGACCTTTTCTTGTAAAAGAAGAAAAGTTATTATTAATAGCACAAGAAACAGCAGATGATTCGGCACTATATAGTGCAATTAAAAATTTAATTACTGAATGTTGTTTTGGAAAAGTAGATCCAGATAAATTACCTTTATTTGATATAGAATATATTTTCTTACAAATCAGAGCTAAATCTGTAGATGAAATTGCTAAAATACAAGTAACGTGTCCAGATGATGAAGATACTAAAGTTGAGGTTGAAGTAGATTTGACCAAACTTAAAGTTGAAATGCCAGAGAATCATAGTTCTAGAATTCAACTGACAGATGATATTGGGATTATGTTATCATATCCAAATTTAGCATCAGTTATGAATGTAGGACAAGTAATTGGAAATAAGGAAAAATCTGAATTTGATACTATGTTTAGTATGGTGAGTGATTGTATATATCAAATTTGGCAAGGAGAAGAAGTTTTCGATGTCATGGATTATACAGATAAAGATAAAAAGGAATTTTTAGATAGTTTAAATCATGACCAGTTTGGTAAGATTCAAAATTTCTTTGAAACTATGCCCACTTTAAAACATGAAGTAGAAGTAACAAATCCAAAGACAGGAGTAAATTCAAAAGTAGTACTTGAGGGTATGAACTCTTTTTTCTAATAGCCCTTTCTCACATAAGTCTGGAATTATATTTTGATTATACATTTACATTATTTCATGTACATAAATGGAGTTTATCAGATGTGGAAAATATGATGCCTTGGGAAAGGGATATTTATATTATTAAATTACAACATCATGTAGAAGAAGAAAACAAAAGAATGCAAGAACAACAAAGGAAAAATGGCTGAACCAACAGAACAAGAACAAATTAAACAAACCCAAACTTTAGAAAAAATCCAGACAGGACAATCTGAAGTTGTTGGAAGATTGGACACAGTAATAAATTCATTAAAAGAAACTAGTGCCCATGAAGAAGCCATGATCCAAGTTGCAGAACAAGGTAATGATGCAGAAAAAGTTCTAGCAAAAATTGATAATAAAAAACTCTCCTTTTCAGAAAGATCCCAAAAAATACAAGAAAAAAATACAGGAATTCTAGAGAATTTTGTAGATGCTTTTGAAGATTCTTCAGACAATACAAAAGATTATCAAAAGATGATGGAAGGTATTGAGAAGAAAAAATTAGGAATTCAAAAGGCCGCAGATGCAAAAGATAAACGTGAAGATAAATTCTTAACTAGAGGTGTAAAGGCTACATGGGGAGGAATTAAAACTGGTGCATCAAAATTAGCAAAATCTGTTGGTACTTTTACTGAAAATCTTGCAAAACTAGCAGGGTTAGTATTATTGTGGGCTTTATTGAAATGGGGTTCGTGGGAAAAAGCAAAGGAAATGTGGAATGATTTTAAAGATAAAGTAAATGATTGGATTGACAATATTATACCTGAATGGATTCAAAATTTAGATGCATGGCAAATAATACTTGGTGGGTTAGCGGCAATGGCCGGTACATGGTTGGTATTTAAGAAGGGAATTGCAACTGCAAAATGGGGTATTAGGAAGATAGGTGTAAATTTAGGAGCAAAATTAGGATTTAAGAGTGCATTGAGGGTTCAGTTAGATGATACAGTTAAAGCTATAGATAATTTAACTGGACAAAAAAATGCACTTAAACGAATGCATGATTTGGAAACTAATGTAGGAAAGCAAAGTAAACTTGCAACACAAATAGATGATCTAGAAATAAAGATTGAAAAACTTACTACTGATAAAAATGCCATGAAAAAGGCATTGGCTATAGATGATATGTTAGGTCAAAATAGTTCTCTCGCAACACAAATTGATGAAGCAGATGTTAAATTAAAAAACTTACACAAACAAGAAGGTAATGTATTAAAGAAAATTAAGAACTTAGGTACTAGTTTAGATAAAGATTCTAAACTTTCTACGTTGTTAGATGAAATTCAAAAATCTATAGCTTCCATAGAAGATGAAAAAGGTGCTCTTCAAAAAATGTTGAAATTAAATAAAGAGGAATTGAAAACTGCACAAAATGCAAAGAAAATTCAAGGTTTAATGAAACAAGTTGGTCTAGGTGGCAGACAAGGAGGAGTTGCTCGAACTCAACTAAGAGCAATGGGTATAGATCCCGATACTGGTGTTGCCTTTGCAGATGCTGCAGATGCTCCAACAAAATCAAGAGCTTTAATGTCAGCAGAAGAAATTATGGAGGATAATCTGAAGAAAAGGCCTAGAACAAGAACATCTATTGCACAAGATGCAGCTGCCAGAACTAAACTACCTGACGCAGCAGATACTTTGAAAACAATGAAACCTAAAGGTGGACTATTGAGTAAATTAAAGGGTGGTTTTATGAAAGGTGCAGGAATGACATTAGAAGCATTTGGATGGTTATTCAAATGGATAGGAACGCCGGTTGAAGGAATCAGAGGATTTAAAGCTGGATGGTTATCAGTTAAAGAAGATGCGCCATGGGATATTAAAATGAGAGCAGGTTGGTTAGGAATGTGGAGAAATGTTGGTGATCTTGTTTTTACCGATACTTTAAGAGGTCTTGAAGCACTAGGAGGATTTGGTGCGGATATTGTTAAAGGAATAACTGGACAGACTGAATCTGGGGGCTTTGAAATGGGTGCAACTGATTGGGAAGGTGTTTTAGGTTCAAAAAAAGTTGATCAATTTTTGACTGATAAGTTGGTAGGAATTAAAAAGGGTACTAGAATAGAAGATAGATTGATGAGTGGAGAGTTTACAAATCCAGATGGAAGTTTTGCGTGGAAGAAATTGGGTGATGCTTTTGGCCCCGATGATAAATTACGAATAGATACAGGAACAGGCGAGATGAAAATATCGTTGGCCCAAAGAGCAGATATGTTGAAACGAGAGAAAGCAGGAAAACTTACTGCTGTAGAATCTGCATATTTAACTGCTGTTCGGGCTACTGGTGATGTAGGAAATGAAATGCTTGAAATTAATAGAGAAATGCTTGAACACAGTCGTCAAAATACTATGGCTGGTAGAGTTAATCCTAGAACTGGACAACCTATAGTTATGAAACAATCTAGTCAACAAGTAATAGGAAGGGGTATTACAGCAGATCAAAATACTGGAGTAATAGGAACTAATCATCCTCTTTTCAGATAATTAAATATGTCAGATAAAGAAATTTTACAATTTCCCGGCGATTATGCAATAGATGAAGCTCTTATAGTTGGAAGTTCTGGTGTTCCAATAAATATTACAAGACTAATACAGGAAATTAATATATTTGAAAATATAGAAACTCCTTATATGTCTGGTAGTATTATAATTACAGATGCTGCTGGTGTTGCTGAGGCTATGCCGTTCTTAGGACAAGAACGATTAATATTTTCTCTTAGGACTCCAGGCGGAAATAAAATAAGTTTTCTTGAATATCATGCAATAATTTATAATGTAGGATTTAGATTACAAGGATCAGAACGATCTCAAAATATATTATTAAATTTTACTACTCTAGAAAATTATAGAAATTTTCGTACAAGAGTATCAAAATCCTTCAAAGGAAATATTAGTGATATAGTTAGAAAAATACTATTAGGAAAAAATTATTTAAATAGTAAAAAACCTCTTGATTTAGAAGAAACTAGAGATATTAGAAAATTTGTAATTCCTAATATATCTCCTTTTGATGCAATAATACTCTTATCAACTGAGGCTATAAGTAAAGAAAGAAATTCTCCACATTATCTATTCTATGAAAATAATTATGGATTTCATTTCCATACACTTGATAGTTTATTAGGAAAAGGAACTTCAGCAGTAAAACATAAAGCAGTATATCGATATGAGGCACCACCGCCCGGCAATGTTTCAGTTGATCCTTATACACTATTACCTACTATTTTAAATTGGGATATTGCTAATAATTCAAATAGTATATTTAATGTAAGATCAGGCGCATATGCATCTACTCTTTTTACTCATGATATTTTTAATAAAAATATTCAAAAATTTGAATTTGATTATATAAAGGATAGTTTTAATAAAAGAAATTCTACAAACCAACATAGAAAAGGATATGGTACAGTAGTTCCCCAACAAAAACTAGAAGATAAAACAGTCACAGAATATACATCTTCAAAAATATTTGTACATCCATCAGCAACTAATTTACATTCAACAGGAATACACAATAATTCTGAAAAATGGTTACAAGAAGGTCGTTCTAGAGGATTATCAAGAAAATTCTTTACATTACGAATAGAAACTTATGGAAACACTAACGTAACAGTAGGAGATTTAATAAATGTTCAAATACCTTCAAATAGACCACTAAGTACAGCGGAAGCAAAAGATTCAGGAGATAGAACTTTATCTGGAAGATACTTAATAACTGAATTACACCATTTAGTTGTGCCATCTACACAATCCCACTCTATGGTAATGAGAGTTATGAAAGATTCTTTTGAAAATGAAATGCCAGTTGGAGAAGTGCAATATAAAAGAGAGCCAAGAGGAATGGTTAATAATCCAGATCCAGAACTTCTTGCACCTTAAATTATAAATAGTATTATGATAACATACGAACAATTCATAAAAGAGGGTGTTTACGATCCCAATATATTTAAAGCAGTTTTCATGGCAGGAGGGCCAGGATCTGGTAAGTCACATATTGCTGGTAAAGCTGTTGGTGGATTGGGGTTGAAGGTCATTAACTCTGATGATGCTTTTGAACGATTTCTAGACAAAGAAGGTCTTTCTCTAAAAATGCCTGATTCGGAAACTATACCAAGAGATATAGAACGTGAAAGAGCAAAGAAGGTAACTGCATCTAAAAAATATCTTGCAGTCAGAGGTCGTTTGGGTATTATTATAGATGGTACTGGTCACAAATATGATAAAATCGTAGGCCCCGCAGCAATGCTTCAACAACTTGGTTATGAAACCTCAATGGTCTTTGTTAATACCTCACTAGAAGTTGCACTCGCAAGAAATGAACAAAGGCGTCGTTCAGTACAACCCGCATTAGTTAAGAAAAGTTGGCAAGATGTACAAAACAATATGGGTAAGTTCCAGAACTTCTTTGGTCGGAAATCTTTCTTTATTGTGGATAATAATGGAGTTGAGGAAGATATGTTAGAAATAAGTACAAAACACATCAGACGAGCAATAGCAAAACCAGTAAAGAATAATATTGCATCCGCATGGATTGCAAACGAGTTAAAGAAAAAGGACAGAAGTTAATTAGTCAAGATTTCAATTTTCATAAATAATAGTGTTCGCACTATAGAAAAAGGGAAAAACCTTCATGTACCAGTTATCTACTTGGCAAGTAGAAGTTAGCGACGGATTAAAGTATGTAGGTAACAAGGAATCAGCATATCGTTATGCAGAAAAATTACAATCGGAGGGAAGGAATGTTGAGGTGTATGAGGATGGTAGACTCATCTCACGATTGAAGTCAAGGAAACAGT
>VTLG01006847.1_pt1 | contig 10212 bp, 22 predicted proteins | sample 4694571 | NCBI WGS metagenome assembly VTLG01 (sample SAMN12604809, study PRJNA352737) | marine metagenome | biome: ENVO:00000447; feature: ENVO:00000209|ENVO:00000569|ENVO:01000036; material: ENVO:00002151; isolation source: viral sequences binned using virsorter ... | reverse complement strand
TGATAGCCTTTGTTATTATCTATTCTATCTACAGACATACTATATTGTTTGAATTTCCAATCATTACCTTTACCAAATGAGAACTTAATTCCAAACACAGGACACTTTAAATCCTTTGGTATTAATTTTAATAGTTCTTCTGCTGTTAATGTTACGTCATTGCTTCTTTCTTTCATTTTACCTATTTTATAATTTAAAAAGGGTATAGTTATATCTGTGTACTTCTTAATATTAAAATAATTACTTACATATTTTCTCTTCATATCACGTATTTTTTCTTTATTATTAGCACGATATTTTTTATGCTGTATACGAAGCCTTTCTTTATTATCTTGATAATATTTTTTATTATATTCTTTTATATTAAGTGGCATGTCACTCCTCCTTAAACTGCTGTCGTGCAGTCAATGCACTGTTAGCACTAAGGTATGTATTTTTAATGTATGGTTTCACTGACTGTGGATTGGCGTGACCTGTCACCGACATGATCTGTGGCAGTGGCACACCTGCTTCTACCATCTCAGTTGTACCAGTTCTACGTAGATCCATCAAGCGTAACTCTTCTGGCAGTTCAGCCTGACGCATAATCTTTCTACCTATCTTAGACAACCTCTCCATAGAGAATGGTTTGTACTCACCGTCCACAGGTGTAGGCATGGGTGCTACATACTGTTGAAAGTCAAAGTCGTTGCGTTGTTCTTTCAACATCTCAAGTAGTCCATCTGATATGGGTAGATGGACAGATGCCCCACGCTTAGACTGCACTAGGTCTAGCCTCTTGTTATCGAAGTCTATGCTAGACCACTCAAGCACTCGCATGTCACCCACACGTTGACACCACTCGTATGCCATCTGCACTATCAGTCCTACGTTACGATAAACAAAATCACCGTAGGCTATGTTAAGAAACTCACGCACCTGATCTTCTGTCCATGTAACTTTACGTGGAGCAGGAGTGATCTTTCTGACCAATGTAAACGGATTGTTCTTCACGTACTCCATGTCTAACCCATACCTGTATGCTCTACCTGCTACGACAGAGACATGATTAGCCAACTGTATGCCACGCTTAACCCATTCTTCGTAGGCTAGTCTAGCATCCTTACCTGATACAGCATTAGCTGTTTTCTCACCAAAGGTATCTGTCAATACTTTCAAGAACCTTTTGTAATCTAGCTGTGTTCTATCACGTAGCCGATTAAACTCTGGTGATTGCACATACAAGTTGACTAATCGTTTTACAGATACTGGCCTCATATTGCTTCCACTTCCTCCTGTTGCATCTCTTTGGTGTATAAACCTATGTCAGGATAGTGTACACCCACTGATCGCTTGGCATTGCCTTGCTTATCGTAAGCCATGACTGTGCATTTTCTTATGACACTATGCTCCCTGTCCTGACCGTACACACTGTCCAGCCACAGACCAGTACGCAAATAAAACTTCATGTTGTGTATGTACATATCAATAATGTTCATCTCGTTGTTAAGTTTTTTCTGCATAGCTTTGTCTCTTCTACAGGACATCTTCAAGGATGATAGCACCTCTTCGTTGTGTTTAATCCATGACTTAACTTTGTCCATAGTAACCGGGTGTTCACTGTCTAAGTTACGCACATTCTCATGCACACTGAGGTTGGCAGGTTTACGTTTGGCTGCACGTGCTTTCTCAAGACGTTTAGCTGATGCCTCTCTCTGTTCTTTTGTCATTGGCTTACGCATAGTAACCTCCTTTACATTGATAGGTTTTGTAGTTTCATTATTGCTTTGGATCTTTGCTTACGCTCTGTATCACCTAGTGGTATCAGTCCGTAGTCTGTTAGATAACCATCAGGACCAGTAGCTCTCTCTGATACAAACATGTCCACATACTTTCTTAGCCCTCTAATTAGTCCAATGTTGGACTTCTTTACGTAAAAGTATAGTGGTCTAGACACAGGGTACTTACCTGATGCAATGTTCTCAAACGTAGGCTTGTGTCCTTGAACAATGCTACCCTGTATTTTGTCACCGTTCATGTCCAAGAAGCTGAACCCAAAGATACCAAGCGTGTGTGGATTAACAGTTAGTTTGTGCACAATCATATTGTCATTCTCTCCTGCCTCTATGTATACACCATCCTCACGTATGGTATGACACAGGGATTTATATAACATCTTGTTGGTTCGCTTCAATGCTTTGATCCACTTAAATGTTTTACATCCTCCTTCCATTGCCAGTTCGACAAATGCATCACGTGTTCCTGATGTAGGTGGTGGGCCTAGTACCTCAATCTTAGTGGCAGGTAACATTGGGTTTACCTGCTTCCATGTTCTGTATGGGTTAGGCATTGTCTTACCATCTTTGGTAGGCACTTCCTTTGCTAGTGCTAGGAAGATGTCACGCAATGACAATCCAAATCTTTTTGAGTTTCTACTGTTTGCTAACACGATACCATCATATCCCACTTTTACTTCCAGTATATTTCTTACACCGTTTCTCTGGCACATGTCAAACTCTCTCTTCTTGATACGTCTAGAAGCATTGGTAACATCTGCATAACGCAAACTTGTACCAGAACAAAAGATCTTCATGCCACCACCTGAACCAGTGCTTTCAATTATAGGTGTCTTAAATGGCGTGGACTTACCAAACTTTTCGGCAACGATTGTTGCGAATGGGTACACTGTTGATGATCCCACAACCCTGATCTGATCACGTGCAGATGCCATACCCATAGACACAGAGGTGATAAAGTAAGTTAATATTAAAGTTAATATTATATTATACATATCTATATATACTCCTTATGTAAAGAAATAGATCCTTGCCATACTCGTAGCTAGTGTAGCTAAAGCAAAAGTATTAATCACCATCAAGGCTCTATCGTTCCATAACATGCCAACGATAAGCCACCCACCTATTCCTATGAAGTGAAAGAATAGATTAGCAGGGTAGATATTGTTAGCAGTTAATATCATACCAAACATAAGCACAAGACTAGCTATCCACTTGATGTACCAATCAAGCGTGTATAGTGGAGTCTTGGTAGTTATGCGTGTACCTTCATGTTCATCAGACATATGCTGTCTCCTATTGTATAATCTTGTTGCTGACCACATCCCAACTAACTGCTTTAGGTGTTCTTTGAGCATGTCTTACCACTTTCATAATCGTAGTTATAGGTATCTTGCAAATATTTGCAACCACTTTTGCTCTCTCTATGTCATAAGTGGGATCAGCATGTGCAGCTTTCCATACCAGTTCTGTGACTAAATCACCATAACTTTTTGAAATCTTTCCACCCACCGTAGATTGGTTTTTCTTCATTGTCCATAAGCTCCCCTGTTGTCCCTGCATCTACACCACACATCACCGTAGGATCAGTTGGTCTTATTATTGATGCAGTCCATGTGCCACTGTCCTTATTTAAGTGTATGATAGTTATGTGTCCTCTCACAGAGATGCCTCTAAATACCAAAGCCTCCTTGTGTTGTTGTTGTAACTTCTCCATTGTCTCTTTCGTAGGTGAGCAAGGTAGCTGTTGCTGTGCATTAGCCACGCATGTGAGCACTACCAGTAGCACTACCAGTGTAAGTGACCCTATAAAAAATCTTATATTATTAGTGTACATATTGTATCTCCTTTACAAATCCCAAGCTGAGTTCACAATTTGGATAGTCCTCACTGGCATGATGCATAGCATAGTCCACGATCTTAGGTATGTCAAACAGACCTAATGTCTCTGTCATGTTATGTGACACATCTACCATGTATTCTAACTCGTCCACATCTGGATGATCATCTGGTAACTCAACGTGTATGCAAACCTCATATCTAGGCATTGCTATTCTCCTTTAATAGTTTTTAAATGTTTGTATGTCTTCTTCTACTTGTTCTTCAAATAATTTCTCACCATATTCTATGGCTTCCAAAGTAAATGGCTCATCATACTTTGAGCGTACCTCTTTCTGAATGTATCTAGGTAGTCTATAAAATCTAGGATAGTAACTCATATCATGCTCCTGTTGTGTCCAGTATACTCACCACGACAATGAATAATAAATACACCATTTCCCATTCCATGTCAAGCACCAATCCACTCTGGTACAGGTCTGCCTGTCCACTGTAGTATGTGTGCTTTGTCTGTACGATAGTAGTTGCGATATGCCTCTACATAATCGTCACACTTGAACTGGTCTGGCATACATTGTGGTGGTGTGGTGTGTAGGCCATGGTCCTCATCACCCCATGCCATGTCAGTAAGCACATCATTTATTTCTTCTAATACATTAGTACTCTTGTGGTTTTTGCCATATCTGTAGGTGTACTCTCTTCCTATAGCGAGTCCATGTATCACAGCCCATGCAAGATTATGTACGTTATCTCGTACCCACACAGTCATGGGATGATTAACATATGCAGACTTGTATACATGCTCCATGTGTTTAGCCTGATCCCAATAGTGCATAGCAGTGCTACACATCTGCGCTGTCTCCAACACCATCTTAACTACGTGTTTGTCACATAGTTGTTGGGCTGATTTGATTGGGCATTTGTCTATAAAAAATATATTCATGTTATTATCCTATCTATAAAATATATGATCTTCGATTGTTACTATGTATTCTACGTTTCTCCATTCAGGATCTACGTTAGTGGCATGGTAAAAGGTAGCACCGTCCACTGTGTTAATTGATAAGCCATATGAAAAGAATACGTCCTCTGCTATAGCAATCGCTTTTGACCACGCACGTTGGTCAGTTGGTTTATCAGATAGACCGTCACAGAACCAACTGAACTGACACCTGTGTTTGATTGGATAGTCCTGCTTCCAACTATACGTTGGTCCCTCACGTATCACTTCACACACAGTGTCAGGCCATCTTGGATCATGCACCCGGTTCAACACCACCTCTGCCACTGCACGTTGTCCTATGGTAGGTTGATCACGTGCCTCAAAGTAAATGTTCTGAGCAAGACACGTGATCGTAGCACCCACCGCAAGTATAGTTTCACTCAACATAAATAAACCTCCTCAAAAATCTGTACACCTACCGTTGTGTTGCCAATCCCCATGCATAGTAGGGTCAGGTCCATCATACCCACCATACTCCTGCTTGGGTGCTCTACCTCTGGCACGTTGCAACTGATCATCAATACTCTCTGTTTTGCTACGTGCTGATGGTCTTTTAAACAGGGTAAGTGTGACCACCCCATCGTCATCCTCCTTGTATGTACCAGCCCAGTTGTCAGGCTTGTTGTACCACCAAGTGAGTAACTTCTCTACGTCAGTATCTACCATGATTATCCATACTCCTTTGGCTATGTTTAAACTTACGTTGCTTACGCCTTTGTATCTTCCATTCGTTTTTCTTAGGTTTATCCAACGCTGATTTTTTAATCGGTATCTTTTGAAATAGTAACTCTGACTGCATCATTGGTCTTGTCCTTCTTTCTGTTGTAAGATCCTTTGCCTTTCTTAGGCTTCACTATTTGAGCACGTGGCCTGTTGTACGCCATCTCACGTGCAACTGGGTTGATTGGTTTAATACGCACAACAGACCTCCTCTCATGCTGTTATCTAAGTACAGGCTGCACAGAATAGTCACGCTTAGTCGTGGACACTATCCCCTGCATATTCCAGAACACAATGGGCTGTTTGGAAAGATAGATAGAAAACTTACCAAACTGATAAGACTTAAACTCTTTGAGTTCTTTACCAAACTCCCATCTCCATTTCTTAACTCGCTTCCTAAAGATGAAGTCCTTGTTAAGGATGCGACCACGTAGTTCTAATTGCTTCTGTATTTTGTTTGCTGTTGTCATAACAGACTCTCCTTTTTGTTAGGTCCAATGTTGGACTTATTGTTGCACATAAAATTTGTAATGTCAATACTACACTAGTATGTCTAAGTTAGTACCACGATTAGTGTCTATCGGTGGTGCTGGTCTAGTAGGTACTAGGTTGTCTGCCTTTTTAGCAGATGGATAGTGGTGTTCTTCCACGTGTCTAGCGTGTGGCACAGTCCTCCAAGGCACATAGATGTCTCTACCTATGAAGTCCTGCACCAGTACATGATATACACTGTCAATACTCATCGTAAACTCCTTAAAAGATTTAACTCATCCTGTAATTCTACATCTGTCATGTTGTCAAGTGCATCCACAACAGACTGATCAGGTTGATACCCATAGAAATATGTATATGCATTTTCTACCTGATCTCTTAAACTATCTCTTAACATATTACTTCTCCTCATAGTATTTAATAAAATATCTTAACACTTGTATTATACTTCTATCCTTAAACTTACGTGTGTCACCATTGCGTCCCTGCCATTGCAGAAACTTCATAGCGTCTACAATATCTGTGGGTATAGTCCTGCCTGTCTGTTCCTCATACAGTTTAACTACGTCATACACTTTGAGATCACGCTTATCTGTGATTGCATTTGGTTGTGTGGGTAGCCTGTGACGTTTTATTGTATAGTCATTTTTCATATGCCAATCTTCTACCATCTCGTAGGCATCATCAAGTGACATACCTGTTTTGGTTAGTTCTCTAGCCTGTTGATCTATCACGTCCTCTCTCCTCATTTCTACTCTGTAGTTTGTACTCATTCTAGTCCTCCTGTGGTTTTGGGTAGTCCATAATTGGATAGCGTAGTGCATTGCGAAAAACCTTACGCTCTCTTTTACTTCCAGTGAAATAAACATACCTATGTTTGGCGGTCCTGTCCACTCTCTTTGTTACGTCACCTAGATGATGGCGTGAATGTTTGCCATCCTTCCCGGCTATGTCAGTGCGTGGTCGGGTAGTCCCGGTGAATAGAAAGTTGGTGGCTTGATACACATACCCTGTATGTCCTTGTCCACCAACATCAGCATAGGACACCACTATCTTAGGTTGTGGTAAATACTTCAAAGAGTTAGACACTAGTATACTAGCCTCATTTTTCCTGTTGTATTTGAGAACCAACCTATTCAATTCGATAACGTCCTGTTTGTGTTCCACACCACATACACCCTTGCACAGTGAGGGTGATGCAGGTGAACCATAGGTTACAATCCCCACTAGTTCACCCTGCAACTCACCATCGTCAAGTAGTTTGGTTGTATACAAACCATAGGCAAAGGATACGCTTGGCATCCTGTGAGCATAGTGGATGTCCAATATCCAAGGCTTTGCCTGTTCGTATGTAATGTTGTTCACCCAGTACTGTTTACGCATTAGTCCATCCTTGATGTGTAGTATGCGTCAATGCCGTGTTCACCAAGACACCGGGCTACACCCATAGCAAATGCCTCTTTGAATAAAAGAGATTGATTGTACTCTCCTACCCACCAATGCACACCACTACGCCACTCATCCTTTTTGAATACAGTGGTATGTTGTGTTGCCCATTTAGCAAACTTAGTGTTTGCTTTTGGTAGTGAGATAGTTGCGAACCCACATGGTCCATAGTCTTCGGTTGCACCTTCGGCTCTGAGTTTATTAACTTCTTTGACACCTTCGGTGACAGCTAATGCAAATAGTCCAGTATAATTAATCACGATTAATCTCCTATCGCTACGTCTAGTTCAGTTTCAATCCACACTCTAGCCCCACAGGGTAGTGGATTATCGGGGTTGTACACAATGGTAGCTACTACGTCACCATCCTCGCTTAGTATGTGAATACTATCGCCATAGAGTGTGCCGTTGTCGCTTTGTGCTCTTAGTACAGGCAACCTATCTTTCGGCTCCCTGTGTATATTGCTACGTATGTTACCTTGATTAACGTGTAGAATATTCATATTCAATCTCCAATGTTAGGTCCAATGTTGGACTAGTGTGATGATAAGTGAACTGTTACTCTTTTACCTATGGTAGTCTGGCTGAAACATCCTGCCTTACATACAGCGCAGTGTCCAGATAATTTTTTCCAAGTCTTAGGACACTTGAATGCCTCACCCTTTCCTGCATACTTGGTGTCATCACCAAAGTACATAATATTCCAACCGTCAGCAATCAAGCCATCCTCTTCATCCTGTGTATTGGACGGATCAAGTGACGCATTGAGAGCTATGTTTGGAATAGGGAATAGCTCTATCTGGATTAGCTCACGTAGCAATGTGTTACGCCATGCCCTAGTTGGTATCCACCACGTAGTCTCAGGCGTAGCTAGTGCTATGTCTTTGATACGATAGATGTCGGATAGATCCTTGATGGCTTCGCCCCTAGTCATATGTCTGGCACGTTTGGTCTGCTTTTTCTTGCGTGATAGATAGGTACGCACAGCATCCCCAGATACCTGTTGCCATTCCTTCTCACACCTTTCGTCACGTTTGCCCATGTTAGGATACATCCTGTACAACTTGACGTTGTAGCAAGTCTCATCACAGAAGTCAGTCCTGTGATCACAAGATCCCTTCACAGATCCCACATCATTGATGGGCCTGTCACTAGCAAACATGCCTATGTCATCACAGTAACGAAACAAATCCTTAATCATGGTAATCTCCTATAATCTATGATTAGTTGCAAACAATACCCAAAAACCTATTACTACTACAAACCAACATATACCAAGTATATGCAATACGTCAAGTTCCATGTTGTACACTCCAAATGTTAGGTCCAATGTTGGACTTAGTTAAGATATACTAAGTAATATATACTTTCACTAAAGTATCAAGTATATATTACGTAAGTATTATCTAAAAGGTTGTTCATTCGTTAGGTCCAAGGTTGGACTTCATTTGCTTTGCAAGTTGACGCAACTCATCCCATCTATGCTTTCGCATAGCTTTGTCATAAGTGTCAGCCATCGCCTTTGACTGACCAAACCTATACACTATAGGTTCAGTCACATCAACGTCATTAGGCACTTCTTTGATCCAAGAGGAACCCAAAGGTTTATGGGTTCCAACTGGGAGGATATGTAGTTTTGCCATTAAGCAGCTTTCCTTTCAACTTCAGTAGAAGTTGCAGAGTCAATCAGCAACTCTACAACTTGTTGTAAATCAATACCTCGCTCTGTAGCTATTGCTACAACAGCATTTGCAAGATCATTTGCTGTTGCAAATGTAGTATTGCTTGGTAGCAAATCATCTACTGAATCAGTAGCTGTGTTACCTTCGGTGTTACCTTCGGTGTTACCTTCGGTGTTACCTTCGGTGCTAGGTCCATCGTTGGACTTATCAGCCTTCTTCATCGCTGACTGCAAAGCAGTTAATGAAGTGAAGCCTTTCTTTGAGGCTTTGATGAAAGCAGTAGCTTTATCGTAGTTCTGGTAAAACCAGAGAGCCTCTGATCTACGTCTCTTGTCGATGTTGGCTATGCCAACTTCAGCAAGTCTTTTAGACTTGATCCTGCCACCCTCTGCTTCAGCAGAAAGAGTATCCAACAGTTTACCTAAACGGTAACTTAGCTGATCCATCTTGATGGATTGTGTGAACTTCTTCTTCAAAGAAGTCTGCTCTTTTTTGTACATTTCAGCTAAAGCTGAACCTTCACTCTCTAGAGTGTTGATAGCTGGGATTACTGTAAGTGCTGTTGAAGTAGTCATGTTAAATCTCCGATTTAAAGTTAAGTTAGCCAATGTTAAATAAGTTATTTAGCATTGCATTGGTTGAAGGACTCTCGACACATATGACAATCATTGTGATTGTGACTGTCAAGGAAACGATGCAAAACTTATCGATCAGTTGGTTCATTTTCTTTCTCTCTCTTTCTAGGTTTACTAAGTGTTATTACTTTCACTAAAGTATAAGTAATAACACGTAAGTAAACCGTAAAGAAAGAGGAGAGAAGTTTTGGTAGTCAAAATGGTGACAAAAACTGTGCCAACTATTCACGTGCGAAAGCTTTGCTTTTGTTGCGCGATAGTTAGGATGGTCCAACATTGGACTTCATCGAAAGGGGGGTGGTATTCTGGCCACTTGTAGTCCCCCGTAGGGTATTTGCACTGTTGCATAATTGACACATTCGAAAACACTCTTGTTCGGCAAGTGATTTGATAACACTTGCAGTGTTGTTTGGGATTGTCTCGCATATGTAGTGCATTATGTCATATGCACCACATGATGTAGCGCATTTGCAAGTGTCACATGGCATATGATGTACGGATGCCACACATCAGGCCGTGCCGGGCATGGGCCACCCCCCGGTCCCCCGATACGTGTATACGTAGAAATACACAGATTAGGAAAAATCACTGTTAACCAGTACGGCAAGTGACAATAATATG
>VTLG01003348.1_pt1 | contig 10212 bp, 14 predicted proteins | sample 4694571 | NCBI WGS metagenome assembly VTLG01 (sample SAMN12604809, study PRJNA352737) | marine metagenome | biome: ENVO:00000447; feature: ENVO:00000209|ENVO:00000569|ENVO:01000036; material: ENVO:00002151; isolation source: viral sequences binned using virsorter ... | reverse complement strand
ATTATTAAAGCTCGCATATTGGAAGATTAACCTCCCGAAATATCCATGAGCAGCTACAATGTTGTAAGTCTCTTCTGATTGTCCAAATTTGTAGCCATAGTTTTGTGATTCAATATCGCTTGTCTCTTTGACAATGGAACTGGTGACCAATGATCCGTGCATAGCAGCGAACAAAGCTCCACCAAATACCCCCGCAACTCCCAACATATGGAAAGGATGCATAAGGATATTATGTTCCGCTTGAAAGACAAACATAAAGTTGAATGTTCCTGAGATCCCCAACGGCATACCGTCAGAGAAACTTCCTTGTCCGAAAGGGTATACCAAGAAGACTGCGAAAGACGCAGCCACTGGCGCTGAGTAAGCAACACAAATCCAAGGGCGCATCCCTAGTCGATAACTAAGTTCCCATTGCCGTCCCAGGTAAGCTGAGATACCGATGAGAAAGTGGAACACAATGAGTTGATATGGTCCTCCGTTATACAACCATTCGTCGATGGTTGCAGCTTCCCAGATTGGGTAGAAGTGAAGACCGATTGCGTTCGATGACGGGACAACTGCCCCGGAGATGATGTTGTTACCATAGAGTAGTGATCCAGCGACAGGTTCTCGAATCCCGTCGATGTCAACGGGTGGTGCAGCAATGAAAGCGATAATAAAGCATGTCGCTGCGGTGATTAAGCAGGGTATCATTAAGGTACCAAACCAACCAACGTAGAGGCGGTTATCCGTACTGGTTACCCATTCGCAAAAGCGATTCCAGTTATTCCTTTGTAAGGTAAGGGTTGTCATTTAGATAATTTATGATGCTACTACTGCTGCTCCGGCTACAGAACCGTCAGCAGTTGGTCCGACTACCGCGCTACAACGAGTAACTTGGTTAGCTGTTGTATCATTATCATTGTAAGGGATGAACCAACGGTCTCCGCTTGTTTTAATATAATACTTTACTACCATAGCATTAGCTCTAGCAGATGGGTCATAAGATTTAGGTGCTGCCATAATTAATCCTCCTTAGAATTGTTAGTGTCTTTGTAACCTCTAGCAGTTGTAACTTTTAATTTCCCAAGTCCAACTGTTGTAACAAAATCAGGATCTAATCCTACTGTAGGTTCACCCACTAAATTAGTAGGCTTTGCTATGTCATTTTGTTCCAAAGTTTTTAGTTTCTCAACTTTAGGCTGGGGCTTCTTCCGCACCTTTGTAGGACGGCTTGCCTTAGTTTTTTCCATAATTAAAATGTTAGTTTGTCAGACCGTTCTATTTTATCAATGATATCTTGACGGTAAGCAGGATCATTATCATATCTTCTATCACTCATAGCAGCTACTAGTTCTGCTTGACTTCTGAAAACATCTCTACTGTTTTGAGGTGCTTTACCTGTTATCATCTTGCCTTCGTAACCGTTAGCATTTTCATACTGTGCTTTCAGTCCATTAACTGCAAGTTGAATGGCTTCTACACTACCTGAATTGACGATGTTATCAAATGCTTGTACAGCATTAGGTTCTAAATTATTACTAGCCCAATCAATTATTTTTTGATAGGACTCCTCACCACCTGCTGAAGTTTTTATTTGGTTAACGTCTGCATCAGATAAATCTGCTACTTGACTAGGTTCGGCTGACTCTTCTGGGTTACTAGATTGTAGTTCGAGATAAGCTTGGATGAGATCCTTGCTATCTACTGAAGATAATTTCTCTAAAGTCTCAGATGTTAATTCTCCTGAGTTTTCAAACTCCTCAGAAGCACTAGTTATTAACTGAGCATTAGGAGAAATGGATGGAGTATCCTCAGATTCAGTTTCAGTTTCAGCTTTAGATTCATCAGAACGTTCACCTAATTTCTTTTCAAGTTCAGTGTATGCTTTCTCTAATTCTTCAGCATTTTTATATTTACCTGCCAGTAGATTACCTTCTTCTTCACCTAATTTCTCAGCAACTTCTAATGAGCTCTGTTCTTCTTCAGATAATTCAGGGGCATCTGCCGGTGTAGGATCATAAGTTAATGTGTCGGTCATAATTTATTCTTCAGGTGGTTGATTACCCAGACCTCCCATCATTGATGCAAAGTCTTCTTTGGCATCAGGATTCTTAGTTGGGTCCATTAAAGGTGCACTTGCTATAGAACCAGCTTGTCCTACAAGTGCCTGGTTTGCAGCATTAGCTTGCTGTGCGTCAGCTTCTTGCTGTAGTTGGTCTTGAGACTTAATAAGATTTAGATAGTCTATACCTTGTGCTGCTGCCAATCTCTTGATAGCTTCATCAGGGTTAACAAACTTCATCAATGCTTCAGGTCCAAGTGTCTGAGCAATAGTACTTATAAATGTAGTGAGAGCTTCTCTGTCCTGACCACGACCAAGTGCATTAACACCTGCTACAATCTTAGGACGTACCAAATTCTTAGGTAGTTTTGGTATCTGATTGCTACGTTGTAGGACTAATAGAGTTCTGTTTAAATAAGGTACTAGGAATTCAACAGTTAATAGACTGAATAGTCCACCAAGTTGTTGCTCTAATTCCATTTGTGTGAGGCGTACTTCTTCAGCGGTAGTTCTTTCAGATTGTCTAACGTTTAAAACAAGGAAAGCATCTAATATCCTACGTTCTATTTGCTGTGCCATCTGTGCAGCGGTAGCAAAGTCAGCAGTTTTACCGACTTGTATTACACCCACATCTTCAGGACGTCCAGAAATAATTGCTCCATTACCAGCTTGACTTAATGTCTGTGGTTTTGTAGTAGAGGATGGTGATACTAAGAATACAACTTTAGAGGCTGCTGCAGATCCTTCTACGAGTGCCTGAGAGAGTCCATCAAGTGATCTTAAATCACCTAAGAACTCTTCAACTCTGCCTCTACCATAATCTTCACCATCTACGGTATTGAATCGAAGTACTAACCATGGACTAGCATTCTTCGGTGCTGTACTACGGCTATCTTTGAGGATCATATCGTCTGCCTCTTGATGCCAGATCCAGCGACCACTACTATGGTCCAATTTAACGCAAGTGTACACTTCTACGTCGTCTTCTGTTGAGCCAGTTTTACCACCAGGGTCATTTGGTTTCTTGAGAGGGAGCTCATCCCCTAGTACTTTTCTACTAATTAATTCTTTTGTTACGATCTCAATGATGTTACCATTACCATCTCTATCAACAACATAACGTTGTAATGGATAGTGTTTGAGACCATCTTTACCCATAAAGATTAGGGCATTACCTGATACAATTAGATGCTTCAATGCTTGATGTACTACTACTCTATCACTAGAGGCAGCAATGTATTCCATAACCATTCTCTCCATTTTGGAGAATGATAAATCAAGTTCACTTCTAATTGATGGATCTATTTCTTCACCAAGTTTGTCATCTCGAACTTGTAGTTTAAAGAATGTAGTTTGTGGTGGCAACATTGCTAGCATTAACTTTGCTGCTAATGTTACTACAGCTTTAGCTCCAACGCTTTGCCATGGCTGTACTAGTTTCATGTTACTAGCACGATGACTGACGTCTTGCTGTACAAGATAAGGTAACGTTAATTCGGAACACTCAATTGCTGTATCTAGAAATGGTGATCTATTAACAGTTAGTTTTGAGTACCTTTCACGTGCATACATCATGCTATATTCAGACCTCCACGTTCTGCTTCAGGTTGTCTTTGACCTGTATCAGCAAGGTTGATTGCTAATTCTTTTGCTCCTTGTCTTCTGGCTGTTTGAGATACACTAGGTTGGTCAGCTCCATACTGAATATTAGCGGTCTTACCTACATTAGTTAGCTCTATGGATTTAAGAGCAGTACTTGTATCAGCCCGTTGTGCAACTGCAGGAGTGAAGCTTCCTGGTTGTTTTTTCTGTCTAAAGAGACACATGGTCTTCCTCTTCTAATAGAGTTTTTAATCTACGGATAACACTATTCTGACCTGCTCGGTACATGATAGATGTTATCTCTTCTTTAGGGTGGACTGGTTGCCAGGGAAATTCACTTTCTAATCTAGCAACCAGCTTTTCAAATCTTTCTGAGTGGAGTTTAAGCGTACTGAGGGAGGTTAACATTTGAATGTTCAAAAAATGCTGGCATTCTAGCTGTCTTTGTGGAAATTAATTCAGGTGCCTTACCCTCATACATTAATCGATCACTCGCATCTAACCAAAAATTTTTGTCCAAATATTTACAGGTAGTATTTCTACCTAGAGGTTGAACAACCCAGTTAATGGTGGCTTTCCTAAGTTTATCCAAAGATTGACTCCAAGATAAGCCCAGCTCGTGACATACAAGACTATTAGTGGCAACGTGTATTTGTTCGTCGCGAGAGATGTCGGCGCTGACAGTACGAGTACCACCATCGCCATTAAAACGAAAGAACGGAAGAAGGACAAAAAATATTGCACGTTCAGCTACCAATGCTTTTACAATTGTGTGATCTGGATGAGACTCCCAAGCATCTCGCAGCTTAAGAGCCTCTTTTTCTGCAGTTTCATCTGCACCTATAGCATTTACTATGTACTGTAAAGCTATATCATGTTTTATTTCGTCTTTTACATTTGATTCTAGAAGTGGTCTGGCAACGTCGGGAACATCTTTATCAAGTGCATCCTTAATGAAGGTACCAACTGGTAGCTCCATATGACGTATTGCAAGAGCACGCTTGATGGTTTCTTCGCTACCTTCACGACATACTCCTTTAGTGGTTTGGACCGGCGTCCAGGTTCTTTTTCGATCTAATAATTTTTGATACGGATGTGTTCTCATTATTCTTGACAATCGCAGGTTATCGCCTCGTTTCCGAGTATATCCTGTAAGTAATCATCGACTTCGCTTTGATCTAATGCTGCATATGCATCGGTCTTATCTTGCACGTCGCCCATTACTTGTAAGGAATAGTAAAGGGAGGTCTGCGGTGATAGCAGCCACTCTTCCACGAACGCATTGTCGTAGGTTACAACATCACTCCAAGAGTTGAATGAGTATCCATGAAGAAGTCCCGTGTTATTTAACATTATCATTAGTTGATCTGCTACTTTACAATAAGCATCCCAACCAACTTCACTGGCGATTTCTACATCACCATATTTATATCTTTGTACACCGAAAGTACCAGAATCTCTATCAACATAATTTGATATAGGTGGTGCTATTTCAGGAGTACAGGTAAATCCATCTAAATCTTGACTCTTGTATGAGCAAGAGGCAGTGGGAGCAATAGCAAATGCTCGTACCATATCATTTTCTCTAGCAATTGTTGCAGCTCTTACTACACCACAATACATTTCAAATGCTAGTCTAGATGATGTACCAACTGGATCAAAGTCTCCATTATTAATCTTCTCTAACGCATCGCCAAAGTCTTTATAAGTTACATTATGACGTGCTAAAAGATTTGCTAATCCAAGTACACCTAATCCGACTTGACGGTCGGTATCACTTGGCAAATATTCTCCAGTTGCTCCAACACCTGTCCTACTATGGAGCTCGCACAGTTCGGACATACCTTGACCGAAAGCCGTTGCGATGGTGTCAAGTTCACAGGCACCGAGATTGACATGCTGTAACAAGCATGTTCCTCGTGAGGGCAAGTAAACCTCAAGACAGACGTTGCCATAGATTCGTTCTCCTTTGTCATCGTATTTTATTTTATTGAGCCAGATGTCCCCGGACTTAATCCCTTGAAGGATGGTGTTTCTAACTTCGGTTCCGGCATTGATCCAGTCGTCTCCGTCAAGGTCGACGCATCTTTTAATCCAGGGAAGTTCAGACCTGGGAGTTTGCACGAAAGTAAGAATGTCGGGATGAGAAATATCAAGATGGGCAACAACAGCTCCATTCTTGTAATGCCCCCCTCGTCTGAGTGTTTCATTTAATACTGAGTAGATTTTTGCGAATGATACAGGTCCAGAAGCCGTAAGACCTCTGCCATTTTCTGCTCCTTTGGGACGGAGCTTTGATAAATGTACTGCAACTCCTGCTCCATGCCGGAGTGCATGAGACACGAATCTCCAGCTTGCTTCAATTCCATTTTCTCCCTCCATAGAATCCTCTACGACGAAAACGGTGCAGCTCACTGGGAGTCTTGATTCTGGGTTATCCAACCATGATTGGACCCGACCAGTGCGGGAGATAAGTTCTGCGGTCATTTTAAATTAAGTCTGATAAATCGGGTGGGCGGTAATTTGGTCCTTTAAGAACCTTACCATCTTTCTCTCGATATATTGGTTTACCGTCCTCATCGAGCTTGGACATGTTGCTTTCATGAACACGGTTCAAGGCTTCATCAAGAAACCATCCCATATTCTCAGCGTATTGGTAGCATACATAAACTAAATCAGCAAGTTCTTTTAAGCAGTCTGATTGAACGTTCTGCCCATGCTTGAATAAAAAACCGTCAGCTTCTAGGAACTCTTTAAACTCTTCAACTATAAGATCCTTCTGATACGATCTCGTCATACGTGAAGTGTCGCTTTTCAAATTGTAAGTCTTCCTGAATTGCTTCGCTTGTTCCGAGATAAAGGTTCTCTTCATGCTCAAGTTCATTTTTTAAATAGTGGATTGCTTTTTTTAAGTCTTGTATCTTGCTATCTTTGTAACCTGCTCTGCAAATATACTTAATAGCATTGCCGAGGTGGAAATTTAATCCTTGGTCTCTAATAAAATCCCAAACATCGGTAGAACCTCGTTTGTAGTAGGATGGACCGGTTGGGTCGGTGGGGTTGGCCAAGATTTTACTAAATTAATAATGGAATTACATAGAACAAAGTTCTGTTTTTGTAGAGCTAAAAAAATAGTGGTAATATCTTTTGGATCAACTTCACCACTATTTAGTTTTATCTCTATCTGTCTCATCTTTAGGTCCTGTTCCATCAACTACTGTTTTCCAGGAGTATCCCTTGTCTTCGAAGAGTGAAACAGCTCGTTTAACCCCGATTCCAGGAACTCCTCCATATCCATCGGTTTGGTCTCCTGCGAGTGATTGGATGAGATGCCATTTGGCTCCTTCTGAAGGTGTGATTGTGAATGTTTCATCGAAGTTATATAACTGACCAGGTATCTGCTTCATGTCCTTGTCAGGTGAAGCTATAATATTTCCTGGATATTTAGTGGCATAAATGCCCATCGTATCGTCAGCTTCAAGTGTGGGTTTGATGATTACCTTATACTCTTTTCCAAGAGCATTGATCACACGTTTGTATCCACACGGCTTCTTACGATTTCGATGCCCTTTATAATCGGGTAGAATTTTTTTCCTAAAATTTTGACTGTCAGAAAAGAACAGTATTATAGTAGAGAATGTCCCAAGTTTGTCTTGAAGCTTGGTAATCTCTCGCTTTGCTGCGGTGTAGGCATCACTAAAATTACTAGTGACAAGAATGACATCATCACCAAAGTCAACTTCACTCTCTGCTGCCGCGCACGCTTTATAGACGATAAAGTCCGCATCACATAATATTTTCATATAGGTGGGTTAATGTACATCTGCCCATGTATTACCACTTTTTGATTCAGCAGCAACAGGACATCTCATTTTATAATATTCACCAGCTTCTACAGCAGTTGATTCAAGAAGAGTTTTTACTTCTTCAACTTCTGCTTCTTTGGTTTCAAATTGTAGTTCATCATGAACGAATGCAAGTTGTCTAGTATTTTCAGGAAGTCTTTCATGGGTTAATGTCATCCATCTTTTTGCAATGATCGCTGCCGATCCTTGTAAGAGGTAGTTAAGGGATTTGTGCCCCGAGTCCACGAGGATGCGACGATTGTCGAGTCCGCGAACATAACCTCTCTCACTAGCCTTGTGTACTGCCGCCAACAAGTCTTTAAGACCTGGAATGGCAGCAATATAGGCTTGTCGTATCTCCTGACCCTTCTTCTTAGCTTTTGAGTCAGATAGCTGTTTATCATAGGAGTGACCTATTTTTGTGTTACCTGCTCCATAAAGGAAGGCATAAGTAACTGTCTTTACAAGTTTTCTAGAAATACCTATTTTATCTGCATTTTCTTGATGTATGTCTCCGTTGATAAGCACGTTCGCATACCTTCCTTCGTCCCATCTCGCAAGATAGTGGGCAAGCATACGTAATTCAATACCAGAAAGGTCAGCACCAACCATTGTGAGACCAGGAGTGGCAGTGAAAAGCCTCCTGAATCGTTCATCGCTAGGCACCTGAGCTAAGTTGGGTTTACGATGAGCACATCTAAATGTAGATGTTGCTACTGAACAATGGTGATGGATTCTACTAGACGTCGTAACAAGCTTCTGCCATGCGTTCACGCCTTCGGATATCATCCCAAGCTGCTTCGTCAGATCCAGTAGTCTCAGAAAACTCAGAGCTATATCCGATCCAAGTTCTTTCAATACGGTCTCGTCTATAACCGCCTTCCCTGAGGCAGTCATTAATGTAGGCGTCCAACCATAATGTGTTCGTAATATCCATGCTATATGATCCCTTGATGTAGGGTTCAGCTCCTTTAGTTTAGTTAGTGGGCAACCTTCAACATATCCTGAACGGCGGTTAGTTCGTTTAGGAGTGAATTCTGATCCTGCGATGAAAGGATACCTGTTTCGTAATAACTTCGTAGTATCTTCATACTCTCGTCTGAGAGTCGATTCAAGTTCCCGTGCAGCATGTTCATCAAAGTACCATCCATGGAGTTCTTGTTGGGTAAGGATTTGTGAAACCTGGTGTTCTAACGTGACCCATCCAGGTATGGGTGGAAATGTTTGCATAGTTTTGTAGTCACAGCAACATCCTGAATACAGTAGTCTTCCATCTCTTGAGACCATTCTTTCCAATCAGTAGTCTTACTGAAGTTTCCTTTGTACTCGCCTAAGCGGTACCCATAAGACTCAAGAGAATGTCTGCCATATAATTGTAATGGCATATGTTTCCAATTATGTGCTTTATCTATATCGAGTAAATTAGGATGATATAACCTAGATAAAAGAAGAGTGTCCACAATAGTACCGCTAGGATTAAACCAAGGGTAGAGCTTTTTAATAATAGGTATGTCAAACCCAATAATATTGTGACCAACAATATACTCCGCATCTTCGAGCCAACCGAGTGCAGTGGTAATAGAATACCCGCAAGCCATAGGCAAGTATTTCTTATCGGTACTCGATACTTCTTTCGCATACGGTTCATCATTGAACGTCTCGGTGCGGTTATCTTCGCACCAATGGAGTGCCATACAGTGGATCCTGGTAGCATCATGTAGAAGTCCGTTTGTTTCTAGGTCGAACACTATCGTTCCCACTCCAGTGGTAGGTTTTGTCGACGAATTTGGCACGTTCTACTGCCTCTTTACTAGGTGGTTTAGGTTTTTTAAGTCTGTTCTCTAATTCTTTCTCAGCATCAAACTTCTTCATATGCCGATTCCAAGGGTGTTCCCAAACTTTTAAGTCGGGATCGGGTAATTCAGAAGTCTGTTGTGGGGTTGAATTCGGGTTCAACTTCATGTTCGTTAAATCTGCAAGTGGACAAGTCGTAATCTAGTTGACAAGCTATTCCAGTTTCGCCTGAATAACGATTCTTAAGGACTCTAACAGTCGTAACGCCTCGTTTAGCATCGGCTTGCTGATCTCTTTCGAGGGCAACCACCGAATCGCTAATTTGAGCAATACTATGAGATCCTCTAAGGGAGGATAAGCTAACTCTTCCTCCTTCTTCGTGTGAGTGATTGTCATTACTAGCACGTCTTAAATGTGACACAAGGAATAATGCTATCCCTGTTCTCTCTACTAACGACCGTAAACGAGTCATAGTAGTATCTATCATCCGCCTCTCATCACCTTCAAGACCACTTAATAATATACTAAGGTGATCTAGAATAATGACTTTACATTCCAATCCGGTGGCAAGATATTCAATCCTGTTATAGATGATATCTGGATCAAAGCTTCCAAACCCATCAAAAAGATAAAGATTCCAATGGGCAATAGAATCAGAAAAGGCGGCGTCAAGTTCTTTTTCGTCATGTTCTCCGATATGTAAGTTCTTACCTACAGCTGTGGACATCAATCCAAGTGCTGTTCGTCTATTGCTTGCTTCAAGCTCCAGGATCCCAACCGATTCCCCACTTTCGAGGAGGTGAGTCGCAATGTGACGCATGATTGAGGTCTTTCCTGAACCAGAGCCAGCAGTAAATGTTGTAAGTTCTCCATACCTGATCCCGTGTAATTTCTTATTAAGTCCTTGGAACGGATACTCATGGTCGA
>VTLG01001618.1_pt1 | contig 10212 bp, 12 predicted proteins | sample 4694571 | NCBI WGS metagenome assembly VTLG01 (sample SAMN12604809, study PRJNA352737) | marine metagenome | biome: ENVO:00000447; feature: ENVO:00000209|ENVO:00000569|ENVO:01000036; material: ENVO:00002151; isolation source: viral sequences binned using virsorter ... | reverse complement strand
GGAGGCGGTAAAGACTGTGATGGGTACTATTTTTGCAAAGGGGCTGGAGGATTTTTGTACGGAGGGCCAACTATCCATTCATATGTTTGTGGAACTTTGGAAGAAGGCATTTTACGTATCAACTCCTACAATGTTCCAGAATTATCAGTTCAGTTCTCAGAAACCAGAGATCCAGATAAAAACAATATTTGCCTGATAACCAAACAGGGTGTATTAAGTGACGAGAAACAGAAGCGACAGAAGTAAATACAAATCCCCGTCCACAGGAGAATATTGCACAGCGGCTCAATATATTGCTGAAATAGTTTGCCAAAGACAAGCAGAGAAAGATAATGTTGGAACCCCTGCCTACAAATTTTGGAACACAGAAAAATGGAAAAAATCCTACACTCATCAAATCATTCTGGCCAACCGCCTTGTCAAAAAACATGACGAGAGAGCAATCATAAAGGCTCTGAACAGCGGCAGAGGGAAGTCTATATATTCTCTAAGATTCCCCGGACTAGAAGACCTAATCATAAAAGAAGAACAAGTTCTACAACGATCAGACGCACAAGGCTCTATTAGCGTAGAAGATATAGAAACAGATAGTAAGCCAAGAAAGCCCTTTGGAAGCAAGAGCGCTATTTCCAAACTAAGAGACTTAGACCAATGAATGAATATTACGACAAGGTAGAAAAAGATATCATTAAAAAGTATGGCGAGATTATGATTGATTCTAATCTTGTCATAGAAGAAGATATTTTCACCATCCCTGTCAGTCCTGCAATAGACATTGGGTTGAACGGAGGAATCCCAGAAGGTAGCTGGGTTATTCTGTCTGGCGCGCCAAAATGCGGGAAGACTACGACGGCTTTGCAAATAGCTGCGAACTGCCAAACCGAAGAGGCTGGCGGGAGGATGGTGTACTATTTAAACGCCGAGGGCAGATTCAAAAAAATGAACCTAAGCGGCGTAGAGGGGTTAAATCCTGACAAGTTAAAACTAATACAGTCCACTCAGGGCAACATCTTAACAGCAGAAGACTTCTTGACTATCGCAACCAACATCATCAAGGACCATCCGGGCTGCGTAGTGATAATAGATTCCGCCTCTGCTTTGTCTCCAGAAAAAGAGATGCTCAACGAGATCAACGGTCAAACCAGAGCGGGTACTCCCAAACTATTATCTTCGTTTTGCAAACAAATGGGAACCGTTGTTCCTATTCAAAACACCATCATTATTATTATCCAACACTTAATCGCCAATACCAGTGGATATGGAAAGGCTTATATTGAAGATGGTGGACAGAAAATCAAATACCAGTCTGACATCAAGCTAAGAGCCAAGAGTGTTAAGAAATGGAGCGTTGGAAACTCCGACACCCCAATTGGGCAGATAATTTCTTGGACAGTAGAACATTCCGCCTTGGGTCCACCGGGAGCAGTAGTAGATAGCTATCTTAGATATGGCAAGGGTATTGATAGTGTTTGTGAATGGATCAATTTAGGAGCAGATTTTGGCCTGATCTCTAAAGCTGGAGCTTGGTTTACATGCAACTTCATGGAGGATCATGAAGAAGAAGCCAAGGCCATGGAATTTGATCCCACTACTAAATTTCAGGGTCAAGAGAAGCTATATAAGTTCTTACAAGAAAATCCCGACTTGTTAAAATTGCTAGAATCTGATATTAAAGCCATGCTATGAAAATAACCGGACTAGACGGCAAAACTTACACATGGAACCTTACTAACCACGTTCCGTATAAAGATGACAATAGGCCACGCTCACAACACCATATACGCGCAAAATCCCTCTTGACTCGGGAGTTCCCCTACGATAGAATACTGGAGGAAGTCCCCCTGCCGGGGTGCGGACTGTTCGCGGATTTCTACATTCCCAAGAGAACACTGATGATCGAGGTCCATGGATCTCAGCATTATGAGTTCAATTCTTTTTTCTTTAAGAGCAAGGCAGACTTTTATAAGGCTCAGGCGAGAGATAGACAAAAAGCTAATTGGGCCAACATAAACAACATCACGTACATAGAACTACCCCACACAGAGAGTGACGATGAGTGGAGAACCAGAATCTTCGATGACAGCTAAGGATAAGTTATCTCGCTTTGAGCAGCTAATTGACGACTATTTAGCGAAGCGTGGAATACACAGGGCTGAATATAATGAAGAAGCCCTTAAAATATTGCAAATGAAAAGCTTTGAGCTTAAGGCTCTTACGAGTGCAGAGTGTGGAGAGCTAGCTTTTTCCCTAGCTCAATATTCTCTATATATACAGCAACAAATAAATGAACAGACGGCCAGAATCAATTGGGCTAAAAACAACATTAAGAATATTATAGCGCAAAACTCAGGACAGTTTGATCGTTATATGAAATACGAAGAGAAAGAGCACGCGGTTATTATTAGTAATGAACACGCACTCAAGCTAAACGAAATACTATCTTATGCCCAAGCAGTGTCAGACAGATTGTCATATATGTCTGGTAGAATACAATCAATGAGTAGTGCTCTTATAGAATTACAGAGAAGTAAACGGAGGGTAGACAATGTCACCTAAATGGATGGACTCCATAAAATCATTTACAGACAATGTGAAAAAAGGGGTGCTGAACAACGATATGAATCTAATCCAAGACAGTCTTGAAGAATTCATGGGGGAGAAGTTGGCCGGAATGAGCGTTAAGGAAATTGAAACAGTTCCTGATAATAAAAAAGATGTAAGCGAGACGGTAGAAAAAGATGATGATGATTTTACTATGCCGGTGTCAGACGACGCTGAAAACCCTCAACAGCGCCTCACAAAAGGGAAGCCTCTAAATTTGAAAAATAGGGAAAACAAGTTCAATGATGATGGAACTATAGAAATTGACGAAGCCGGGGCAGATTTGATCAATGACGCAGCAACAAAGCCCGTCAAACGGTCGAGAAAACCATCCGAAGGGCTAATGAGCATCACCTGCCATCTGTGCGGTAAATCAGATATGATTCCGCCGTCCCTTAAAAGAGAGCACTATAGATGTAGCGCTTGTTGCAAAGGTTGAAGTATGAATCAAATACTCAGTGACACTGCGGCGGAAAGAGCCGTGTTATCAGGGGTATGCCAATATGGCTCACAAGCATTTGTCGATGTAGACGACGTAATAACCGCTAACACTTTTGTTCATGAATCTAACCAAATAATCTATAAATGTCTTAGTAAAATTCTTGAAAGCAGCGATCAGGTTGACATATCTTCCATTCTTTCCAGCGCGACAGAACTGAACTTTCATGAGATTCTGAATTCCAAAAAAGAGCTTGAATATCTAAGATCAGTTTTTAACTTTCCAATACATCTTGAAAACGTGCGGAAACACGCAGTCAAGATAAGAAAACTAGAGTTTGCTAGAACCGTACAAAAAAATATAAAGCAAGCGTATACTAGTCTGTCTGAAATTACGGGAGAAGAAACAGTAAATGAAATTATTTCGCTTGCTGAAAATCCCATCTTTGAGCTTTCCAACTCCATAAAGCAAGGAGGGGATGATCGCCCAACATCCCTTGGCAACGATGTTGAGGAATACATCCAACATCTAGAAGACAATCCCGTGGACATGCTGGGCATCAGCAGTGGATATCAACGATATGATACTGCTATAGGGGGAGGATTTAGAAGAAAGTGTGTAGACCTTGTGGCCGCTAGACCAAAGGTGGGGAAAAGTATGTTTGGAGACAATGTTGCTCTACATGTCTCCAAAGAGCTTGATATACCAGTCCTTATGTTAGACACAGAAATGTCTAAAGAGGATCATGTCAATCGCATCATATCAAATATGAGTAAAGTTCCAATAAACACAATATCCACAGGAAAATTTGCCGATAGCGCCATAGAGAAAGAAAAAATACACAAAGCTTCTGAGACACTAACAGGCATTCCTTACGATTACATCAGTATTGCCGGAAAGCCTTTTGAAGAAACTATTTCCGTAATGAGAAGATGGATTTCTCAAAAGGTGGGGTTTGATGAAAATGGAAGAACTAATGACTGCTTGATTGTGTACGATTATTTGAAACTGATGACCTCGGATAATATGTCCTCTGGCCTACAAGAGTTCCAAGTTCTTGGTTTCCAAATAACGTCCTTGCACAATTTTTGTGTTCAATACGACTGCCCGTGCCTGTCATTTGTACAGCTAAATAGAGATGGTATAACCAAAGAATCTACTGATGTTGTCAGTGGTTCCGATAGACTCATATGGCTGTGTACTAGTTTCTCCATTTTTAAAAATAAATCAGAAGAAGAGGTCGCGGAGGATGGAGAAGACAACGGAAACAAGAAATTAGTCCCATTGGTTTCTAGACATGGAGCAGGTTTAAATGATGGAGATTATATAAACATGTCCATGAAAGGAGACGTAGCCAAGATAGACGAAGGCTGCACTAGAAACGAATTGAAAAAAGGTAATAAAAAGCAAGACCAAGGGTTTATTGTAGATGAAAACGACAACGAGCAAATCCCATTCGCAACATAATACAGACAGAAGAAAAATAACGGCTATTTCAAATGGTCTAGTAGAAAAAATAACCGACTTATTGTCGTATTTTGAAATAGAATACGAAGTATTTGATAATAGAGTTACATTCGCCTGTCCGGTACACGGCGGGGACAACCCTACAGCCGTAAGCATATTCACAACAGGAGATTCGATTATTGGAAACTGGCAATGCTTTACTCATCATTGCGAAGACGAATATAAACAAGATATACTTGGATTCTTACAAGGTGTGTTAAGCTCGACTACGGAAGAGGACGTAACCTTCGGCCAAACGATTAAATTTGCATGCGACTTTCTAGAGTCTTCTTTTGATAATCTTGAAGGATATGAAAACAATATTGTTACTTTTACAGAATTGGCAAACAAAGTCTTTGAGAAAAAAATAGAACACCGTGAGGGGATAAGTAGGGAAGAAATAAGAAGCAGGATACAAATACCATCGTCTTATTACATCAGCAGGGGCTTCTTGCCTGAAACACTAGAAAAGTTTGATGTTGGGCTATGCGAAACTCCAAACAAGCCAATGTCCAACAGGGTTGTTGTTCCTGTGTACGATAACAACCATCAATATATGATAGGGTGCGTGGGTAGGGCGACAAGCCCTAATATCAATCCTAAGTGGTTAAACAGCAAAGGCTTTAACTCTGGAGCTTCTCTATATAATTACTGGCACGCAAAGGATCATATTCTAGAAAGCAGCACTGCTATCTTGGTCGAGGGACAAGGAGACGTGTGGAAACTAGACGAATCTGGTATATATAATGTAGTGGGAATGTTTGGATGTTCGCTCTCAGAACAGCAAAGGCTCATCTTAGAAAAATCTGGGGCTTTGAAGATCGTAGTAATGACTGACTCAGATGAAGCGGGAAGGCTCGCTAGAGATAAAATAGCCAAGCAGTGCGAAAGAATGTACAACATCCAATTTGTTGATCTTCCGCAAAAAGACGTGGGCGATATGAGTGTAGAAGAAATCAACACTTATGTAAGGCCGCAGTTATAGAAAAGTAAATGTCTACGAAAATAGATCATATATGTAAGGAGTATTATCTTAGAGACCAGACTCTAGAATGGTTGGGGTTTGACAGTTATAAACAGTACCTACGAAGCTCCTTGTGGAAAGATATAAGATCCCGGCTGATTAAAGATGAAGATAACGAATGTGTTGCTTGTGGTGCAAAATGTTTAAAGAGCAAACAAGTCCAAATACATCACTACCACTACGATGAATCAAACCTGTCTGGAAAAAGCTTAGATGGCTTATTAGTTCTGTGTAAAAGCTGTCATAGCAGTATCGAATTTTTCGGAAAGGGGATGAAAAGAACTTTAGCCCAAGCGAATGGTGTTCTTAGTTCTATAATAGCAGATCGAGCTACGGAAAAGAAACACAAGAGAAGACCTCATAGAACCAGACAACAACAAGACGAAATAAAAGCACGCAACAAGAAAAAAAATAAACGGGAACGGAGGAAAAAAGGAAAGGGATACAACAATCCAAAAAAACTTGAGGAATATAAGAACAGTGAAAGAAGAGCGGTACAGGCCGCTCGTCACGAAGCTTTGAATGAAGAAATGCAACAGAAAATTGACTTAGAAGATTTTAAAGAAGAAACCCGAAAAAAGTAAAACATATGTCTAGGCTTGACATGGGGTTACAATTCACGGCTAGAACTGCCGCCTCAGTGTTTATGTGGGCGGCACTGATTTCAGCCATCATAGAGGGCTTTAAACCAGCATTTTTAACTGAGCTTCTGCTATGGGTGTCGCTCAATTGCTTTATCTGGAACGACACCCGAAAAGGAAGATAAAATGTCTCAAAAAATCCTAGCCATCAGCGGTCATAAAAGAGCCGGTAAAACCACATGTATAAACTTCCTGCATGGCTATGAGTTGCAGAGAAATCAAGTAATTGAAAAGTTTCTCTTAGATGACAGAGGCCGGTTGTCTGTGAACGCTACGTTTATGGACGAGAAGGGCGAAGAAATTCAGCAGATGGGAGTACTAGATCTCAACAGTAGAGAACCCAGATTTGTTCAATACTGCTCTATGAATGTGTGGCCTTTTGTTAAAGCCTATAACTTTGCTGACTCTCTAAAGTCTATAGCCATTAATTTTTTCGGACTGACATACGAACAATGTTATGGGTCTGAGAAAGAAAAGAACACTTCGTCTCCGGTTAAAGATTTTACAGCCAGAGAATTTCTTCAGCACTTTGGGACTGATATATGCCGGTCCTTAAAGGAAGACATATGGGTTGATTTTTGCATCAACCAGATCAAATCGGAGCAGAGCGTGCTGGCTCTTGTGGGAGACTGTCGTTTTCCAGACGAGGTAGAGGCTATTCAACAGGCTGGTGGCAAAGTGATACGCTTAACTAGAGCACCCTATGAAGACTCTCATATTAGCGAGACAGCGCTGGATACTTATGAGGGGTTTGATGCTATCATTGACAACCAAAACATGACAGTTGAAGAACAATCAAAAGAACTTCTAAACACACTTGGCGAGTGGGGCTGGCTAGAATCTGTGCAAACGGGCGTCTAGAATAAGGAACCACATGTTAGTCGCATATATAAGAAGTTCGTCATACAACAGTTATGATTACTGCCAACAGCAGTATTACATAAATTATGTTCTGGGTTTTCCCTCTACGTCTGGAAAAAAAGCCCAGCAAGGCACTATCGTCCACAAGGTGATGGAATGTCTGGCGTCGTGCAAGAAAAAGACTCAGGATATGGAAGACTCTAGCCTGATGAGCATTCAAGACGATGCTCTAGGCAAGATTACCTTCACCAAGAGCATACTGTCTTCTGACAAGTTCGTTGATGAACTCGTGGACAAGAGCTTCGAACATTACACTTCCAATTGTATTCATTCGTACACAGACAAAGAGAAAAGAGAATGTCACAAATGGACATGGTTGGGTCTGCATTATAATGATGGTCAGTTTGACCCCAGAAACAGAAAGATTGTAGACACTGAGCCTCACTTCGACATAGAGATAGATGAGCCTTGGGCAGAGTACGACTACACTCTTGATGACGGCACAAAGTTAAAGGGCAAGCTGGCTATAAAAGGAACTATAGATTTAGTTACAGAAGCCGAAGACGGAGTTATAGAAGTTGTAGATTGGAAGACTGGTAGAAGAATTAATTGGGCCACAGGCGAAGAAAAGGACTATAATAAATTAGAGAGTGACCCGCAATTGCTTCTCTATTACTACGCTATATCCAAGCTGTATCCTGATTACGATCAGGCGATAATGACCATTTTCTATGTAAAAGATGGAGGACCATTTTCTCTGTGCTTTGATGATGGGTCTAAAGAATTATTTCTTAAGATGCTCAGAAAAAGATTTAACGAAATCAAGAATAATAAAAGCCCTAAATTATTGTCACAGAGCCAGTCGCATTGGAAGTGTACTAAGCTTTGCGATTATTATAAGAATAACTGGGAAGGTACAGATACCAACATCTGTAGATATGTGCAAGACCATATCAAAAAGAATGGTATTGAAAGGACAAGCGCAGAATGTACCAAACCAGACTTTAATATAGGGTATTATGATGCTCCCGGTTAAATACTTTACAAACGATGATGTAGCGCAAACACTTTCAGTTCCAGAATGTATAGAAGTTGTCGAAGATCTATTTAAAAACATTGAAAACACACAGATGCCGCCAAAAGTGTATATGGAGATACCTAATGGCGATTTCAGATCTATGCCAGCGATTGTCGGAAATACAGCGGGTATTAAATGGTGTGGAGTACACCTAGACGAAACTGGCACAAAACGCAAGATTAATATATTTGCCAAGGTTCTTATAAACGATGTGGCCTCTGGAAAACTATTAGCAATCTTGGACGGAGAGACCCTTACTGCGATTCGTACCGCCGCAGTGACTGGAGTTGCAACTAAATATTTATCTCCCAAGTATTCTAAAAAAGCGGCATTTATTGGCTGTGGAAATCAAACACTTAGACAAATAGAAGCGGTGCTTTCTGTAAGAGACATTGAAGTTATCCGACTGTTTGATCTTAGTGAAGATCGAGCAAATAAGTTAAAAGATGATTTGAGTTATTTAGAAGTCAGACAGGAGAGTCCCGTAGAAATAGAAGTACACAACGATCTTGAAAATTGTTTGTGGGACGTGGACATAGTTACAACGTTGACCCCCTCACGTAAACCATTTATTAAATACAGATATCTAAAACCAGTAGTTCATATTAATGCCGTTGGAGCAGACGCAGAAGGAAAAAGAGAACTCCACCAGTGCGTTCTTGAAAATGTAGACCTCGTCGCGTATGATGAGTGGGTCCAATGCTCCCACTCTGGAGAAATACAGTATTCTAAGAAGAGTAAGATTTCGCAGATATGGTGTCCGATAGCAGAAATGGTTCAAGGCAGAGTAGAGACAAGCGGATGTCGGACCACGCTATTTGATGCCACAGGACTAGCTATAGAGGACGTTGCGACAGCGCGATACATTTATGAAAAGTTCAACCAAAAAAAGTAATCTCGTAGAAGTGCCATTTACTGAACAAATGGTAAGTAGCGCTCAAGCTAAGGCCAAAAATTTAGGAAGGATAAACAATTCTATCCTAAAGGGCAAGGGGAACTTTGCTGGTTATCTCGGTGAGGAAATTGTCGCCAGTTATATCCAAGCCGATATAATCAGTAATAATGAGGGCGAAGAAAAATACAACCACGACTTGATAAAAGATAACAAAAAAATTGAGGTTAAGTCCAAAAGAAGGACCGTTCCTCCTAGGGAATATTATGATGCATCTGTGGCGGAAACCAGTGCGCATCAAAAACCAGACATATATATATTTACCAGCATCCAATTCGAAGGAAGCAAGCCCATCAAGGCTTGGGTTTGTGGACAAAAGGACGCGAAAGAATATTTTGCACAGGCAAGATTTTATGCAAAAGGAGACGTTGATCCCTCTAATGGGTGGAAAGTTTCTACCGATTGCCACAACTTGCCATATAAGGATCTTGATCCCGTAGGAAGCTAAAATGCCAATTTGGACCCCTCTGCATTTGCACACACACTACAGCTTGTTGGACGGTCTCTCGAAGCCCCAGCAAGTTGCAGAACGTTGCTCGAATCTTGGATATGATGCATGCGCCGTAACCGACCATGGGACAATTTCAGGGACCATTTCGTTCGTCAGGGAGATGCGCAAAAAGAACGTCAAGCCCATCCTTGGTTGCGAACTCTACTTGTGCGATCAAGACCCCTGTATAAAAGACAAAAGCAATAGACGGCTTAGCCACCTAGTTGTTCTTGCCAAGAATCTCAAAGGTTGGAAAAAATTGATAGAGGCTACGTCTGCTAGCAATGACGAGGAAGTCTTTTATCACAAACCGCGCCTAGATCTCGACACGCTGTCTGAGTATTGTGACGGAAATTTAATTAGCTTTTCTGGACACATAGGTAGTCAACTTTCAGATATTATCTTTTCTGACAAAAAGTCTGCCTATGGTTCGGCAACCTATGAAGAAGCAAAACAGTACATTGATGCTGACTGGCTCAACAAAACCACCCAGCTTGCTGAAAAGTACAGAGACATTTTTGGTAAGGGTAACTTCTTTCTAGAAATACAGTTAATTGATCAAGAGCAGTGTCCTGCACAAAAAATCACAGCGGAAGCCTTAAGGTATGTCAGCAAGAAGA
>VTLG01012102.1_pt1 | contig 10213 bp, 17 predicted proteins | sample 4694571 | NCBI WGS metagenome assembly VTLG01 (sample SAMN12604809, study PRJNA352737) | marine metagenome | biome: ENVO:00000447; feature: ENVO:00000209|ENVO:00000569|ENVO:01000036; material: ENVO:00002151; isolation source: viral sequences binned using virsorter ... | reverse complement strand
TAAATGATTTTTCTTTCGGTTTTTTCGGAAAATCAATAACTTCGCCCTTTTTTTGTGAAAAATCCCAAATTCTGTCGCCTTTGGGGCCTTTACTTCTTACGGGTCCTTTGAGTACCTCGTCGATGGTGATTTTGGTTTCACCTGGAATATCTTTTTTAATGCTCGGAGCGCCTTTCGTCTTGTTTAAGTACCGAACCGCATCGTCTTGAATACTCATCCATTCTGCAGGGGTCTGCGGCTCACGACCATTGGCTAGAAAGAATCTTTTAAGAAACCGCTGAAATATTTGTTTGAACATTATTTACCTTTCAATTCTCTTCTTGATTTTATTTTCCAGATTTTATCTCGTTGTTCTTCGGGTAATGAATAAAATTTCTTTTGATTAGCTTTATAACCTTTTTTAGTTAAAGCTTTAGAGCCATAAATATCAGAAGCTTCTTGAGCATAGTCTGGTGCATTTCGAGTTTTTTTAATTTTACGATTGATGGCGTCAATACGTCTATCTTGCCATGTATCTGCAAGTTTAGTCTTACTAGGTTTTTTAATGATAACGGTACGTTTCTTAGGAGTCGAAGATCCTGAAATAGTAAGCGTCTTACGCTTCTTAGCGCCTTTCATAATCGCTCCCATGCCTTTTGTAATTATTCCCATTTAATAATACTCATGTTTTCTGGGCGGTAATTTTGAATCAACGTAATCTTCAGGATGTCTAATTAAACCTCCCTGTCTAAAACGCATCACGGCCTGAGTCATACTATCAACTAAGTCGTCATGATCCCCGTAAGGGAACGCAGCGCACTCTTCGATTACTTCTTCTGCAAATTTCTGATCTGGCGCCCATATCATCCCAGATTCGAAAAGCGGTGCTACTGAATTTACTCTTACATGCTTATCATTTCCTTTACTGGGAGTAAAGTTAATAACGGGTATATCCATCTGCCTAAGCTCGTATGTAAGTGGAAGGCCTGAAGCCTTGGCTTCGATAATAACCGTCTCGGGTTGCCAATATTTGTATTGTTGTAAGGCTCTTCGCCTCAATTCTGGAAATTCATATCGTCCTTTAACCGCATCCAATAAAAGTAAATGTAAGGGGCTATCCTGATTAGGATAAAACATGCCCCAGGTGGTAATCGCGCTAAAGTCTGCAGATTCCTTTTTTAAGAAAGCGGTATCGTAAGATTGAATGACATGATGTAAAGGAGGAATAAAATCATCGGTATATTTACCCCACCACTCGCGCTTGATTAAAGCTCCTTCATCGGAGGTTGGAGACTGCATCCATTGCGCGTTCCATTTTTTAACGGGTAGGGTTGCCTTAACTTTTTCTAATTCATCTTTATTCCAATATTCAGGCCAGACTGGTCCGTGGTCCATGAGTGCTGGAAATTCGATCACGTCCCACTGATCACCCTTCACTTCCTTTTGATTTTTTAATAACATCGCAGTCAAATCTTTAGTTGACCACCTTGTCATTACTAAAACAATCGAAGCGCCTGGTTGAAGTCTTTGTCTTGGACCTGAGGTGTACCATTCATAAGCATTTTCTAAAGCGGATTCTGACATCGCATCTTGCTCGGAATGCGGGTCATCAATAATTAAAAGATCAGCACCCCGTCCAGTGATCGCGCCACCGACTCCAGCAGCGAAGTATTCGCCGCCTTGTGCTGTTTCCCACCTCCCAGCGGCTTTGGAATCTTCTTGAAGTCTTGTATCAAAAATTTTGTGATATTCTTCAGAGTCAATTAAATGTTTAGCCTTACGACCAAACTTAATGGCGAGTTCTCCAGTGTGGGTTGCTTGAATGATTTTTAATTTTGGATTACGGCCCACCATCCACGCGGGCAGCAAATAAGATGCAAATTCTGATTTTGTATGACGGGGTGGCATATTAATAATTAGCCGCTTTAACTTCCCCGTAGATAATTTATTAAATTTTTCTGCAACAAGCCTATGATGGGACCCTTCTATAAATTCAGGCCATACACACTTTACAAAAGACAGAAAGTCATTCTTAGCTTTGTTCTGAATTTGTTTTTCAGCATGCAGGACTTGAAGTTGTTTATAGGTCCTTCGGACATCCGCAGGTAATTTTGAAATATTTACAGTATTTAAGTCCATATGGTACCAAAATGTTTTTAACCCCCCTGCCTCTCTAAATCAAGCTCTAAAGTAAAAGGAAAAGGGACCCCTATTTAAAAAAGGGTGGGTGGGCCCGTCGGTTTCAAGCATGGTTGTGGTTTGGTTTGGGTCCTACTTATGTTGGGGCTTGGACCGAGCGCCGCGGAGCGGCGCTCGATATGCAACGAAGATGTTACGTTGTTGGTGTTGTTAAGTTCTTGTCATTGTATTGTTCTTGTGTAATTGGTCTGCGTTCACCAAGTAAATCATTGATGAAGTAATGAGTGTTGTTCGATCTATTATTAGTATGATCATAGTTATACGTATAATCTTTATACCACGCGCCACTTGCGTCTGTTCTTTTAGGCTCGTGTATCATACCGAAGTGATCAAGAGCCATCTTGCCAAACTTATTGAACCAATCACGTTCACATATCATTGAACAAGCATTGCCACCGAGATAATAGAACTCAGATCGCTTGCGTGTTTCATAATGCTTGTCGCCTTTGCTACCTCTTATCCTGTCCTTTGTTGTATACTCATGACACTTAGGACCTTGGCAATATTTCATTTCTTGTCCTTTTTATAAGTTAGGTCAAATGTTGTGTTGACTTGATGAGCAATGTAATTGCCACCAAACATAACACCCAACCACAACAGACGTTGTTCTTCTTTACTGTGTTGCTCAATATAATCTTTCAACTCTTTCTCAGTTTTGAAAGTAGCAAAAAGATTACTGCCTTGCAGTTTTATATCTGACATTATTTCACACTCGTTGGATTTGTAGCCATACGCCATTGGTTGCCATTTTGATTTGGTTCTGCATCTAAATCCCAATAAACAAAAACATCATTTCCATTAGAAACAAAGTGTTTGCCTTGTGTGTTTGTGTTGGGTTTAGTCCATGTTCCACGTCTTGTGATTATTGATTGATACTTTTTAGCGTAGTAAGTAATCAAGAACGTGTCGTTGTCTTGTAGTGCTGTTATTATTTCTTTCGTTTGCATATTTAGTCCTTCCATTTAATAGTGGGATTATGGACTATAATCCCACTACTGTCAATGGCTATTTTGATTGTTGTTGATCGTATATTTGACGTGCCAAGATTTTCTGATCTCTAGTTTGCGTCTTATTTTTTAGACTAGCTAAATGATTTAATATATCTGTATTTGAAACCACAATCCCTTTTGATGTAGTTGCAAGAATATCAGTTTCAGATATTGTCAAACCCATTTTTTTAGCCATGTCGATTGATTGTTCTAAATAGACGTGATCTCTTAAACCCGCTTTTAAAACTTTGCATTGTTCTAAAATAGTTTCTATCCATTTAGTATGTGCCATGATTAGTTTTTGTTTGGCTTGTTGCCAAGTCATTAAAATGGCAAACTCTTTTTGATCGCAATTAAGTTGTCTATCACGACAATACTCACGACCAATTAAATCGAGTTCATAATTATTATTCCACTCACGTGCATAACAAGTTTGATTATCTCGACCACCACTCAATCCAAGTTCTCTTGAATTAGCGGCATCAATTTGTGTCCAATGAGGGTTCGAGTGATTTTCTTCACCACTACCATCACCCCATTTTTGTTCAATGTTAATATCTGGATTACATTTCTCTCCTTTATTAACTTTGCCTTTTAACTCATCACGAAAATAAGCATAAGCAAAATCATTTGTTCTGCTACTCTCTTGACCATTTATATTTCCATCTAATCGAAAATCAAAATGCTTTGTGATGTACTTATCAGTTTCATCTTCATGACGATTTTCGTGCATATAATGACCATCACGATTACTTTCATTTTCCTCACCATCAGCTTTATTCATATACCCAAAATGAAAACAACTATCTTTCGCAATAGTATTTACATTAGGAAATTTGTTTTGAAGATGATAAGCCATTTGAACATCTTTAGGTGTGTAAAACCTACTGACAATATTACTCGCAAGTTGCCACGTTTTATCTTGGAGAGGTTTTACAGTTTCCCTCGCTTGAAGATAACCCTCACGTTCTTGCGTGTTTTCTTGTTCTAAATAAGGTCGCATAAATACATTTAATATCTTGTTTCTATGCCCTTGATTATTTCTTACTCTAGCCATTGTTTCTCCTTTATTAAGTTAAAGATATATTTATATACCCTTGACACTTAAAGTCAATAGGATTATATATGATGAATGAAAGAAATATTAATAGCTTTATATTTTGCACTACATTTTGTGGGGGCATTTTTAGGATTAGTCATTGCAATACATTTAAGTTTTTGGCTAGGAATATCAATGTTCGTTTTCTTCATCATTAAATTTTGTGTAATGATACCAGATGTAAGTAGACAATTATGATTTTAGAAAGTTTATGGTTTTATGTATTCTTATTTATAGCTGGAATGGTTTGGCTATATTTAACTGAATAAACTTGGCCAAGTTTAAAGGCGGCGGCTGGCCGCTTAAGTCAGGCCGCAAGCTCCAAGCTGCAAGCTTGACTAGTAGGATTTTAAATGATAAGGTTAAGACTATGACAAACATAATATATAAAGATAAAAAACATAAACTACCGTTTGAGATTCCATCTCATTCAACAACAATGGTTAAGAGAACGAACGGCTTGAGCGGCCAGTCTACAGAGCTCCCTCAATTCGCAGCCCTTGTATATGATCATACAATGTACATGAGCATGATGACTGAGATGAAGGACAAAGCCATGGGCCAAGGTCACGGCTTCAGTGACAACCAGGACGACTGGCAAATAGTGCGCAATGGAATAAATTTCTTTAGACAATATTTTGCTAAGGAATATATGGTGCTGTTAGACTGATGAAACAAGTCACATTAAAAGTTAGTAACTGTAGCGTGGCCCAATGGTCCACGCTGCTGTTAGAGCTCAACCTGGTAGCCCAGAAGTGGAAGAGATTCGGTCCTGAGATTGAGCTTCAAGCTCCAAGCATCAAGCGGATCCTGGAGCATGGCACAAGCAACAAGCCCCAAGCTCCAAGCCGCAAGCGCCACAATATGACCATGTTTAGATAGTATAAAATTTTATGTTAAAGAAAGAAGCAGAAAGAATTACAGGAGGACTGTCAGCACCAGGCAAAATGCCTGAGGGCTCGTACAACCTGCCCGCTGGCGCATGTCAGACTGGCGCCAAGCTCCGATTAATTCCAGACACGCCATGCTATAAATGTTATGCCTTCAAGGGCCGCTATAATTTCCCGAATGTTAAAGACGCACTAGCCAGACGACTGAAGAGCTTAACGCACCCCCGCTGGGTGGAGGCCATGACTGTGCTAGTCAAAAAAAAGAAGCACTTCCGCTGGCACGACTCAGGAGATATCCAGAGCGTCGTCCATCTTAAAAAAATTTTTGAAGTTTGTAATAATACACCAGGAACCATGCACTGGCTACCAACGCAAGAACGAAAGTACCTGCCGCTGGGCTCATACCCAGACAACCTAACAATAAGATTAAGCAACGCAAAAAATAACACAGCACCTGGTCAGGCCTGGACTCATTGGTCCACGGTCGTGGACTCTGGCGGCGACTGTCCTGCATCGAAGCAAGGCAATGAATGCAAGAGCTGCCGACGCTGCTGGTCTAGAGACGTGAAGCATGTCACATACCCCAAACACTAAAATAAATAAGATCCATGAAGCGTGGGCCAGGGCCAACGGATACAGGCCACAAGCTCCAAGCCTCAAGCACCAAGCGAATCCAGATAAGAGGCGCAAGCCTCAAGCCCCAAGCAGCAAGCTTCAAGCTTAAAGCCACAAGCCGCAAGCTCCCTGATCCGTGAACCATGGAAAAGTTTCACGAGCCTCGGACCAAGGGCCTCGGCTATGATAAAAGTATTCTGTGGATGTGCAACATGCCACGCAATTTGGTGTGGTGAAAATTTGATTTTATTACCTGAAGTAACTTTTAACTCGACAGTGAAAAAGTGGCCAAAACTATTGTAGCCCAACAGATCAGGCATGCCAAGTATGCTAAGGTTTTCAATCCTATTCCAGATAATTGATGGGGAATTTTTCTTAAGTTTTTTATATAATTTAGCTTCTGGACCCATGCGCTTTTCGAGGGAACGTTAGTAGTCATCTTTAAGCTTCGTAGGAATAATAAGTGGAGCATCTCTTACAGTTTTTAAAACTAATCTATGAGCAGTGTGACCTTTGTGACCTATGATTGGAACAGCATGTTCATGCACTTCCATTCGTCTAATTTCATGAAGATGACCATTGAGTTCAACAAAAATAACTGCATTCGAAAGGGCATTCCCCTGACGACCTCCCGCATCGCTCTCAGTAAATTTAGATAAAAATAATTGTAGGTCTTTGACTCTCACTATAATCCTGCTTTCCGCGCGCCATCTAATTTATTATTCAACGCGTCGTGCATCTTCTTATTCTCTTCCTCTAACTCTGTCAATCTTTCTTGTAATTTTCCGTTAAGTTTTTGATGTGACTCATTGACTGCAAGAGCATTAGCTAATGCGTCTTCCAATTCTTTAATTTTATCTGTAGGATCTTCTTCTCTATCCTTTCTCATCTCTCCCATAATACAAGCGCCAGCTTCTTGCTGACGGTCCTTCTCCCTATATATCTCTAGTTCCCTATAGGTTTTATCTGGAAATTCTTTGGACAATTCATGTATTGTTTTTTCTTTCTTCATATTGACTTTTTATCAATGTTACCTTAAATTGTCAATATGGGAGTTCCTAAAAGATTAACTGACATGCAAATGAGATTCGCCGAGTTCATAGTATTCGGCGGAGTCGATGGACCTATGACTCAGTCCGAGGCAGCTATCGCTGCTGGTTATAGTAAAGCTAGGTCTAGACAAGAAGGATCTGAACTAATGAATCCTAGAGAAAGCCCATTAGTAGTACAATACGTGGGATCTCTTCGAGAGGAAAGAATTAAGAAACACCAAATTACTTATGATACTCATCTGGCTGAATTGGCTCGTCTACGTGAGGCAGCTCTAAAGAAGAATTCATTTTCTGCTGCTGTAAACGCTGAGACCAATCGAGGCAAAGCAGGAGGCCTATACATAGAACGAAAAATAATAAAACATGGGAAACTAGAAGATATGTCAGAGCTAGAACTAGAAAACAAAATGAAACAAATTTTAGACGACTACGCACCAATTTTAAATGTTACACCACCCACCAAAAAGCTATCCAGTAAGAAACTAGATAAGCAGCCAGCAGAGTTAAAAGAAAAAGGAACCACATCTAATATAGATTCATCCAAAGAGAATAAAGCAACACCAACGACACCATCACCAGACAAACCACAATAACTCTATCTGGATTCCACATTTAATCTTTCCATTTCAGTTATGACCCCTCTAGGGAAGATATTCCTATCTGAATATGCTTCATCCTTCGAGTCATAGCTCGCAAAAGTCCAAATGAATCTCTTGGTCTTTTTGTATACATATCCAAACGAGACCATCTTAGAGCATTCGAACTTATCGAACTCATCAGCCGTAGCATGACCACCATCCGCTGTAATGTCAACCCAAGAAATTTTATAAAAATAATACTTCTTCTTATTGATCACGACATGCCTATATTTTGATTTCTTCCTTTGCATATAGTACTAAATACCACAAAACAGGTTAGCATAAACACATTTATGACTCGCGCAGCCCATTCACGACGTTTTATACGTTTTACATTTTTGTAAAACGTCGTACATTCAGCCATATATACCAACGATAATCGTTCATTTCGACGTTTTACGCTCTATTTGAAAAAAAAATTTTTTCAAATCAATTTCATGGCCCTCAGTACTATGTGTAAAACGTTGTGCTTTATTGTGGACACATTTATGCCTAATTTGTGCCATAATATCGCCTTAATGTTGCCATCTTTTCTGCAGCAAAAGCGACTTTAGCCACTAATTTATCAATATCGCCAGTCAGGTCATGGTGACCTGGAACTACTTCACCCTTCAGAAGGGCATCAATTTTAACTAATGCCTCTTCCTGATCTGCTGTATAACGCTTGATCAGGGCCTGAAAGATTCTTTCTCTTATTGTGCCTGCGTCTCTCATTTATCCCCCTTAATTTTATTCTCTTCAAATTCTGCCAATAACTCTTTTGTGTTTATAATGGGTTCTTTTATAATTTCATAGTATTCATCGAGTCTTTTTAAAAACTTGTGTTTCCACGCACGCAATTCAACCCCTTGAAACCTGAATTCTTGAAGATATAGGTCAGGAGTACATACCATTATGATTCCTTGTTCAATGTTAGAGCCATGAATATAGTCGTGGGCCATGGCATATGCTGCAATTTGCATATAATAGTCATCCACCCATTCCTTACGTTTTGGGGAGTTTGCTTGTTTAAAATCCACGATGGTGTCCATATCATTGTGAACACAGATCAGATCCGTGGTCCCTGCATAAAGGCCAGGGTAGTACAACGTTACTTCACTCCCGTAGTACTCATCAATTGGCGTGAGTCCCTTCTCTATGACCTTCGCAGCCATGGTCTTGGCCTGTTGTCCTAAAGATGTTAAGTCCTCGTATCCCTTCTGAAGAATAAAGGCTTCAATGAACTTGTGCATTGACGTCCCTCTCTTCGAGGCAAGATTCTTGATCGCTTCAGCCTGTGATTCACCCACCTTGGCCTTCCACCTCCTGATGAATCCCTGGTCCTTGGTCCGTGATAGGATAGTCGTGACGCTGGGTAATTTAGTTTCCCCCACCGCATACGTTCTATTTCCCTCGTCATCGGACCTCGGAACACGGACATAATTATATCTGTCATTCTTTTTCATGAAAACTATCTTTTAGTTTTTCTTTTTTTAGTTTTCTTCTTAGTTTTTTTCTTCTTCTTAGCTTTTTTCTTTTTCGCCATCGTTACCTCCTTCTTTAATTGGTTATACTCCTCTTCGCTGATACCACCGAACTCTGCTTCATCCATCATTTCCTACCTCATCAATCTTATCCAAAGAATCTCTCATCTCTTTTTCCTGTTTCTCCAGTCTTTTATCCGCAAGTTCAATTAAGTTGGTGTTAACCGATTCAAATAAATGAAGGGCCGAGCGCCAGGACAATTGAGTGGGGATTCCTCTGAATTGATAATAGGGTTCCTTTTCATGGATCACATCCCGCACAGAATCCACAATGGAGTTTCTTCTCTTCTCAGTGTAGCACGGTTCGTGTCCATAAATGATAGCCAGCAGGGATTGAACCCGATCAGCAAATCCAAGAAAGGCATTGAGTCTTTCATTGTTATCCAAGTAGCCCCTTCCTGTTCTCCACGCATTACGAACAATCATATGATCCTCGATATCACGGGAAAATTTATATTCTTCATAAGTCATGCGATCAATTTGATTACATTTCCTTTCACGGTCAGCGTATTTTTCTTCTTTCTCCGCCAGGTCCAGGTGACTGTTTTCCTTGTAGAAGGTGTTCCATACTTCAGCTTTACATGAATCTTTGTAAGAGCGCAGGACATCGTAGCATGCGCTCAGTCTTAAATTTAAAATAACATGTTTGATGGGCTGATAGTTAAACCATTCTCCTGCTACCGCGTGCTCATGAAATACGTTATGCCAGTATCTTTCAAAACCTTGCAAGTAACCTAATAAAAGTAAGGGTCTTGGATTATAGGTTTGACATGCAGAAAAACGTTTGGCCACCGCGTGTTGATTTTCATGGCCTCTAACTTCTGCTTCTTTCTTTGCTGATTTTCCAATTTTAACCCAACTATGATCTCGATCTTCATGATCTACAATGAAGTAAACAAGTTCCTGGGCAACTTTCTCGGGGGGTTGAAAAAGAGGAGTCATTTTTCTAATTTTTTAATATCCTTTAGGGTTTCAATATCTTTAAAAGGAACCAGCGTCGTTTTATCCTTGTTACCATACTTCGAACGGTCATAGATATGATAGGCCTTCTTTCCTGGAGGGAATCCTTTTTCGCGTAGCCTGTCCCAGGTAAACTCAAACAATTCTTCACGATTGACCACCAGCCAGCTGTCCTTGCGTTCAAAGACAATATAGTCGGCGAGTCCCTTGATCCAGCCTTCCTGGCCACCGTTGGTGGTTCCTTCAATCCAGGCCAAAACATCTTGAGT
>VTLG01017285.1_pt1 | contig 10214 bp, 11 predicted proteins | sample 4694571 | NCBI WGS metagenome assembly VTLG01 (sample SAMN12604809, study PRJNA352737) | marine metagenome | biome: ENVO:00000447; feature: ENVO:00000209|ENVO:00000569|ENVO:01000036; material: ENVO:00002151; isolation source: viral sequences binned using virsorter ... | reverse complement strand
GTGTCTGCTACGAAGCAGCCTCCACCTCCAGAACCTCCTATTCTATGTTTTTTTATTGGTTGTTCTTGAGTCATACAACATCAAGTGAAGCTGAAATTACGGCTGACCCTGTTATGCAGCGACCATAGCAAATTGGGACGGGAAACCCTTGAGGAGTCGTGTTTTGAATCCCGCTAAATGAATAGTTAGTAATCAAATTAGCCTCTGGAGAAGTTCCTGGCATTTCAGGTGTAGGTGAAAGCATTTGTGCTATTCCACCTAATACCAAACTCACACCTAAAGTACCTGCTACTTGAGTTGCGATTCCTATTGCAACACCTGTTCCTTTTGCCGCAGCACCTAAACCCAGAAAACCAGCACCAGCACCAGCCATAGGCGCAAAGAAAATTGCTGCTCCAATTAATACTGCCCCAAGCAATACTGCACCAATGCCTTTTCCACCAGAACCTACAACAACAGGCGTGATCTTAAAAACATCTTTTTCGCTCCAAGGCATAACTAATTTATCCGCATTGTTTTCTGTGATTCTTTCTTTCCCAATCAACGTTTTATAACCAATCCCTTTATCTTTACTATCAATCAACCACTGATCTAAACCTGGGAAATTTGCACATAAAGCTCTAATTGCTTCCCCTGGAGTATTGACATCAAATTTAAACGTCCCTTGACCACCAAGACGTTTCTTTAAAGCACCGTAAACTTTAACGACTTTCATGCCTCAAAGCCTTTGCTGTTACCTTCTGATAATAGCCGCCATACACATCCCTAGACGATAATCTTCCTTGAACGTGATGGAGAACTATATTCTCGCCTAAATAAATCGCTGCATGATTAGGCACAGGAGATTCAATGTGCATCAATAAAGCATCTCCAAATTTCAAGTCACTGACTTCAATTTCATGGAATCCTTCATTCTTAAAATTATTCAGATATAAATTCTCACCTTTATGCCACCAATCATCTCTTCTCTCATAATCTTTAAGATTCAACTTCAATTCTTTGTTATACCAATCTCTACAAAGCGTGTAACAATCAATAATTCCATGAACAAATTCACGCCCTACATAAGGCAACTCAAAACCAGAAGGTTCGCAATATCCCCATAATTCTGTACTTGGATTAACAACGTACCAAGGAAGCTCTGTCTTTTCACATGCCACTCTGTCTGCTGCTGATGGAGCGTGATTCGTTACAGGGTGACTATGAACAACAGCAATGATTTCTCCTTTCTCTTCTGCTTCTACATAAGATTGTGGGTCTAATACAAAATGTTCGTCAGGCGTTTCAGCAATATTGTTGCAAGGGAAATAACGTTTTCTACCTTTTATAACAACAACTAAACCACAACTCTCTCTAGGTGCTTCCGCTTTGGCATGTTCCAAAGCTTTTTCTTTAATTTCCTTTGGTAGTGTCATTTAATACGTCCTGCACTTGGGAATGATCCAAATGGTAGAGCACCGTCCCCAGGCTTGCTTATTTTGTAAGTATCTGGTCCTTTAAATGTATAACTAATAGCAGATTGACTTCCTAAATTATAAAAATAATAAGTACCTGGATCATTTGTCCCAACGTTATAAGTCAAAGTTATCTTTTTCGATTGATCTGCAACATCTCCAGTTGGATCGTCTAAAACAACACTATCTACCTTTGCCGTAGCAGTTGAAGAAATTCCTGGACCAGTGACAATTTGACCAACCGAAACACTAACGTTATAAGCAGCAACTATGACATTACTGCCACTTGATTCAGGCGTTGCTGAAAAGCTAGTCGCAAGACTTCCAACAACACTAATGTCAGCAACTTGATTCATTGTGACTGTTGTTCCACTAATACCTGTAATCGTTGTACCTGCTTTAATACCTGTTCCCGTAACAGTCATACTTGTTCCTAATCCTGTTGCGCTAGTAACAACAATCTGAGCAAGATTTGCAGTTTGGAGCGTTCCATTAACTGTGACATTGGTAGAGGCTGTTGAAGCAGCACTCATTGTTATAACTTTCCCAACTTTTGAACTAACAGTTGTACTTGCAGGGATTCCGAAACCATCAATGGCATTATTAACTTCCACTGTATCGGGAGTATCCGTAAGTGTTAATTGATTACTTCCTGTTACAACAACTCCAGTTGATTCAAAATTAGCAAACCTTTTATGGCATGAATCTAATCTTTTACCACAACGATCAGCAGCTAAAGAACCAGCGACATTATCATCAGCATCAAAATAATTAGCTCCCGTATAACTACATTCAGAGCTTCTATATTCCCATTGACAAATATTTGCTATTAACTGCCTTTTTGGAATAAAAGTATTAGCAAGATCAAACTTAGAAGTTAATTCAAAGGTTACTGTATCCCTATTCTCACTAGCCTTTCTATCAATGAACCATCTCTCTTCAGGCCAAGTTGCATAAGGATCAGCAGTTGTTTCTCCATCTAAAAATTTCTTTAATGTCCTTATTCTTCTGATCTCTGCCCCACCTAAATCATTCCCTGGTGTTGTCTGATTAACATCAATTAATAAAGCAGTTATTGAACCAGCAAAAACAGGAAAGTTATTTGCAACTGTTAATGTTGGCCTTGGTAACGTTCCAGATGAAGTAAATTCAAATCCGTCAGCTTTTACTGGTAAACGAGTGTAAGCATTACCATTCCAAACAATATTTCCAGTGACACTTTCATTAACTCCAGCATGCCACCTTGTTACTGTTGTTGTTCCATGTAATTCTAATGTTGGATGTAATTCAAATAATTCAATAATTGTATCTGGTTCAAACGAAGCTAAATCAGCATAAACACTACTAATTGCAGTCCAAACGACAGTGTTATCAGTAACAGTGCTATCAATATCAGTAGGCCAAGCAGGTTGAGAACTTGCACTCGTACCAGCAGTCGTACATTTAAAAACTAATCCACTAGCTTGTTGAGTTGTAGCTCTCCTAATATTGCCTACTGAATAGGCGGTGCTAGCAGCCCATGCAATAACGGCCATTATGGTTCAAAATATTGGACAAATGTTGCCTGAATAGTGGCTCGATTCTTATATCGAATAAGCTTATTCCACTGTAAACAACGCCACTTATAAGAAGTCGTTGAATCCAAAGGAGTCCAATCGAACGTTGCACCATCAGCAGCCCTAGCATCTAAAAAAGTCTCAATAGTATCTGCATCAGTTTCAGAAACTTCCCATTTCAAGCTCCATGATTTTGGATTTTGATTTAACCCATAACGTAAGACTTGAGAATATCCATCTCCAAACTGAATTTCTCTTACTTTAGGAGAACTATTTTTTCGAGAACCATAGGTAGGTGTAATTGAAGGGAAAGTAGCCATTATTTAGTTAGTAATCCTCCTGGTCTTTGTTGTTTAATTAATTCTGATTGTATTGCGGCTGCAAGCATTTCACCTAACTGTCTTCCACCTTCTTGATCTCCTTCAACATCCGATCCAGAAGCATCTACATTAACCACTATGTTTGTTGAACCTCCAAGTTCATCATTAGGAGTGATATGACCTGAACTTGTTGGTGTAAATAATTCTGGTCCTTTTTCTCCTACAACATAAGTTTGCCCACCTGTTACTGGACCACCTGCTGCTTTCCCTGTATAAGCCGCTATTGCGTCCAGATTCACTTCCCCTGTATTTCCCCCACCTCCACCTTTAAACCCAGGGAACATATTTAAAGCGATCCCCATTATCTGCATCTGTATTTGTTTTGCAATTATTTTTGCAGCCATATCTAAAAACAAATCTGCTGTTCGTTGGAACAGATTTGCTAATGCTTGTTGAGCACTCATTGAACCTTTTATTACCCCTTTAAATGACTCTTCAAAAGAACTTCCAATAGTCTTTGCCATTTCAACTATCTGATATTCAGGATTCGTTAGTTCTCTCATTTCTTTCTGGACAGATTCTATTGCTACAACAATTGATTGTGCTGTTTTTTCTGCCTCTAAAGCCATTGTTTTAAAGTGTTCTCTCGTTTCGTTAAACCCTTCTAATAATTTCTTGTTCTTAACAAGTAAATCATCCAGTTCTTTCCTCTCAACCAGAGGAAGTTCAGTAAGACCATGAGCACCAGAGATCCACCCCTTTACTGATTGCCAGAGCTTATTTCCTTCTTGACTTATTTCTAATTCTTTAACCTTCTTCTTCAGCCTATCCTCCATTATTTGATTAATAGTTTTTTCTGCCCCTATCGTCCTTAATAAAACGCTATACCTTAATTCATCATCTAACGTTAATTCCTTATTATCCTGCTTAATAGCAGCCATCGCAGACTGAATATCAACTGCTCCTGCCGTTGCCTTGAAAGACTCTTCATCTCCGAAATACTCTGCAAATAAAGATCCTTTCTTTGGGCCATACCGTTTAAATTGTCTTGCAACTTCGAGAGCCTCTTTTTTTGTTACATCCAAACTTTTTGATAATTTATAGATCTGTCTATTACTAAAACCTGCATCAAGTCCCATTATTCTCATCTCTTTCCCTAACGCTGCTAAAGCTTTCTTGTATTTAAGTGCTTCATCAACTTTCTGAGCTATCGCTGTTCCAACAATAGACAGTGCAAAACCAAATCCTCCTCCTAACGCTCCACCTGCTAAACCACCAAGACCACCACCTAAAGCACTTAAGCCACCTTGTCCAAATAGGAGAGGGAAGCCACCACCAATCATGGCACTGCTTGCCATACTTCCTGCTCGTTGTCCACGAGACATACCAAATATCCCTTTCTTTCCACCACCTCTTCCCATACTGAACGCATTTTGCCAAGAGCCTGGAGGTCTTGCTGGCCCTGCTGTCCCAGGTGCATACGCAGTGACGCCTGGTGCGAAAGATCTCATTTGAGCCTGGGTCTGTATCTTCAGACCTTTGGCAGTATCAACTTTAATTTTTTTAGTGTCACTTTGAATCTTTTTGACTTGTTTTTCAAAAGCAAGGAAACCACCACCAACAGCCGCATCTGAACGACTTAGCTTGAATCTTTCCGCTGAACTTTTTTGTCTCCGTAAAAGCCTTTCTTGTTGAGCAGGGCCAAGTCCTCTTCCATATCTACTAGAAGCAATCCCTGAGTTCAATAATTCTCTAGCAGAAACACCTCGTCTCTTTTGCTCTGCTGTTATCTCTTTTTCAATTCTTAAAATATTAGACTTTATACTCAAATAATCAGTAGCAGTAGTATTTGTAGCCTGTAATAACCTCTGTTGAACTTCCAATTCTCTAACAAGTCTTTGTTGAGTGCTTTCGCCTTTATCTGCTAATTGTGCTTGGACTCCACGCTCTCCAGTTTCTCCTCTTAACCATGCACCAAACCCTGTAAATGGATTCTGCCCCTTATCAAGCAGACCAGCCATTCTTTTATCCAAATTAATTCTGGCTGTATTAACTCTTCTAATACTTATCATTGCTTGCTGTTCCCAATTAATGAATCCTTTTATTGCTCCTACAGTCCAGTTAGCCGCACTTAAAGCTTTACTTAAACCTGTATAAACAAGGTTAATAGCCGTAATAGCCTCTGTCCCTCTGGATACCCATTGAGAAAATCTTTTTGTATTTTCGATCCAAGCTTTATTTAAAAATCCTAATTTCCCTGTCAAGAACTCAATACTACGACTTAAAGCTATGACACCAGCAGCTTGCCCTGTTTTCCCAAACTTACCTCCAAAGATTCCTCCAATAAACCCTGTTACACCTCTTGCCGTTGCAGCCATAGCTTGCAAAGCCTTCTGCCCTGCCCAAATGTCAGCAGTAACAACAGCTTGAACTGCCTTTGTCTTTAAGAGTTCTAAATTATATTTAACTTGAGTCTCAGCTACATCTCGAACGGCTCTTGCATGTCCTAAAGAGAAAGCATTGATATTTTTCTGTAGTGCTGTTGCTTGACTTAATTGTTTATTTAAAAGGGTTAATCCACCAACTTGAGACTTAATTTGAGCAGTCCAGGCTTTCCCGACTGCTTCACCCATCTTGTCACCTGCAAATGGTTCATCTGCTACTGCTCTTCTTACCGAACCACCAAGAATAGATCCTTCAGGGAATTGTGAAAGGAGACCTTCTAAACCACCCTTCCTAACTGTATTGACTCTCGAACTTGCTGTTTTAATGAGATTACGGAAGTCATAGTCTATTTGCCTTACTCGTTTCCCTAAATTAAAAAGTTTTGGAGTAACTCGACCTATTCCATCAAGAGCTAAGATTCCACCCGTTATCGCAGCAGTTGTTCCTATCCATGCAGTATTAAGAGCTAGAGACTGAGCGACTAATCCTCTTATTGCTTTGCCACTATCAATAACACCTTTTGTAAGTGCACTAAATAAAGCCACTTTCTTTATTAATCCTGCATTGCCTCCACTTACGAATTTTTCAAGCTGTAATAATGCGTTCCCCTTGGCATTAGCACCTTTAGACCATTTATCTAAAGCTTTCCCAACTCTATTGACAGATTTTTCTACCTTATTAATTGACTTCTCTGCTTTTACTGCTTCTTGCGTTACCAGCCCAAAACCTTTTTTCGCAATATGCTCTAATTTTTTATCTACACTTTTTAAAGTCTTATCAATGCTCTCTAGTGTCTTGCTGAGTTTATTTACAGCACGAGTTAGATCAGTATCTTTTACCTTAAATTCAATTAAGCGGGTATAATCAGCCACTCAATAAAAAAAAGAAAAACCTCTTTCTAGCTTACCTCGTTTGCGTCCGAGAAGCAGCACCTCTTTGCGCTGCTTGTTTATCTCTTTCCATTTCTTCATTCTCAAGAGCAAAGAAAGCAGCCCAACGAACCATTTCTTCTCTCGTAAGAGTTTGATTTAATTCAGCTACCGTTTTCCCTAATTCCTTTGCTAAAGAATAGACAAAACGCATCTCACCATTAGCTTTTCATATCTGCTTTAGCTTCGTCCACCTCCTTATCCGAACCAGATTCAAGCATTGCTAACTGTATTTCTTGAAGAATTGCAGCTTCTACTTCCCTCCTTAATGCAGCTTTGTCTCCATCAGCAAAAATTCTCTTCCCATCCTCATCTAATGCTTTTTGTATCATTAAAGCTAATGCAAAATCATTTGCATCATCAGTTCCACCAGATTTTTTCTGAATAGCCTCTCTTTCCGCAATCGTTAAAGGATGCCAATAAACAGTAAGAATATCCTTCCCACCTTTAATGACAGTGTGATTATAAAGCTGACTTACCCCAAAATTATCTTTGAGGAGTTCAATAGCTCTTGGCATGATTTCTAAAACTTATACACTAATATTATACTAGGCCATCGCTGAAAACTGACAAGTGATGACCCCCAGATAATGTGATTCGTCCTCATTTTCTATACCACCTGGCCCAACAACATCTCTTACTTTTGGTTTGCAACTAAATGTATCTGTGTAATTAGAAGCATTAACAGAAGTCAAACCATCAATTACTGACTCACTAATAGCAGCCAAAACAGAAGTACCTTTGTTCTTTGGAACGTAAACATTACACTGAATAAATCCAGCATAATAATCACTTGCTGCTCCTTGATTTTGTAAAGTTGATTGTCCAAAATTCACTGATACAGCAACATATTTTTTTGCTTTACCTGGTTTTATATATGGAACATTTTCATACACCATTGTTACCGTTCCATCAGCAGCAATAACAGCATCGGTTACAGCTTTTTCAAAAGCTGCTCTGGCATTTACAAGTGTCATAATTTTTGATAGCTAATACGACCAGCACTATCAACATCTCCACCAACTCTAATATCAGGTCGTTTATCAGTAAAGAATCTATCTATTTTTTGATTCAAACCTTCTTTAAACCCCCCTGCCCCACCAAATAAATACGCATTTACCTGGGATTTAGGAGACAAAACAGCTTCAGGAGCATATCTAGCTGTATTGCCAATAAAAACTGACTTGTTAAGCGTAAAGTTGGTAGGAACTGAGTGTCTCTGCTTGATATAAGGCTTTTGTCCTGGGGCTAAAACTGTTTTTTTATTAATAATAGTTGTCTTGATATTTGACCAAGGGGTAAAAGATTCTCTTTTATCAGTTCTACTAGGTCGTGTTAAACCAGCTTTCCAGCTAGACGCAAAGAACCCCGTCAATACAGGACTGACACCTCCTTTTTTTCCATCACTTGTCAAATCACTTACAACTGCACGAACAAATCCATTTAGCTGAACCTCAATTTCATCTCTCAAATCATCGCCAATACCTTTGGCAAAGTCTTTTGCCTTCTGAACTGTTCCTCTTCTCCTCCTCTGTGCTCTTCTAGCCATTAGAACCTCACTAATAAAGTGTATAAATAAACTTGACCACCCCTTCTCGTATCTATGTCAACAATCTGAGCAGCATGTGTTCCTCCTGCATAACTTAATGTAACTTCATCATCAAATGTTGGTTGATTATTACCTATTAAATTAGGGGTTATGTATAACTTAGCTTGTCTTATTTCTCTTCCAGTATCTTCCTCTGATTTGATAAATTCAATTGGAACTTTAATATTTGCATAGCTGGTATCCGTTGAAGTCACTACACCTGTGCTTGTATTATATGTTGAAGAAGCTCTTCTTGTATAAGTAATTGTTGTGTCTAAAGATGAGCCAAGGTCAGCAACAACTTGCTTCGCTACGTCTTTAAATAAGGTGTCTAATGCTCCTGCCATGATTAACCTCTAACAACTCTTACTTGATAGCTACCAGAGCCACCAAGACAATAAGCACCAAGATAGGACTGAAGCCACGGATAAACGTCAAATACATTGTTGATAGTTCCAACCCCTTGACTATCAGTATTATATTTCACTTCGATCTCACCTAGTTTCACTTGTTCATAAGTGCCATCAGTTCCTTTATTACCAATCATCGCAGTCGTATCATTTGCTAATTGTCTTGCTAATTCATATTGAGCATATTTAATTCCATTAGGAATGGTTCCACACTCAAGATCTACACCATCCACTGTGTAATTATCTCTTGGCCATTTTAATGCTTGACCATCATCACAACGATCACCATAAAAATTTAAACTATCAATCCAGCGACAAGCTGAAATTAATGCTCTCCTTTTAGCATCATCACTTTTGTCATCCCAATCTGTTTCACTTGGAACGGTTTCAAAATAAAGATCGGCCTCGGCTAAAGTCACATAACTATTAGAGTTTGCTCCTTTTAACGTGGCATGAATAGCTGCGGCCACAACGTAATTAGTAAACCTCCTTCATATCATAGCGTCATAAAAAAGCTCCACCCGAAAGTGAAGCTTAATTATGCCGACCTACGACTCTCTAGTTATAGAGTAGAAGTATCAAGTGGTGTGTTAACTGTTAACTGAACGATAGGGATCAGATCAACATCGTATGTAGCACTCCAGTTGGCTTTAGCACCAAGAACACTGTTGGTTGGGTTGTCAGCAGCGTTACCCCACTTAGTACCCATGATGTGATACGCAGTGTGGTAATCAACTGATAGAACATCCTGCTTAGAAAGAATGTTGCGATCTGCTTCAATACGAAGCTCCTGCTGAACACCTTCAAGGATTGTTCCAGACTTAACCAAGTAGCAGTAATACTCTTTGATGTGACCAGAAGAACCAGGCTGAACAGCGTTCACCTGAGAATCCATGATTACATTCATGCCAGCGAAAGTACCGATGCTCTTAGCATCAACACCAGCACCGCCACCACCCCAGGTAATAGCTCCAGAAGAAACCATTGAGGCAGTAGAGAACTGTAAAAGTCCTACTTGATAGAGGTAGAAACCTACATTTGGGTGAACGATAAGAGTATCCAACTCATCGCCACGCTCTCCAAGAAGTGCACGAGCTTTAGCTACGTTTGCACCTGTTAGATAGTTAGCTTCAGCTTGTCCTGAACTAGCAGCAATCGCATAGTCACCAGCGTTAGCACTTAGGGCTGTACCGAATAAACCATGTAGTTGATAGAACAATCTTTGGCTGTTTAGCTTATTGATTGCATCTGCAAGCTGGTTGCGAATAGCAAGCATTGGATCTTCACCAGCAGCTAAAACTGCTACATCATCAACCGCATAAGCAAAACCTCTGTGGCAGATGGAAGCAATTTGTGTTGCGGTTCCAATCTTCTGTGGTGTTAAGTAACCATTGGTACTTGTACCCCAGTTAGCAGCACCAGTCATCACCTCTTCAGTTGGTGAAACTGGGTTGAACTCAGGAACTTGAATACGAGTTCCACCTTCTGTCGCATCCAAGAAAGGACTGCGAA
>VTLG01015568.1_pt1 | contig 10214 bp, 13 predicted proteins | sample 4694571 | NCBI WGS metagenome assembly VTLG01 (sample SAMN12604809, study PRJNA352737) | marine metagenome | biome: ENVO:00000447; feature: ENVO:00000209|ENVO:00000569|ENVO:01000036; material: ENVO:00002151; isolation source: viral sequences binned using virsorter ... | reverse complement strand
CCATGGACCCGCAAGAATGAAGCAGTCCAAGCGCTGCTTCGCCTCGACACCGACAGCCCACTGACAGCAGACCAACGCGCCGAAGTGCTCGACATCGTCAGCCGAACCGAGCTCCGCCCGGCCGACTTCTGGGCACTGGACGAAGGCCCCGGACGCTGGGGCTACCACCACACCGTGAACGGCGAGCGCCGAGCGTGGCACCACAAGCTGCGCCAAGTCCGCAACCACCGCACCGACGGCCACAAGCTGTTCGACATTCTGACCGCCCGCCTTCACTCCTGACCCACACCCCACCAACCGGAGCAACCACCGTGCCAGTCCACACCGCAACACTGACCCACACCGACCACACAAACCGCCACATGGCCGCCGAGCTTCGGCGCCTCGGCTTCGAGAAGTCGCGACTCCAGCTGACGCGCACCGCCACCAGCTACCACCACCCAGCCGCGCCGGGTGTGCTGTTCAGCTTCGCCAAGCGCGGCGGGCGAGTCATGGTGACGGGACTCGGACGGTACTTCCCCGGAGTCCGCGCGGCTCTGGGCTTCCAGTCCAGCCCGGCGCTTCTCGCCGTTCCCTCCATCGACCAGCCAAGCGGCGCAGCCGAGCGCTCCGGGTTCGGAGTCGACGCCGACGGCAGCGCCACTCAGCGCGAAGTCTTGCTTCGCGTTGCTCGTGCACTCGCCGCCCAAGTCACCGCAGGCGGTGAAGAGTGACCCGGCCCGAGCTCGTTCGAGCGGCGGCCGTCGCCGTCATCCTCTCCTCACTCGTTTTCTTCTTTCTGACAGCTTGACCCCACCCCGGAGCAAACCATGTACGACCCCAACTTCAGCGACCATCACCCCCGATGCGCGCAACACATCGACCACACATCCAAGTGCACCTGCGAACGCGAGACCACATGGGACCGCGCCCAGCGCCGAGCCTTGGAGGCCTCCCCGCTCGAACCTCACACACCCGTCGAGCCCCCGTGGAACTTCGTTCGCCGCCTCGTGTGGCGAGCGAGCACCAACAACGCCAAGACGGGACGCATACCCACAGCCAGCGTGCGAGAGCAAGACGCCGCCGCATCCTGCAAGGGTTGCCGGCACTTCGTGCGCCGGAAGGTAGGCGGCCGCAGCTGCTACGCGTGGCGAGGCCGAGTGCTTCAGGGCTACCGCTCGATGTGCGCAGCCATCGCCCGACGCCAAGCCGCCGCAGGCACCGACGACACACCGCCAGCCTACACGCTCGACGCAGCTGTAGCCGGTCGACAGTGGGACGCCCGCTATCTGCGGCTAACCGCACTCGGCGACTGTTCCGTGTGCTCCGACCACGAGCTGGCCGAAGTACGGCAGAAGGCCGACGCGGCAGGCCTCGACGTCCTGGGCTACACCGCCCACTGGGCCGCCCGAGGCCGCAACCGCCCGGCCCTCCAGACGTTGGTCCTTGCGTCGACGCAGACCGACACCGCTACCCGCCGCGCGTCGCTCGCTGGTTGGTGTGTCGCGCAGACTGTCAGCGCTCAACGCTTCGCCGATGCCATGGACGCCGGCCACATCACCACCTCGGGCGGCCAACGCCTCAAGCTCTGCGACCATCAGGCGGCGGTCTTGGATGTGCAGCACCCGCCCACGTGCAACCAGTGCGGCTTGTGCACTGTCCGCAACATGCGTGCAAGCGGGTACGACGGCGTGGCCTTTGCCGAACACGGACCCACGACGCACGGCCGACCGTGGACGCGCCTTGTAGCCGCCGCCCGAGCTGCTGTTGATGCGGCAGGGGGTGCGCGATGATGGGAGACAGCTTGCGCCACCTTCCCGCGTTCACCCTCTGGGCTGGAGTCGAGGTAGCCCACCCGGTAGCCGTCGCACTGGAGGCGGTGCCTCTGCAGTGTCTACTGACCCACGGGTCCGAGGTACACGGACGCCTACCCGAGCGACCTGGGTTGCTCGGTCTGGACCTCGAAGCCGGTGACGTGGTAGGCCTGTTCCTCCCTCCGGAGCTCGGGGCAGATGCCTCGACGCTACCGCCCCGCATGCTGCAAGCTCGGGTCGTGTGGCATGGACCGGAGCCCGGCGCCAAGCGCGCACCGGGCAAGCCGACGCCGCACCGTGTGTACTTGGAGGTCTTCCCATGCCGATAGCCCCACGCCTCGACGGGTGCGCCAGCCCGCTACCGCTCCTCGTGCTGCTGGCGCTCCTGCTACTGTCTCGTTGCATGTAAGCCACCGCCCCCCCGGGTAACTGGGGGGGCGTATCGTTGGCGATACCCCCAAAAACCAAAAATTTTTTCGAGCGCGCAAGCGCGCTGCGACTCGAAGATGCACATGCAGGAGGACGTGGCTGGCCGTTCGTTGCGTGGGTCCGAGCCTACGAGTCCAGCCGAGGTGACACGGCCTCAGTTCCTGGGCGCCCTCGCCGCTCGTTTTCCAGCGACCACGAGAACGCCGTAATCTCGTCGACCCGTTGTCGAGAACGCCGTGGCTTCGTCGCTGGCTGTGACATCTGGCTCTTCCTACCTTTTGGAGTAGCCAAATTTTTAACTGGGTATTTGGGACAGGGGAGACACACTCCGTATCGTCGAGAGTAGTGGGTTGATGGTGGTTCGAGTTTTCAACAGGTGACATGCAGACCCGGTTTCGCGAAACTGAATGGCGGCTCATTTTGTCGCTCTATCGAAAGTTGAAACCCACCGTCACGTTGAAGCAGGCGAGCTGGGCGAAGCGTCGAGCGGGAACCTCCACCTCCCCACCTCCCACCCGTGCGCTCGTTCCTCGCTCCATGAGGTACATGCAGGAGGACGTGCGCAGACGAGCTATCGGTGGCACGAGGGGCGAAGGTAGCAACCACTGCAGTTTCGTATCCTACCCCCGGAAGTGAGTCGGCCCCCCCCAGAAACCAGAATTTCAACTTACTATTAGAGTCCCACACACATCTGCACGCATCTGCCAGTTCGTGCTATAAAGCTATCGGAGGTCTCATGCCACGCAAACCAGAAGAGTCCCGACCCATCAACCACCCCGATATCGGCCCCCAGCTGCGCAGCCTGACCACAGCTGCCCTGGAGTGTGTGCGTGTGACCCTGGAGCGGAAGAAAGGAGACCGAGTCGCCATGGACGCAGCGAAGTGGGTGCTGTCCGAGGTGGCTGCAGGAGTCGAGGGCAAGGTCGCGCGCGACGAGCAGGACGACCTCGCGAACACCCTCCGCCTAATGCGGGGCGGTAGGGGATGACACACGAGGACTTCTATAAAGCGTTGCGCATCAAGCAAAAGCAAAGCAAGGAGCTCGCGCCCTTCAGCCTGAGCGTTGCGCAGCGCCGTCTGTTAGGCGAGTTCGAGCGACTCCCCAGACTTCAGTTTGAGAAGTTGATGGAGCAGACCCAGCGGGTTGAGATGGGCGTCATGACTCGTCATCCAGGCCGGACAACGTACCGGGGGTGGCAAGTGGACCACGGCGACGACGGTAAGGGCTGATGCCCGAGGTCTACGTTCCCGAGACGGTCCCCAAGTCGTCTACGGTCGAGTTCGAGAAGCTGCTCGGGGACCGCGACACGTTCTGCCGCCTGCTGCGCATCAAGCACAAGCAGAAGCAGCAGTTCGTGCCGTTCCAGGCGAACGACGCTCAGCGCCGTCTGTGGGCGCTGCTCGACCGGAGCAACCGAGTCATCGTCGTCAAGGCCAGACAGGTCGGCATCTCGACGGCGACTCGGGCGTGGCAGTTCCACAGGGCCTACACCAGCCCGCACCCGCAGGTGTTTGCGGTGCTCAGCTTCCACGACCGCTCGGCAAAGCGGCTCCGCCGCATGGACCGGCAGTGGTTGCGCGAGCTGCCCCGGGTGCTGCGCAGGCCTTTGTCCCTCGACAGCGCCAACGACAGCGAGTTCGCGGACACCGGCGCCGGCATCTCCAGCTTCACCACCGAGGGCCGGGGCGGCACACGCTCTTTCGAGTTCACCGGAGCTCACCTCTCGGAGTTTGCCTTCTACTCGGACCCGGGCGAGGTGCTGTCCCAGGTGCTGTCGACCGTCGGCGAGGGGCCTATCGTCATCGAGTCCACGGCCGACGTGCCGGGAGACAAGTTCCACCAACTCATCCAGGGCGCTCCGCACAACGGGTGGTCGGTCTTTACGTACTGGTGGCACGAGCATGCCCCGTACCGAGCCCACTCGGTGCCCGACGACTTCGAGCGGACGGAGGAAGAAGAAGAGCTCGGCAACCTGTACGGCCTCGACGACCACCAGCTGCAGTGGCGACGGCAGCAGATAGCGACGCTCGGTGCCAAGCGCTTCCGCCGGGAGTACCCTGGCTGCCTCGCGGACGCCTTTGCCAGCCGCGGGGCTACGTGGTTCCAGGCTGAGGACCTCGACCGCATTGCGGTGGAGTGGTTTGACACTCCGGGCTTCGAGTTTGCTGAGCCCGTAGAGGACGGACAGTACGTCATGGGGGTCGACATTTCAGGGGGTGTCGGCAAGGACTGGAGCGCCATCACGGTCGTCGACGTAGCTACCCGCCAGCCCGTCTACATTGAGCGCAACAACCGCCTCGCACCACACGCCTGGGCTGCTCGGGCTGCAACCGTCGGCCACCGCTACAATCACGCCCTCGTGCTGGCTGAGTCGAACAACCACGGCCACAGCTTCCTGCGCGAGATGCAGCTGCTGCGCTACCCTCGGCTGTGGACCGGTCCCGACGGAGGGTTCTGGGTCACCAGCACCAAGTCGAAGCTCGACGCCTACGACGGACTGCGCGAAGTCATCGAGAGCCACATCATCCAAAGCCTCGACCACGCCACCCTCGGGGAGCTGCGCTCCCTCGAAGTGAAGAAGACCACCCCCGAAGCCCCCCGTGGGCTGCACGACGACCTCGCCATGTCGCTCGCCCTGGCGTATCGTTGCCTGCGCGACGCGCCTGCCATGCTTCGGCAGCGAGCCGCCGGGAATCGTATTGACGAGCACAAGATGCTCATGCGCGCTGACCGCATCCGCAGCCAGCCGCTCGCCTGGAGAACAACGCAATGAGCACGAGCATGTCTGCCAAGGACTTCGCCGCCATCTACGACCAGCACGAATCGTACTGGGACGACCGCAGGGCGGAGATGCGCCGCCTTCGTCACGCGTACCTGATGCGCTTTTGGGACCGCGCGGACGTAGACGACTCGCTTCTCATCGAGACAGCCCGCGGGTACGAGCTCGTGGAGAGCTTCATCGCGTCCCTCTTCGTGCGCGACCCGTCGGTGGTGGTCAAGCCAGACATCCACGGCAACGGCAACCCGAGCGCCTCGGAGAAGGTGGTCAACCGGTGGCTGAGGAAGCGACGAGCCGCCATCGAAGACGGACTGCGGCTTGCGCTTATATACCCGTTTAGCGCACTTAAACTGTCTATAGGGCTTGGTAAGAGCCCATTGAACAGAATCGAAGTGGCCGCTATATCCCCGTGGGACGTGATTGTCGACGACACGGCGTCCAGCTGGAGTGCGCAGCGTTACTGCGCCCACCGGTACTTGCTGCCGCTGAAGGAGGCGCAGAAGCGGTACGGCCGGAAGGAGTACGACAAGCGCATCTACGCTCGGTACATCGAGCAGTTTGCCCCGGGCATGGTCGACGCCCCGACGGAGGGCGGGAACAGCGGCCACGACGTCAACAAGGCCGAGTACTTCGTCATGGTCGTTGAGGTCTACGACATGGCGAACGACAAAATGTACGTGTGGTCGCCGGACTGGAAGGCCGACAAGTGGCTGTACGACGGCATCGAGCTCGAAGTCGAGCAGGAGTCTGGGGAGTCTTCTGTGGAGAAGTTCTCGGACATCCCGTTCAAGACGTCGTCGGGGGAGTTCCGGCTGCCGATTGTTCCGATGTACCTGTCGAGGGAGCCTGACTGCCCGATGCGGGGGTACAGCACCCTGCGCCGGGTCTACGACCAGCTGTGCGAAGTCAACAACATGCGCACCTTCCAGGCTCAGGGTGTCCGCCGGGCGGCCCGCATGCTCGTCACGGCCCGAGGGGTGTTGGACGAGGAAGCCAAGGCCAAGTACTCCCAGGGTCAGGACGGTCAGGTGCTTGAGGTAGACCTGTCTGTCGGACAGAACGTGACCGACATCATGACTCCCATCCCGCACAACCCAGTGCCTGCGGAGCTCGAACGCTACGCTCAGCAGGTCGACAGCGACTTCAGCCGCGGCAGCGTCATGGCCCCGTTCACGCGCGGGCAGGCAACAGAGGCGACAGCCACGGAGATTCAGGCCCTGGCTGCGTACACCGCTTCGGAGATTGGCCGAATGGCTCGCGAGAGGGACCAAGCCATCACCGGCATTGCCGCGGCTTACCTCGCCATGCTCGGCACCATCTTCGGCGACGAGGGGGATATGGTGTCGGTCGACGGCCAGCTCGTGTCCCTGCAGTCCGAGGACGTCACCGGCGACTTCGACTTGTGGGCGGAGGACAGCGGCAACACCCCGATGTCGGAGGCTGTGCGCAAGCAGGAGATTGAACGCCTGACGCCCATGCTCCAGGCGCTTGGTGTTCCGAACGAGGCTCTGCTCGACATGCTTGTCCGCGCCTTCGAGCTTCCCGCGTCTTTGCCGGCAGCAGCTGCCGAGAACCTCCAGAAGCAACAGGCGGCCATGGCCGCAGCCACCCCGGGCGGAGAAGGCGTGCCCCCCGAGGTTCCGCCTGAAGAGCTGTCGCAGGCTCGCGGAGGCCCGTCTCGGGTTGAGCTTGCGCTGCCTGAAGGAGGGGTGGTCTGATGCCCATCTACGAGTACGCCTGCACCCGAACGGGCCGGTACATCGAAACCATTCGCAAGTACGAAGAGCGTGCGGTGTGCCCTTGCGGGTGCGGAGCGAAGCGCATCATCTCCGCCCCCGCGAAGACAGCGTATCGGTGGGGCGACACCAAGTGGGACGGCAAGCGGGACAAAGGGCTCGGCATCACCTTGCGAGATGAGAACCACCGCAAGCGAGTGATGGCTGCCCGGAATCTGCGCGAGCTCGACGACGGTGAGGTCGAGCAGCATGTCCGCGAGGTTCAGGCCGACGCCGCAAAGCACGAGGCAAACATCGCTGCGTTCAACAAGCACAAGGCGGAGACCGGGGACACCGGTCTTGCGCTGGCGCGGACTTTTCCGTGCAAGGAGATAGCATGACCCCCGAGATGGCAATGAACGAGGCGCGAGCACTCGGAGCAGAAGAAGAGCAGGCGATGGGCGACCTGTTCCAGGCGTCGGCACCTACGGGCCGGTTCAGCGCTGGCGCGCTGAACAGCCTTGTCGGTGCGTTCAACGAGGTCCTCATCACCATGGGTATTCCCGAGCCGTACCCTGAGTTCAGCTCAGGCGCGCGGGTTCTCCCTGGTGACTTCGTCAAGGGGCTGGCGATGGTGGCTGACGCCACTACCCAGCTGGGTATTCCAAACCCGGTCGACCTCGATGACGTCAAGGACGACACGGACCTTGAGATGTTGGCGGGCAAGCTGATGAACCTTGCCGGCGACGAGGACTTCGCGTTGATGGTCAACGAGATGCCAGGAGACCCGGACCCCATCATGCCGGTGGACGAAGAGGTCGATGACACCCCAGCAGTGGGCAACACGGAAGAAGAGGACGCGTTGTTCATGCAGCGCATGTGATGGACACTACAACAGGAGCAACCATGTCAGAAGAAGCAGCAACCCAGACCACAGCATCGTTGGAGCAGGCGCCGGCGCCGGAGGCAGCCCCAGCAGAGGCGCCGCCTTCGAAGCCCAGTTGGTCCGAGCGGCTCGATGCGGTGTTGGAGCAGAACACGTCGAGGGAAGCCCCCGAGCCTGAGGCTGCGGAGGCCGACGAAGAGGAGGTGGCGGCCGACGAAGAGAAGGTCAGCTGGGACGAGGTCATCCAGGACCAGCCTCCGCACGTGCAGAAGCTGATGCGTCAGCTGCGGGCAGAATCGACTCGCCGCTTTCAGGAGGCTTCGGAGCTGCGGAAGCAGGCCCAGGCTGACCGAGACGCGCTGTTCAGCAGCGATACGTACAAGCAGTTGCAGCAGATGGCGGAGGGTGCGGGGGAGCAGGAGCTCAACCTGCTCGACCCTGCGAGCGTGGACGCGTTTATCGAGCGCAAGGTCGCCGCGCGGCTCAAGTCGGTGTTGCAGCCTGTGCGTCAGGCTCATCAGTCGAGCATTGCTCAGCAGCGGTATGAGCAGTTCATGCAGGAGAACCCGCAGCTTCAGTCGGACGCCGAGCTGCGCACGGAGGTGGCGAACGAGCTGCGCGCCAACAAGTCGCTCAGCCTGCAGCACGCCTACTACACGGTGCTTGGTCGTCGCTCCCAGGCAGCCGAGCGCACCCGGGCAGCGCGGAGGACTGCTGAGCGTCGAGCGGCGAAAGCTGCTGCCTTGACGGTGTCTGCTCCTCCGAGTCGCTCCAGCAGCACTCCGTCCCCAGACCTTGCCGGCAAGTCGGGGGCAGACATTTACGCTGCCTTGAAGCGGTTGCGTGAAACAAGTGACTGATGTAGGGTAGCACTGCAACCCCGGCTGGACGGACACGTTGCATCCGCCCCCGCTTTGCGGACACGGCGCCACATCAACCCCCCCATGAAGTGGAGCCCAACATGGCCCTCCAGCCGGATATTCTTGCGTCGACGCTACGCATCCTCCGCGACAAGTACGTCGACAATACCTTCAAGAGCATTCCTCTTGTCGAGAACATGCAGAACCTCGGCCTTATCGAAAAGGTCGACGGCGGAAGCAAGATCAACCACCCGGTCGTACTGACCGACCACAGCACCATCACCCAGCTGTCCTCGGGCTACGAGTCCGTGAACCTCGCGGTGAAGGACCCCCTTCGCACCGCCGAGCACAACTGGTGTGACTTCGTCGCCCCCATCGTGCTCACCAAGAAGGAAGAGCTGTCGAACAAGGGCGAGCGCGCCAAGGTTCGCATCCTCGAAGCTCGTCTCAAGCAGACCATGGGAATGGTCAAGCGCGAGATTGAGAAGCAGCTCATCCGCGGCAACAGCAGCATTTTGACCGAGCTCGAAACCCTGAACGGCACATCCGCCGCAGCAGGCACGGGCTGGTTCGAAGGCGAAGTCTTCGGCGACGGCACGAACACTGTCGGCGGTATTGCCAAGGCGTCGTTCCCGACCTCCTGGCAGAACCAGTACCAGACCGGCACGTTCGCATCGAACCGCCTGCAGAAGATGCAGAAGCTCATCATCGACACGCAGCAGTTCGCGCCCGAGGGGGACATCGACCTCATCCTCGCAAGCCCGAACAGCTACGCGGCGTACAAAGACCTTCTGCAGCAGCAGGAGCGCTACGTCAGCATGACCGAGCAGCGCAACATGTCGGGCCGCCTCGGCCTGGAGTTCAACGGCGCCGCGATGTTCATCGAGACGAACCTCGGCTTCACCGGCAACGTCACTCGCGGAGCCCCTGCCACCGCCCCCATCTCGATGTACTTCCTGAACAGCCAGCTGTTCAGCATCTACTTCGACAAGGATGCTCACTTCGAGATCAGTCCGATGGACAAGGTCTCAGGCTACGTCGCCATGGCGTGCGAGATGCTTGTGCGGATGCAAATCTGCTCCAGCAACCTCTCGGGTCACGGCCTTCTCGCAGACGCGGAGACCTGATATGGCTACCAATAACCTTCTCCAGCGCATGGACCCCGCCAGCTTGACCACTGGCTCGTCCAACGACACCTCAAACCGTCGGCAGATTGAGCGGTTCATCGCGTCCGAAGCCATTGCGGCTGGTGACGTGGTGGCGTTTGACACCTCGAAGACCGGCCCCGACCGGGTGCTGTACGTCACGAAGGCCGAGTTGATTACCAACGGCAACGGCCTTGCCATTGGTGCGGCAGACACTGCGGCAGCTGCCAACGAAGAGCTCAACGTCGTCATTGCCGGGTATGCTGAGGTGAAGACCCACGACACGGTGGTCATCAAGAACATGCTGACCGCTGGCGGTACTTCTATCGGGACTGTTGACGGGCGCGTTGCTGGCGACATCAGCCCTGCGTTCGGTATCGCTCTCGCGGGTCGCACCGGCCCTGGTCTCGTTCGGGCTTGGATCTACAAGCAGTTCTGATACACGCCCCCGCCTACCCTGACTGAACTGGTTTGCTCCGCAGGGTAGGTACGGGGGCCGTTTTGTGCCAGGGAGGGTCGTGTGCCAGCAACAGACTTGAGGGCATTGCGCGAGTACGTAGCCAACGTGCTCGACTACGACCCGACCAACCCGACATACCAGACACC
>VTLG01005608.1_pt1 | contig 10214 bp, 3 predicted proteins | sample 4694571 | NCBI WGS metagenome assembly VTLG01 (sample SAMN12604809, study PRJNA352737) | marine metagenome | biome: ENVO:00000447; feature: ENVO:00000209|ENVO:00000569|ENVO:01000036; material: ENVO:00002151; isolation source: viral sequences binned using virsorter ... | reverse complement strand
GCTGTTAGCAGTACTTACTGCATTAGTAGCATTAGTTGATGCTGTGTTAGCTGTTGAAAGAGCTGTTGTAGCTTTTGCAATAGCAGTTACATAAACACCACTTTCTAAGACCCTAGAGTTACTTAGAGCTTCAGTAGCGTCATTAGTGTTTTCTTGAGTAGAGTATAAGTTCTGTGTATAGTTATCATTTAGATCACTTGATCTAATAGCTGAGCCAGGGTAGAAGGTGGCAACGAGATTAGTATCATCTGTAGCTCGATAGATAGCAATAGCAGCGTTGTTAGCGGGAGCTGTGTTAAATGAAATTGTTGTAGCATTAGCAAAAGTATAGGCCGTAGTTGCGACGTTATCAAGTGTTACCTTGACGTCATCTTGTTTAATATATGGGAAATCGAATGTATAGTTCGTTGTAGAACCATTACCTGTATGAGTTTTTTTTGTAGTTGCCATAATGCTTTAATCTGGTTTACTTATTCATTTTTATTAGTTCTTTAACTTCTTTATTCTGTTTCCTAAGTGCTTCAGCACTCTCCGCTGCACCCTTCATATTACCATAAAGTATTTGGTTCTGTACTTGGTTCTTAAGAGCACCACTCCTTGTATTTTGTAGGTTCTTATGTACCCAAGCTAAGTGTGCTAACCTAAAAGCTCTATCATGTATCAGGTCTAGTTGTTTATAAACCTTAGTATGTTCAACTGGAAACTCTGCTTGAGAGTATTGACCAGCATCTAGTTGACGTTTATATTCTTTCATTTCTGCATTAAGTTCAGGATTTTCACTTAATGCTTGGATTTGACCTGCTAGGTTCATATGTTGTGCGATAAAGCGGTGTATCCATTGCCTATCCCATGGTGAGTATTCAATACCTGTATCAGGATTCTTACGGATTCTAGATCCGCCATCCCAACCAGTCTCTACTAGCCATTGTCTCCAAGGTTCCATACCACCATTACTCTTAAAGAAAGGTAATAGTGCATTGATACCTGCATTAATAGGGTTAACGTAGTTAATAGGTTGCCCAGTATAGATGTCTATTTCATCCTCTAGTGTGTTGGCTATTTTAAACATTCTATTAGCTATCATACTACCTAAATCTCTTTCCACATCTTTTAGTTGTGGAGCAAATGTATTATTTACAATACCCCTGAGACCAGATAAAGGTACAATCATGTTAGCCGCATTAGCAGCAAATCTACTCCAAGCAGTAGGATCTTTACCAAGTAAAGCAGCAAGGGGTTCAAACTGTTTAAAGAATGTTTGGTTAGTAACATTCATTGTAATAGCATGTGCTGTTTTTCTATATAGATCTTCCATAACAGCTTGGTCAGTCCTTTGTGCTTCATTAACTGCACTACCTACTAGACCAAGTAACATACTGAATGGCTCCATACCTCTATAATCATGCCATTCACCTGTAAATGGGTTCTTGATATGATTGAAGTAATTACCGCCCATAACACGCATCATGCGTTGACGTTCACCAGCATCTGTAGGTCCTGGACCATATAGGTTACCATCTAAAGCCCATAGAGTAGCACCCATTACAATACTTTGACCAGCTATAGTACGGCCAATATATTCATTCTTCTTAGCACGCCACATAGTCTCACTATATTCAAGGCCATGTTCTGCTAAGGCTGCTGCCTTCTCAGCTTGTGACCCAGCTGCTAATAGTTTACGTGCTCTACCAATACCTAAACCTAATCCACTTGTTGGCATGAATGACCAGCTTACATCAAAGGCGTTCATACCAGTTCTAGCGAACATAAACGTTGGCTGAGCTGCTGGTACTGCATCTAAGAAACCTTCTAATCTGTCAACTAAGAAGTTAGGTAGGTTTAAAGACATCTCAGATGTTGCATGTTTAACTGCTTCATCAGTTGGTAGTCCACTTACAGGATCAAAGTAACTATCAAATAGTTCTGCACTACGTTTGTCGAAGTATTCTTTATTAAGTGCTCCATTAGAGTATTGGAATATTTCATCATATGCTCTAGCTCTAGCTATACCAGTACCTTGAAATGCACTGAAGAAACCATCAATAGCATGCAATGCATTAACACCACTTCGTACTATCCTATTATCGTTATACCATCCTAATAGCAAAGCGGTATTTGCTGCTGCAACACGACCATCAAATGGTTTACCTTCAGCTAACCAAGCTTCTTTAAAGTCATTAATCTTATCAAGTTCTTCTGATCTGGCTGTCCTTAAATCAGCTCTACCACCTTTCTGTGCTAGTAATGGATTCTCATTGATATGCTTCCATCGCCTTCTCATTAAATCTAGACCACGATAGAAATTCTCTTTGACCCCACTATAGACAGCTATTGACCTTCTAAAGTCTGCAGCATCTGCACCGTTCATTAGAAGAGCTCCTCTACCAGCACCTAATACTGCAGAAATTGGTTTAGCTGCAGTTAGGATAGCATTACCCATAACTGATTTAGGTAATGATGCACCAAGTAGTACACTATTATACATAGCAGACCTCATACCTTGTATGATTAAACTAGGTACTTCAGGGTTGCCATCAATAATAGCTTTCTTCATTACTCCTAATTTATTCTGTAACCACCTATTCATAGTGTATAGGTTGTTGACATCATTACCTGCTTCTAAGAATAAATCACGGAATGGTTTTAGATACCGTGGGTTAGCTTCTGCTATTTCACGTAGGTTGTCAGTAATAGCCCTACCTTCATTAATAGCTTTACCTACACCTTCAGTGTACTCTTTATTAAGTTGGATTAACCGTTCTGATACTTCTTGAGCAGTTTCAGGATCTCTTACCATCTTAAGTGTTCTGATCCGTTCTAGACCAAACTTCTTAGCAAACTTATGCCTCTCAACTTCACCAGACAGCAGTCTAAGGTTCTCAAAGACGTTTACTAGCTGTGGGGTAGTATCTGATACCTCATCCACTAAAGCAGCTGCTACAGAGGCTGTGGAGATGTTGTCAGCAGCTTGTTTCGCTACAAATGCACCTGCTCTTATTTTATCAGGACTTAACGCTAAGTCAAATGTCCTTCTAAATGATTCACCTAGTACTAGGAATTGTTCAGGAGTTAGAAACTTCTCTGTTCCTAACAACATACTCTTCATAGCATTAACGTTAGCTGCAAACTCTTTAGGATCACTGTTGAATGCTTCAAATACTGTATTATCTACTTCAGCTCTTAGTTGTGCTTGTTTGATGACAGTGCCATCACTAAGTACTGCATCAACATCAGGGAACATCTGTTCAGCAACTTCACCTAAGATGTCGCTATGTTCTTCAGGTGTTGCATTAACAACAGCCCTTACTTCATTGTTAGATAATACTGATGGACGTACACCTGCTCCTACTGTAGGGTCAAGTTTAATACGTGCATTATCTACTACAGCTCTTACTTTATCTACGTTTAGATTCTGTACAGGCCTCTGTACACCAGTGATATCACGTGTGTAAGGTAGGTCTGCTATATTCTCACCATCAATTTTAACTAATCTGTTAGCAGCCTCTTCATCTAAAGCGGCAATCCTTTTACCTTCATAGATGTCATAGGGATTAGCACCTGCATCTAAGTCTATATCAGCGTTTCTAGCTATAATTTCAGCTGCTTCTGGTGTGTTAGCTACAACTTCTACACTAGGTTTACCTAATCTAAGTGACCTAAGGAAAGCAAATACTTCTAAAACACCTATACCGGTTGTTATTGTAGCACCTTCTAAGACATTTAATGCATAATTAAATGAAGGATGGTACTTATCTGAGGTAGCACCAATTAGATTTGTACCAAAAGTATCGTTAAACATCTTGATCATGTTATCGTCTGTAGCAGATGTTGAACCTGCTAAGACTGTAGCCTCTACTCCAATCTCTGCTGCTGTACTAGCTGCAATCTGTTTCCATCTAGGTAGTTGTTGTATAAAAGCAGAGCCCTTCAGCTTCGCTTGCACTATACCACCGCCCCATAACATAGGTAATACTAAACCTGCAAGCTTACGTAATGGTGTTTGAGTTGGAAATGTTTCCTCATATTTATTCTTTAGTCCAGCAATTGGTCCCTCTTGACCATGTAGGATTGCTTTTTCGGCCAGTTCTGCTACACCTAAGAAGGTATCACCAACACCTGTTACAATCTGTTCACCTATTTCTCTACTTTCTTCGTAGTACTGCTCATCCATTTTAGGCGGCCAAGGATTTCCGTAGATATCCTTTAGCCCTTCACTCTTTTCTTGAGTAGGTTCAGGTGTTGGTGTAGGTGTTGCTTCAGTTTCAGCTGCTAGTTCTTGCTGCTCTTGTTGCTTTGCTGCCTCTATTTGTGCTAGTAAGGCTTCATCTTCTTCGATACGTTCTAAATCAGGAACGTACTCCATATCTTGATAGTCAGGCATTATAGCTTACCTCCTTGTGCTAAATACTCACGTTTTGTCATATTGGTTGTACGGTTGTCCCCAATTTGAACTCTAAACCAACGCTCACCCTCAATATCACCTAGGTCCTCTAAGATTATAATTTCATCCTCTTTTTTTTGAGGCATGTGTGTAGTGAATGGTTCAGGTTTTGGAGGACCATCAGGCGGTATACCTTTACCAGTTGTTCCAGCAACAAATGTGCCATCTCTACCAGTACCTGTGTTTGGTGCTACCGTTGCTGGTACTACTGTTGGTGCTGTTTGTCCTCTAATAGAACTACCAAACCCAAGAACTTTTGAAGCTGCTACATAATGGTCACCTCCAGGTAGAAAACCTTTCATCGATTTTCTAACTGTAGTATTATTTGAATCTGGTGCATCAATATTTCCACCAGGATTTCCTACTAAGATTGTAGCATAGATTCTTTGGATATTACCAACATGATCTCCAGGTATTTGTGTACCTTTTGATCCATAACCACGGCCTCTTAAATAGGCTATTACATAAGGCATCTGCTCTGGTATAGTCATCTTCCGCCAAGCTGCTTTTGATGGTAATCCTGTTTCACCTCTAGCACCTTTACCAAATTGAATTATACCTACATAATTCTTACCATCACCACCCCATATATTAGGGTTTAATCCAGATTCTTTATGGAACAAAGCAGCCAACATTCTAGAATCTACTCCTAGATCATTTGCTGCACTAATAATTGCTTCTCTATCACCAGGTTGTACAGTATATCCTGACCACGTCGCTTCACCACTAGGTACGCCTGTGTAATGTGCAGCAACACTACCACCATATTTCATTTGCAACTGGTTTTGCATATCAATTATCTTCTTTCCTACACCTACTTGTGGCTCAAACTGTTTACGATCTATATTATAAACATCTGCTAGAGCTTCTGCTGTTTCAAGCACGTTTAAATTACCCCCTTTAGTTCCTGTTATCGCATCGCCTAAAGTTCTTAAAAGATCCATAGTTGGATCATTAGGCATGATTTTTCTATTATGGAAATCCTTTAGGAATCTTTCTACGTCAGCAGCTGGTATTGCGGAAAGGTCAATTTTATCTAGACTTTTTAATCTATCACTTACTCTTGTTGAGTTTCCAGAAGCTGCAGTTATAGCATTACTCCAGTCTCGGTAAAGACCAACATCACCTGCTAGTGAAGCATCGGCTTGGTAATTAACAAAGCCAGTTTTACCAGGATTATCTGCTGCATTAAATACTGCAAGTGGGTTTGTAGGATCAAATTGTTTTGTTTTATCATTAGCTTCACCATATACCTGTTTAAACTTAGCTTCAGCATATTTAAAACCTTCTGCTCCGCCACCTCCTTCTCTTTCCCACTCTTGCCATTGGGTATTAATCTCTCTAAATGGATGAATAAAGGTAGTGTCTTTATATGCATCTGGACCGTGGACACCTAATCTCTTCGCTAGATCATTTCTAATGTATGTTTCCCTATCCTTTGTGAGTGGGTTCGCTCTATGTAGAGTTCTTAGTTCTTTTAGTTTATCATGTGCCCATGCAGAGTTTGGTGCTACTTTAAGGATTTGTTCAGCTGTCACATGTTGTAGATATTGGTCATCAGCTATCATTGCAGACCACCAACTTTCAGCTTCTTCTATGCCAGGACCATCTGACATTGCATGTACATTGAGGTTTGCCTTGATTTTTTCGAGCGTTGATGCATCGGCACCATCATTGACAGCTTCCTGATATATTGCCTCTATATCAGCTGGATTTAACTTTTGACCACCTCTTGTAAAGTGATTGACAGAATTCATGGTGGTCTGGTATATACTCCTTTGTTTGTAGGTATAGTCGTTCAGCTCTTCTATTCGCCCTGATCTAAGTTTATCACGAGCTTCATCGAGTTGTGTTAAGTACATATCACCATAGGTCATCCCATTTACAGGTTGACCATCTTTATTAAGAACTGGTAGACGAGCAAATTCATTAAGAAGATCTTCAGTCACCCCTGAGCCTTTAATACCTGCACCTGCTATTATATGATCAATGTCTTTTTGCCTAAGACCAGGGTACATAACCTGCCGTTGTGCCAGATACTCAGCTTGAGCTTTAGGATTATTTTCAAGCGCTGGAGCGCCGAGCGCGTGATATAATTTATTCTGCTGCTGATCTTGTAATTGTGCAGCTGAATTTGTACGATTTACCTGGCTGATGCGTCCTATATATCGTGAATATGCTTTCTGTAGCGGATCATTGAATGTAGCCCAAGGGAAATCCTGACCTGTTTGTTCTTTATATAACCTAGCCATCCCTTGGACTTTTTGCTGCCAAGCTACATTTGCAGCTGCGATATCACCTTCTAGTTCAATTTGTGGACCGGTCTTACCAGTGCCAGGGACTATAGTATCATCTGTATTAATGAACCTGTCCAGATTGTTGATATTCCTACTAATAGTTTTTTGAAGCGCTAAAGTGTAGACACCTTCGCTGACTCCAGCTAACTTTAAAATAGATTCTGGCGGTCGGCCTAGCCGTTCAGCTTCAGCTTCGAAGGCGTCTTGCTTCATCTCACCGGCAAGGTATTGAGTACCAAGCCTACGAGATTCAACAATATCTTTAGTGGTTGAGTACTGAGACGCAACCGATGACGCATCATTGTCTTTTTGTATTTCCTTTGCCTTCTCTACTCTCTTATAAATATCAACGCCTGTATTAAGGGTTTTATTAACAAGGTTTACAAGTTGATTAGCCTCTTTATTTGTTTGTTGCTGTTGTAGCTGAGAATTTCGTACTGCACTAGCATGGGCATCTTCAATACCTTGCAGTTTAAATTTCTGATCTATCTGGTGGAAGTAATCCTCAAATTTAAATGCATTCTCCCTTGATGCTGTTTCGGTCCCAATACCAGCAGTAAAGCTTTTAGAGTATTCTCTATGTGCATCCGCTATTTGCTTATTATATTCAACCTGATCATTTCGATCTCTAGTGTGTACTTTCTGCAACCTGCTGACATTGTCAACATGTGCTATCTGTTGTCCATATCTCCCTGGACTTGATGCTCCTTTAAATGTACTCATGGTTTAAATGGATTTTGGCCCCCCATACCATCAAAACTACTATAGCCGCTGCCGCCACTACCTTCAAAGCCACCGGCTCCAGCATAAGCACCTACTGCATCTAATCCAATATTGGCAATATCCATCCATGGATTACCTGGTGCACCTGCTCCTCGATCTCCATAGATCTTGTTCTCATCTTCTAAATGTGGCATGTGATCATCAAAGAATTTTCCTTTATCTGGTTTTTCTGGTGCTTGGAATTCAGGTCTAAATGCTTCGAATGGAATTGGAGTCATCCTACCTAATTCAGGTTCAGGTAGTAGATTACGCTTAGCTTGTAGATCAGCACTGAATTTATTAGCAGCAATCTTATCTTTCCTTAGAGTGCTAGCCTTTAACATACTCTTCAATGATTCCGCCCGTTTCTCAATATTTAAGTTACGTGTCTTAGCAGCGAACAGTCTAGTATTAGCCAGTTTCTGCATTTCATTACGGTACACAGACGTATTATTCATTATAGCATCTGCTCTCATAGCTTGTCTAGATCCAAGATCCATAGCTGCAACTTGTACTGCTTTTCTAGCAGATCTACCTACTGCTCCTGTTGCTCTTATCTTCCCTGCTATTGCCAATCCTTTGATAATATCTTGGTCATCTTCAAAAGCTTGTTTAGCTCTAAAAGCTTCTGCCTCTCTTCGCAGTGAAAGTCTTGATGTGATATCTGATCTTAAGATTTTCTCATGTTCTAATATATCATCTTTTCTTTCAAACGCCTGCTGGGTATGGAAGTCCTCCATGAACTGTTTTTCTTCTTCATACGCCATGTTGGCGGACATATCATTAAGGTTTAAGTTAGTTTGATAATCTAATACTGATTGATTATAAGCAGCTGCGTCTCTTCTATAATCATCAAACCTTAACTCTTCACTTAGTCCCCAATTTCTTATTGATTCAGCATCAGCTAAATCCAGTTGACCTTTAGTATTCCTCTTTAGTATTTCTAAAGTGTCTATTGATCTCTTATATGCACGGGATATATTACCCCATTCATTTCTTACTAATTTCTTACCTCTCTCAACCCTTGCTTGGTTTGCTTCTCTTCCTGCTTTTTGTGCAGCACCTCTCTTTGCACCAGCACCAATCATCCCTGTAATGCCTTTAGCAACCGCAACTCCTCCCATTATCCATGGTAGTGCCATATTTAAGTCCTCCTATAATAACGTGGTGAGTAATTCCCTTCCCACATCATTGACGTAAGAGAGATTGGAAATGGTGAGTCACTGAAGACTCTAACTGAAAAATTATCTGTTTTGTCATGTATCGGTAATGTGAATAGTGATTGCTCTGCCAATGGTACGTCATCTGCTAGGTACTCATTAGCATCCTTTACTGTTTGGATGTCATACCATGTATCAGTATATAATAAAACCTTATGACCACTAGTAGGTGCTGATGTCATAGTTAGGATTTTATCTGCAATGGTGTATGCTGTAGTTTCTACTCCGTTAACTTTTACTTTAAGATCGTTTACATCTGTATAGTCAAAGTTGAAAGGGAAAGCAGTTGTAGAGCCATCACCTGTCCATTCATGGTATGGGGTGTGCCTACCTCTACGTTTTACTTTAAAACCAGCAACACTAGATAATCCTACAGAGAATTTCATACGTGCAATGGTCAGTACTGATGTATAATCATATACATTTTCAGCCATTTGATAGTATGTTTTAGGTAATGTAATATCATATTCATACTTGTAACCTACAACTACTTTAGAAGCTAAGTTCTCACCACTTGATGACCAGTTTTTATTAGCTACTTTGAAGTAAGGACCAGTCCCATCAGAGCCACGTTCAGGACTCAAAGTAAATCCAGCCACTTCACCTGCTGATGCATCACCTTTTAAAATGAGGACAGGTGTTGCGTTAGCTACATCAATATAAGGTAAGTAACATTTAGAGAAATCACCTGATGTATCATACGTTACAGAAGATGCTGTAGCATACATATCCATGTATGGGTTAATACTTGCACCATCTTTAGTAGTAAGAATAGGGTTCTCTGGTGTTTGAGTAAGACTTGTTTTAAGTAAATGGTATCTGTTGTTACTACTTGATGCATCTACATATTTAATTACAGCCCACATTGTATCATTATCTATAGTTAGATGTAATACATTACCAGGTAGTTTCCATTTAAACCAAGCTTGTAATACAAGTTTCTCTCCATCATGATATGATTTATAGAGATACACATCAGATAAAGTTACACCATATAATGCAATCAAATCATTCTGTGGACTAGCAACCATACTAGTTATAGTATCTGGTATATACTCAGTTACTGTTTTAGCAATGTCTAAAACGTTAGGGTTATTCTCTTGACCACGTGTCTCCATACTGAAAACTCTAGAGTAGCCAGGAGTTTTACTTAAGAATGTTACTGTAGTACCGTTATCTACTGGTGCTATTTTATTATCAATTTCATAGTTACATAGACTACGTATAACAGTAGTAGTTGGAGTGAGTATACCGTTATCAGCGTACATTACATACTGTGATGTTGCACTAAATAGAATTAAACCTTGTGTAGTAGGTGTCACACCATGTAATACAGCAGGTCTAACAGCTGAACAATTTAAATCTACTGGATCTGCAGAAGTAAGTACTCTAGCTGATTCATGGTAGAAATTCTTAAATTGACCTGTTTGACTCATAGAGACATTATCACTTGTTAAGAATCCTAATCTATTGTTATGAAAGAATGCTTGCTGG
>VTLG01003347.1_pt1 | contig 10214 bp, 21 predicted proteins | sample 4694571 | NCBI WGS metagenome assembly VTLG01 (sample SAMN12604809, study PRJNA352737) | marine metagenome | biome: ENVO:00000447; feature: ENVO:00000209|ENVO:00000569|ENVO:01000036; material: ENVO:00002151; isolation source: viral sequences binned using virsorter ... | reverse complement strand
TTCTTACAATAACCGTATCCGCCATAACTACGCGGGAATCGGGTTTACATACGATCCAGTTGCTGACGCTTTTTATTCACCCCAGCCGTACCCCAGCTGGGCTTTAGATGACGATTTTAGGTGGCAACCACCAGTTGCATATCCAGGTGTGGCTGGTGACAGAAAATATTATTGGAACGAGGACAGCGTCTCGTGGGTCGAATGGGAAACCGATGAGTCGGAGTCAGCAAATGGATGATATAAGCGCAATCTGGAACGCAATATTAAGCGTGGCGGTCGGCTGTTTCGTTTGGTGGGTGAGGGGCCAAAAAAGCGAATTTCAAAACGTATATGATATGATCGGCGAAACGCGAAAGCGTGTAAGTGATACGCGTGAAGAGATTGCCAAAAACTACGTTACTAAAATTGAGGCAGAGGCAGACCGTCAAGAAATTTTAAAACGCTTTGACAAGATTGATGCAAAGCTAGATGCGCTCATTTTGAAAACGAGAAGCACATGAACAAAAAACCCTTGTTGCTTGCGGCAGCTTTTATAGCTGCTTTTTTTGTGTCGATGGCACAGGCGCAAGTATCGATGCAGCTTGTTCCGATGTCGATGGCGTGTGGCCCTCATGCGGATTTGCTGGACGTTATCGAGAATAGGCACAAAGAGCGTTTGCTTGGTCGCGGGTTAGCGCGAGGCGAAGGGTTAGCAGAGCTTTTTGTGAGTACCGAAGGTGGGTGGAGTTTTATTCTTACCCCAAGTCCCGATCAGGTGACTTGTGTATTGAGTAGCGGTGAGCACTGGCAAATTTTAGACGTACCAGATGATGAAGCGAAGGAATCAGCTGAATGGTGAATCCCGGCTTAACAACTGAGCAAGTTATTCAAGCAGCAAAAAGTTTTGTAGAGCATGGGTCTATTGCCGCCGCCGCCGCTTCACTTAATTTGCATCGTTCGACATTTCAAAATCGGTTACAGCAAGCCCGAATGCAAGGGTATCTCACTCCAGATAATTTTCTCGCTAGCCCTTCGCCGTTCGAGGCCGCACCGTTGCCCACTGAAATCCGAAGTGCTGAAGAAATCAAAGAGGCAAGGCGTAAAGAATATAAGCGCAAAAAAGCCTCGCGTGAGGCTCGAAAGCTTATAGATGTAAAAATCAAACTCGATGGCCCAATCGGCATATTGCATATGGGCGACCCGCATATTGACGATCCTGGCGCGGATATCGAAACACTGGAACGGCACTGCGCTATCATCAATGAAACAGAGGGCCTCTTTGGAGGGAATGTTGGCGATAGCCATAACAACTGGATAGGGCGGCTAGGCCACCTATACGGCGAACAAGAAGTCACAAAAGCCGAGGCGTGGGTATTAGTCGAGGACTTCATAAGCTCTGTTGATTGGTTATATCTCGTTGGCGGCAATCACGATGTGTGGTCAGGCGCGGGCGATCCGTTGCTGTGGATTACGCGCAATCAATCGGGCGTATATGAAAATCACGGTGCGCGGCTAGCGCTTAAGTTCCCAAACGGCGCGGAGGTGAGGGTGCACACAAGGCATGATTTTCAAGGTCATTCCATGTGGAATACCGCGCACGGTGTCAGTAAAGCAGCCCAAGTGGGGTGGAGGGATCAGATATTAATCTGCGGGCATAAGCACACCACTGGCTACAACATCGTGAAAGACCCGGCGTCAGGGCTTGTGAGCCACGCTATACGAGTAGCGGGTTATAAAATTTTTGACCGATACGCTGAACAGCTTGGTCTACCTGATTACAACGTCAGCCCTGCGGTCGTGACAATTATTGATCCTGACCTGCCAGATCACCACGAGGGACAAGTAACCGTGTTTCACGATGTGGAGAGAGGCGCTGAATTTTTAAATATGCTGCGAGGCCAATAATGACAAACCGTGCAAGCGCGATCCAGATGCTCCAACACCGCAGACCTTGCATCAATCTCGACATCGATCAATTTGTTTTAAGCATCGGATACGATCCAAAAACTGCAAAATGCTGCGAGGCTTTTTTAAGTCATCGAGGCAAAAGCGGAACGCAACTGGAAAGCACTCTCGCAAAAATTGGTGTGCTCATCTCCAAAGCAATACAAGGGGAAGACCTATATGAACTCGACCTTGACCACCTCATCGATGAAAAGCATCAGTGATGGACAACAGCTATCGGATCAAAGCGACACCAAGCCGATACGGTGTGCAGATCATGGTTTACGAACACGACAATTCAAAACCTGTTGCAAGCAAATGGGTAAGCCAAAAGGGCGCGATGCAGCTTGCCCAGCAGATACTAAAAGCGGCCAGTGAATAAAATTTATACGCAACTCTTTTACGATCTTATGCGTGATGAGGGTTTTCGAGAGCGGGTATATAGATGCAGTGCAGGTAAGCAAACTATTGGTTATGGCTGGAATATTGACGATCAGCCGATAAGCCAATTATCCGCACAGATGATTCTAGCTGATCAAATCGATAGCGTGACAGGAGAGTTAAATGATGCGCTGCCCTGGTGGAGAAATCTTCCAACTGATGCAAGGCTTGGCCTAGCAAATATGGCCTTTAATCTTGGCCTAACACGGCTGCTTAAATTCAAAAAAATGCTAGCGGCACTTGAAGCGCACGATTTCGATAAAGCAGCGCTCGAAGCGCTTGATAGCAGATGGGCCGAACAAGTAGGCAGTCGCGCTCTACGAATAGCCGACCTTTTCAAATCTTGTCAAAAAGATAGGAGTCACTAATGACTGAATTTAGTAACGAACACGTCCGTACTGCGGCAGAGTCCATAAGCCAGTTAAAGGAAATGCGGGCAAGCTATACCGCTAGTATTGCCGAAATTGATGAGTTGTTGGGCATTGATGCGGCGGTCAACTCGGATAAGCTCATGGCTCTTTATAGCCGCTTTAAACCACTGCTAGTCAAAGCGGGCCTTATAGGAGCAGGGGCGGGCGGCTTGGAGTTTATCCCACGTATCTTCGGGTTCTTTAAGGGTCTGGTGTTTTGAACCCATATCCAACTCGCGAGGTCAAAATAACCGACTACCGCTATTTAACACCGCTGCATCTCATGCGCGGGGTGAACGCTCCAAAAAGCCGCAAAGGCAGGGATGCGGTTTACATACTCAGCAAAGACTTCTCAATTGAATGGGTCGACGAGGCGCAAAACCGTCATATTATTACCGCGCCAAAGGGCATGGTTACAGATTTGACGAGCAGTCCTGTGCACAGCGTTGTCTCGCCAACCGGCCCTTGGTTGGAAGCGGCAATAATCCACGATTATCTATACTTTGCTTGGGAAGTGATGGATGGCTACGAGCCTACAAAACGGGACCGCAAGTTTGCTGACGCAATGCTGTTGGCGGGCTGTGAGGCGGCTGACGTAGGATGGATCAAGCGCCGGATAATGTACACCGCCGTTCGCGCTGGCGGCTGGAAGCCGTTCTATGAGCAAGATGGTGTTAGCTTTTTAAATGAAGATCAATTCAACGCCATTTTAGACGTGACCCACGAGGCTAAATTTGGCGATGGTCCGGTGCCAGATTTCTTGCTTGCCAGTGACTAAAACTTAGTTGGCCTCACTACGGTATGTGTAGGTAACGCCATGACACGTTATGGTTTTTTACGGTATTTAAGCGTCGGCAATTGTTGAGTTTTCTGGGCTTTTTTCGGGCCTGTCACGCCAGAGGCCGCGAGTTCAAGTCTCGTCACTCCCGCCACTTTCTCCAATAAAGTCAATGGCTTAACGGTATGTTGCCCTTCGGTCTGCCGACCTTGCCGACGCTCTTGCCGACGTTGCCGACCTTTAAGCGGATTAACAGCCGAATCGTGATTGTCATTATCGAGATAATTTCCCATCTTACGCCGTGCGTTTCGGGCTGTTTGTTTTGCTTGCATTACATAATCTTGCAAAATAGGGCTGTTTACTGCATGACCGCTAAAAGAAACTATTTCTGCATTGGTGGCAGAGTTTTTAGCTAGCTCCGTTATTCCGGTTTTTCTTAAATCTTGGAAGGTAACATTGCTGTCTACCCCTGCGCGGTCCCTACAAATGCGGAACGCCCGACCGAATTGGTCTTTATCCCGATAGGGTCTGCCCGTACCCTCATAAACAACTATGTGTGTCGAACTAACGCCTTTAGATAGCATAGCGTCCAGTTCATTTATTATCTCTGGAGTTAGCGGAATATAGAGTTCAAGATTTCCGCGCTTCTTTATTTGCCTGACTCTAAAAGCCTCGCCGTCATATTGGTTCCATTTTAGCGCTAAAATATCACCTTGTGGTAGCGTCGTGTTGACGGAAATCAACACAGCAAGACCAACAGACGGGTAAATATCGCAGCTTGCGCCGATGACGGCAGCAACTTCTTGCGTATTCCAGATCATTTTGCGGCTCGGAGGCTTTTCGACCCCGAAACGGTCCAGGGGGTTGGAGTCAATAATTTCAAGCTCACGCAACCCATAGTTAAACAGCCTTGTCAGACACTTAAATATTCTGTGTATTTTATGCGTCGAATTACCGTCATCGACTAGTTTAGAATGCCACACTCGAAAATGTTTTCTTTTAAAACTCCGCACCGCCACATCGCCAAACCCCGCGTCAATAAAAAACTTAAACACATAATCGTACTCATTCTGAGTCGCTGGCTTTTTTGAGCGATAGTAGGTTACATCATTTTCAAAACGCCGCATGAGCCATGAAACTGTCTGTGCCTGAGTTTTTGCAAAAACCTGAGTCCCTGCATCAAGCTTACTTTTTTGATCTTTAATTTGTTCCCACTCGGCATTGTATGCTTGGATATCCTCATAAGCTTGCTCACGCTTAGTGCCAAAGCTGACGGTCCTGAAGCCATGATTTCGCATCGCTCTTGACGGACTGAATTGATATGTCTCGTTGCCAGCCGCATTCTTGCGGACGGCTAGGTGAGGTAATTTTTTCACATTCCCAATGCCTGTTCGAGCTTATTAAGCTCTCGTTCTACATTATCGTTCGAGGGGCTTAAAGCTTGCTCAAGCTGTATGGTTGACCATCTCTGGGGTCGGCTAAACCGCGCTATCGGCTGCGGCCAAATCCCACGCCCCACCTCGCGCCGGAATTGTCGGACGCTTTTTGCGCCGACATATTTTGCCGCTTCGTCCACCGTTAGCACTCTAGGTTGTATGTCATGCACTTTCGTCTACCTCATCTGGTTGTGTCAGAGCAACCCCATAGGTTGCCGCAAAACCGCTAACCTGATCCATAAATTGAGCCATCTCGGCGCTATTCAGCTTGCTAGTGGCGGTTGGAATCATTTCTCCACAAACAAGCTTTGTGGGGCTAAATTTCGCCTTCATTAAAGTTTTAATATCGTCGGGGGTGTATTCACCCGTTACTTTAGCGATTTCGTCGAACCACTTGTGTAATAGAGCGTTTTGCTGAACGCTGCGCTTCTGTCGGTAGGTTCTAAAAACAACCTCAATCGGTGGCATCTCTCCCACGCTTGAACGCACAAGCTCCAAAAAACAGTTATTTTTTGCTTCCTCAGTTCGTAAAATATAATTAGTCACGCTCTACTACCTCGCCGTTGATCTTTTTTTTGTATTTGCTCTGCCAGCTTGACCGTTTAATCCCAAAAGCTTTTTTGCGAACCCGGTCAGCCTTTGCCATTTTTGGCCGATCCACAAAGTGCGTTTTTTTGCTATGGCAGTTTCGGCACAAAACGCGGCAGTTTGATATTTTTGCCTCGCCGCCCAGTCCATCCGGGGTGTCGTGGTCATATTCGACGTTGCCGACCGTGAGCTTGATGCCGCAGTTTTGGCAGTAGCCATTGCAGTTGCGGAATGCCTGAGCTTTGACCTTTGTTGTAAATTCATTACGGCGCGGCGACATGACATTTTTAAAACGGCACATAATCGGAGGGCGGTGCTTGAGGATCGCGCTGCATTTGAGGAGAGACCTGATTGGCTGATCCATCGCTTTTCGCGTCAAGCGCAGCCAGGGTGCCTCGATATTTTTTTAGAACAACCTCTGTGGAGTATTTGTCGAGACCATTTTGGTCAGTCCATTTCCGGGTTTGCAGGGCACCCTCAAGATAAACCTTGCTGCCTTTATGCAGATAACGCTCTGCAAAAGTAATTGTGTTCTCATCAAACACTACAACCCGGTGCCATTCGGTCTTTTCTTGTTGCTCACCGCTGTTGCGGTCTTTCCAACGCTCTGAAGTCGCAAGGGAGAGATTGCAGACCTTCCCGCCATTCTGCATGGTTCGTACTTCCGGCTCTTTCCCTAAATTGCCAATTAGAATCACTTTGTTAATGCTACTCATGCCGCGGCCTTTCCGTTGCTAAACTCTGATTTCTTGTGAGTGAAGTTGTTATGTAATACAGCCCACGTTTCTTCGTCTTCGTTTTGCATTTTTTTGAGGCGGGCTAGGTTGGCTTTGTAGACGGCCTCTAAATCTGTGGTGCTTTTTGCGGAGTAAATAAGCCCCGCTACGCCATCGACAAACTCATCATCATTTTCATATTCGACAACAAAGTCGCCGTATTGTGATGTAGCAACGATATTTAATGCTGGCATATCTCGCGCATCAGTCCCCAAAAGCTTCTGCAACCGTGGCATCTCATCCTTTTTGATAGTCCGACCTTTAACGAGTTGTACCCACGGGCTGTCTAAATTATACAAATATCGTCCGATACCCCACAAAACTGCGGCTCTCTTAAACGCATCGGAAAGCGCACCTTTTTCACCTTCAATGTCGCTATCGCCCGCTCCGTTAGATTTAGTGACCCACTCATCGCCGCAACGTAGCGACAATTCACAAACCGTCTTGCTTAAAGCGTGAGAATACGTTGCTTGCCAGTTGGCTTGGCCCACGACTGTGTCGAGCCTGTCCATAACCAAGCGGGCGTCGAGGTAAGCAAGCGCAAGCCCTTTGCTTTTATCGCTATTAGTTGCCCCGACCCGCCATTTAACATCGCTTGGCGAAAAAGGCGCTTTAAGCGCATCAAAATCGATATCAGTCATGCCGCTGTCTCCTTTGTATCTGTTTGTCGGCTGGGGTAGGGCGGCAGTGTATCTGTCGCTGACAGCGACATAAGCAAGCCGCCTATGCCCTCTAGCTCTTCGCGTTGTTCAAAAGTTGTGCGGTGTATCTGCCGCCGAACTCGGTGAGCAAGTTGAACTAGCTCGTAGATGTCCAGTTCGAGCTCGACCTCTGGTGTGATCTCAGCGCTCATAGCTGATTACCGAGATAAGCTTGCCGCTCGTCTTCGACGGCCTGTCGCTCTTCAATGCTCCAGATTTCGTTTAGGTGGTCGTCAGCTATGGATTTTATGTCATAAATGTGAGAGTGGGCATCTTCCAGTGCCATGATGCACTCATCGATCCCGGTCTCGCTCTCGCAGTTTAAAGCGGCGGCTAGCTGGCCCTGCGCTTTGAGGCCGTCTAGGCAAGTGCCTAACAACTTTAAACAAGCGCTATACCGATCACTTTGCTGGCAAAGAGGCTTTTCGTCGCGCTCAGTAATGTAGCTAAAAGAATTATGCTGTCGATCTACTAATGCGTTCATAATACTCTCCATAGTTAATATATGGAAAATATACTATGTCAGCCTCATATAATCAATAGTTTTTATATGGTTTTATGTTTGAATTTTCTGGGTTTAATTTTTCTTTATTTTTTTCCTGCAAAACCCTCTGAATTTCAAAATGGATTCTATCGCGAATCTTCTGAGTGCGTTTATCGATCTGTTTCATTTTTCCCCCTTATCGGAGAAAAAGATTAGCAAAGTTTTTTAGCCGATGCACGTAGTGCGTCACTACGCTTCTAGTAGTGCGTCACTACACTTTTTGTAGTGGCAGACTACAGAATCGCGCTGATTTTGTGTTTGAGAAAAATCTAACTAATTGGAATCTATAGGTTTGCGTTTTTTTAACAGCAAAAAATAGTGCGCTGCCACTACTTTTTTGTGACTGGCAGCGAACAAATTTGTACGGTTTAACTACTCGTCTGGTTTTTCTTCCTCATCATCTACGAGACTTAACAAATATTCGGTGGTCGTTTCGTCGCGCCGAAAGGATGAATCAAGACATATACGTGCACTAGCATAAATTCGATGCAGAGCTTGGACATATTCAAATGTTATTGGGTTGAAAATTAGCTCAAGCAAATTGTCAAATTGCTCTTCACTCGCTTGCTGAGAATACTCGTATGCCGTAACATTGCCGCTGTTCTTTACCTCGACCAGAATTTCTGCCTCGACGGCATCGCGCAGATATTTATAGACTGATGTCTTATGGATATTCAACGGCTTAACTATTTCGGCGCAAGCGGTGGCGGTAATCGGGTTGCCGGTTGAGTAGATTTTTAGAGCCGCCCGCGAGATAGCTAGGTAGGTATCGGATTGTCCGGTAAACCTTTGCATATTATTGGGCTTTGATGCGTGACTGCGTTTCTGCGTGACGGCAAGGTTTAGAGAAGCTGCTTTTGCGTGCACCGCCCAACGGTTAGCTTTTAACAAGGCCACAAAATCAGGCATTTTTGACAGATCGAGATTTTCAAAGCCCGGAACATTTGCCAAGCCAAGTGCTGTATCTTGCCTTTTCTGTAAATTTTGTTTTTTAATTGCCAACCGCTCAATGGCTGCTTCCTCCTGCCATTGTGTGGGCTTAATCACTTCACTCATTTCATTTATCCCCCATTGAAAAGACCAACAGGCTTTTGATTTGTTTCTTTACTAGAACCGCATCAAAGTGCTGTGCATCCTCGTCAACCATGTACTCATAAACTCTTGTTATTATCTGCGCCTTCTGGCGTGAGCTTAGTTGGGCATGGTAGCTGTCGAACAGCTCAACAGCGTTTTCAATCACACCAGTTAGTAGCACCTCATCAATCGGTCCCTTAGTTCCGACCAAATTAATCCCACACCGCCGCAAAAAATCTGCCGGGTTCATTTCAAAAAAAGCTGAAAAAGTCTCTATCTCATCGATCTTGACATTTCGGTTTCCCCAAAAAAACTGGTTTGCCGCGCCATCCGATATACCGAGGTGCGTAGCAAAATCCGCTTGAACCTTGCCTATTTCTTTGAGCCGAGCCTTGCACCAGCTTAGGTCAAAAGTGGTTTCTTCAGTTTCTATTGGTTTTCTCCAGCGACTTAATTTCGACCAAATGTTTCAATAGACCAGCGTTGGAGTACAGTCAATAGGTTTTATATGTGTCACATGAGATAGGCATAGGTTTTATATTAAAAAAATAAAAAAAGTATTGCTTTGCTATAGTTTTTATTTTATGACAATATTTATGAAATCTATTGAAATGGAAAAACCAGCCCAAACAATACGTAAAGCTTTTTTAGAGAAGCGTCTGCGCCTCTCCGATGAGCTTGGCCTGTCTATTTATGCTTGCCACCAATGGCAGAGAGTGCCAGCACGGCATCATTATCAGGTTTTAAAAATCGCAAAACGGAACGGTATCCGCATATCTCCTGCCGAGCTTGCATTAACGCCAAAGCAAATAGAGGAGTTGGACTTATGCGCGACGTTGTAGATCAGACTCGTATTGACTGCCTTAAGCAAGAAATCGCCTGTTTAAAGCGCGACCTCGAAGCCTCAAACATTAAGCTGGAAAAGTTCCGCCGAGAACTGGCGACGGTTCGCTGGGATCTATACGACGAGAAAAAACAATGCCTCGCGTCAAATTAAAATACAGACAAAGGACGGCTATTTTCTCTCCTGTTGAGTCGTCCAGCGGCGAGGGGGCTGATTCCCATCAACCGTCAGCCCCTTCGCTTTTTAATTATGCACTCGCGAAAGCGCAATGGGAGAATCGAATCCGGGTGCATGGCAAAATCCGTGAGCGCGAGAAAGCGGTGCAACAAGCTATGAATGAGGTTTTGCGGTTTGAACACGGCCAGAAAAGGTAGCGTTTTTGAGAATGAGGTGCGTTCGATTTTTGAGGCCGCTGGGTATGCGGTAATCCGGGGCGCGGGCAGCAAAGGATTTTTTGATAGCCCGAAAGGACAAATAAAGCCTGACCTCATTGCGAGTAAAGCCGGAACAAAAAACCGTTACGAAATCCAGATCATCTGCGCTCAATGCAAGGTGCGAAAAACTAAATGACTTGTCTCTACAGCCCAGCTGACTTTGACGTTATAGAGTTACCTAAGCCAATACTTCCAGAAATGCGAGATATTGTTGCGGATTGTGCCGAATATTTCGATGTTACTATCATAGACGTTAAAAGTGACC
>VTLG01008629.1_pt1 | contig 10215 bp, 13 predicted proteins | sample 4694571 | NCBI WGS metagenome assembly VTLG01 (sample SAMN12604809, study PRJNA352737) | marine metagenome | biome: ENVO:00000447; feature: ENVO:00000209|ENVO:00000569|ENVO:01000036; material: ENVO:00002151; isolation source: viral sequences binned using virsorter ... | reverse complement strand
GGCGTGGAGACCACCTCCTTATACAGGGAGAAACCCCTGTTGCTTTTCTCAATAAGATCCAAAAGGTAGGTTATCGTATTAGCTCTAAAGCTGTTGACGTAGCTGACTGGTTGGAAGAGAAAGGGAGAAGTGTAGGTAAGTTTATTCCTATTGTAGAGCTACCTATCCCACCTAAGCCACCTGATATAGCAGACAACAAGGATAGCCGTAAGGCATACCGGAGAGCGGCTGCAGAGGCTATGAACACTAATGCTAGTGCATTCAAGCGCTCGTGCCGTACACGGATGACCATGGACGCTGCTAGGAGGTTTAAGCATGATACGTTTTATATCCCTTGGTCTTTTGATTATAGAGGTAGAGCGTACCCAATACCCTCATTTTTAACACCACAAGATACAGACTTTGGTAAGAGTTTACTTCTATTTGATAGGGGTAGTTTAGTTACACCTGAAGCTGAGAAGTGGTTAGCATTCCAAGTAGCTACAACCTTTGGGTTAGATAAGTCTACAATGGAAGAGAGACAAGATTGGGTTAAAGATAATAAAGCTTTAATCACTCTCATCGCGACAGATCCTTATAGGACTATTCCAGATTGGGAGAAAGCTGAGGAACCATGGCAATTCATGGTAGCTTGTGATGAATATTATCACTGTGTTATTGAATGTAGTAGAAAGTATACATCGCTTCCTATTGCAATAGACGCTACATGTAGTGGTCTCCAGATACTCGCTGGTCTCGCTCGTGATAAGTCTACTGCTGAATTAGTTAATGTAACTCGTTCACCTATGCCACAAGATGCTTATAAAGTAGTGGCTATGGAGTCTAGAGGTAATATACCTGAAAGGCTTCGTCAGTATTGGGATAGGAAAAAGGTAAAGCGTGTAGTAATGACAATTCCTTATAATGCTAAACCTTACTCTAATCGTACCTATATTAGGGACGCCTTTAAAGATATTAAAGTAGAGATAGATAAAGACGAACTAACCCAAACTGTCACAGCTGTCAGGGAGGCCATGCATAAGGTTGTACCTGGTCCAATGGCTGTTATGAGGTGGATAGAGGATGAGGTCTCCAGAGCTTTAGCTCGTGGTGTCTCAGAGTTAGAATGGACTACACCATCAGGCTTCATTGTCAATCAAAAGATAATGAAGAAAGAGATTGAGACCATAGAGCTTAAGTTATTAGGTAGATGTAGAGTTAAAGTCGCAACTGCGGATACTGATGAAGTAGACAAAGCTAGACACAAAGCTGCTACAGCTCCTAACCTAATCCATTCACTAGATGCTTCATTGTTACATATTGCTACAATGAGGTTCAAACACCCTATCGCTTTAATCCACGACAGTGTATTATGTAGAGCGACAGACATGTCTATTCTGTCCACGCTAGTAAGGGAAACATATATGCATCTCTTTGCTAAGCGTAATTACCTAGAAGACTTCGCTACACAAATTGGAGCGGAGACTGAACCACCGATCATTGGAGACCTTGAACCCTCTAATGTATTGAAATCCACTTATTTCTTTTGCTAAATGTATTCACTATTTGATAGTTTCTTTGCTCCCACACGTGTGGTAGTTGTCTCTGAAGAGAGACTTAGAGCAGCTGAGATTCAACTTAAACAAGAACAGATAGAAGTTATTGATAATCGTATCGATGAACTATCTAAGTATAGACTCGAAGTTCAAGCTAAGCTTAAAGAACTTCAAGAACCTCAATCACTTGAGGAGGCTTTGTTAGGTGAATAGAACTATACATAAAACTGACAAACCTGTAACCCTTGAAGGGTTCCAAGCTGTATTAGCTCCAAGTAAATTTGGTTATTCATTGGCTGCTACTGTAGACGAGAGTCTTGTAGATAAGCTAGATACAGAACGAAATGGTTTTGAGCCCTGGTGGCAATCAAAACTAAAGAACCCTAAGCGTGCTTCTGCAAAACCCGAGCCATGGGAAGAAGTAGCAACGGGTAAGTACAAAATTAAATTCTCTTGGAATGAAGAGAATCGCCCGCCCGTGGTAGACACGGAAGGCACCCCTGTTACAGATATTACTACTCCTTTATATGGCGGATCTACTGTTAAACTGGCTTTCTATCAAAAACCATATGTTCTTAGGGATGGGGTTACCTATGGTAGCTCTCTTAAGTTGGTTGGCGTTCAAGTTGTCTCAGTAAAAGGAGACGCTGGAGTAGATACTGGAGATTTAGATGCGAACGAAGTCGCTGAACTATTCGGGACAACCACAGGCTTTAAAGCAGGCGATCCGAACGTTACTGTTACTACAGATGACAAGACCGAAGAAGAAGATTTCTAAATACCGTTCTAAGTTAGAAGAGAAAGTTGCAGACTTATTACAAAACCTTGATGTTACATTTGAATATGAAAAAACTCGCTTCTCTTATACGATCCCCCACAACTACACACCTGACTTTATCCTCCCTAATGGGATTATTCTAGAGTGTAAGGGATATTGGGACGGAGAAGATAGAAGAAAGATTAAAAGTGTTAAAGAACAGAATCCAGATATAGATCTGCGTATGGTCTTTCAATCACCCTTTAACACCATAACTAAAAAATCAAAAACTACATACGCCCAATGGTGCGAGAAACATGATATACCATGGTGCTCGTTCCAAAACATTCCACTCGATTGGTTAATCCAAAGATGACCGAAAGTGAATTCGTAAGGCACATACCTTGCGATAGCTGTGGATCGTCTGATGCAAATAGCTTGTATTCAGACGGTCACACTTTTTGTTTCGTCTGTCATAGTCGTGTATCAGGCGAAGAAGATGTTAATCACACTCATAAAATGAGTAAACAAATCCACCTCATGGGCTCAGCCGAACGGCTGCAGAAGAGGAATATATCACAAAAAACCTGTCAATTTTACCAAATCTATCAGTATGATCAAACCTTAAGGTTCCCTTACTTTACAGAAGATGGAGTTCTCAGTTAAAACTAAAAACAAACGCAAGGACTTTAGATATGAAGGAGTTTCCACTGATACCTTATTTGCTCAGCATCGGTTTCCTACTAGCGGTAAACGTATTGTTGTTACTGAAGGTGAGTTAGATGCTGCGAGCTGTTATGAGGCTATGCCTGGATGGCCTATGGTATCCTTACCACATGGGTCAGGCTCTGCAAAGAAGGATATACAGAAACAGATCCCCTTATTTCAAGGGTATGAAGAGATCGTACTATTCTTTGATAGCGATGAAGCTGGAAGAAAGGCGACGGAGGAAGCTTGCTCAGTCTTACCGCCAGGTAAAGTCAAGGTAGCAAGGTTAGAGGATTATAAGGACGCTTCTGAAGCACTTCAAGCTAATGACACTGAAGCTGTAAGGAAAGCAATATGGGATGCGAAACCCTATAGACCAGATGGTATAATTGATGCAAAATCATTATTAACACTAGTCACAACACCACAACAACAATGTGCTTATGAGTATCATTTCAAAGGAATCCAAGAGAAATTACACGGGATCAGGTACGGAGAACTTACTACAATTACTGCGGGCTCTGGTACAGGAAAAACATCATTCTGTCGGGAGCTTGCGGCTAGATTATGTGACCAAGGTGAATCAGTTGGGGTACTGGAACTTGAGGCAAGTAATAGGAGAACCGCCCTTGGACTCATGTCAGTCGCTGCACAAAAACCCCTTCATATAGGTGAATATGGAGAAGAAGAACTCCGATCCGCCTTTGAGCGTTCTATTGCCAATTGGTTTGGAAGTTATGATCCAGATCTCATATATAATAGAATCGAATACATGGCGACCGGACTCGATTGTAAGGTTATATTCTTGGATCACCTCTCAATACTCTTAAGTGGTCTTGATGGTGATGAACGTCGTATGATTGACGTTACAATGACAAAATTACGCAGTCTTGTAGAGCGTACCGGAATAGCATTGTTTCTTGTATCCCACTTAAGAAGAACTAATAGCGATCAGAATCATGAAGAAGGAGCAAGGGTCACCCTGGGCCAACTTAGAGGATCTGCTGCCATTGCTCAACTCTCAGATCAAGTCATTGCACTTGAGAGAGATCAACAAGCCGATGCTGCTGGAGCTTTTACGACAGTGCGAATCCTTAAAAATCGCTATTCAGGCGAAACTGGCAAAGCATGTGAATTAGAGTATGACCTTAACACCTGTAGATTTATTGAACATGAAACTCAACCCGAATTCGACGCAACCAGAGATTTTTAAAAACGGAAACTATGAACACCCATGGTATGAACATTTAAAAAAACCTAACCCACCTACACCAGAAGCCGTTGAAAAAGCAAAGTTTAAAGACAAAACCTACACTTGGAATGGGCGCTGATGTTATTGTATTTGATTTAGAAACTAACGGATTATTAAATGACGCCACCCGTATTCACTGTATATCACTCTATTCTAACGAGACTGATAAGATTGAGTCGTTCAATGATGAGAAGTATACCGACAACCCAAAGGATCTCCCGATGGCTGGTAACTATTCCATCACCACGGCGCTTGGTTGGCTCGAAGTTGCGGATTACATTATTGGCCACAACATTATTGGTTTTGATATACCTATTATTAAAAAGTTCTATAATTGGTTCAATCCTCGGGGGACTATTATTGATACTCTTTTGTTATCTAAGTTATATCATCCGGATTTATTTGATATAGATCAAAGGCATGATAGACCACATATGCCATTACAGTTACGTGGTAGACATTCTCTTGAGTCCTGGGGATATAGATTAGATGAATACAAAGGGAACTTTAGTAAAACTACTGATTGGTCTGACTGGTCTCAAGAGATGCAAGACTACTGTGAACAAGACGTGCGTATTACTACAAAATTATGCGACCACTTTCACCCCTACCTGCGTGGATCCAACTGGAACACCAGGTAGCAACTATACTACAACAACAGGAGGAACATGGATGGTACTTTGATGAACAAAGAGCTCAAGAACTTGAATCGACTCTCCGAAGAGAGCTGGAAACAACTACTACATTACTTCGAAAACAATACCCTTTCTGTGCAGGAGCGTTGTTCACTCCTAAACGAGATAACAGGACACAAGGATATATTGCTGGAGCGGAGCTTCAAAGACTAAAAGAATTTAACCCTACATCGCGAGATCATATAGCATGGATACTCCAGACACATTTTGGCTGGACACCAGTCCACAAGACACCTACTGGGAAGCCTATTATAGACGAGATTATTCTGAAGGAGATAAACAGTCCCTTCTCGAAGCAATGTCTGAGACTTTTGGATCTGACGAAGAAGCTTGGGATGATCTCAGAAGGCGTGAACGCTTATCTCAAGTTATCCACGACTGCTAAGCGTATTCATCACCATTGCTCTGTAGGTTGCGCTACACACAGATGTAGTCACAGAAATCCAAACTTAGCACAGGTACCAAGTGATGAAAGGTTTAGGGCTTTGTTCCTACCTTCGCCAGGCTTGGTTATGGTTGGAGCTGATCTTGCGGGTATTGAGCTTCGGATTCTTGCTCACTATCTCGCTCGTTACGACGGCGGTAAGTACGCAGATATCCTACTTAACGGAGACATCCACGCAGAAAATGCAAAGAAAGTTGGTGTCTCTAGAAGAGAAATTAAAACAATTACCTACGCATTCTTATATGGAGCAGGAGACAAAAAGATCGGCACATCCTTCGATGGTAGCCTTGGGGAAGTTGAAGCAGCAAGAAAGGGTAAAGAAATTCGCAAAGCGTATGTTGACGCCATTGAAGGTCTTTCCGATCTCCTTAAAGCTGTTAAACTCGCTGCGGAAAGAGGTTATGTCCGTGGACTCGACGGTCGTCATATCGGCGTTGACCAGAGGCACAAGTCTCTCAACTACCTCATCCAAGGATCCTCGGCAACGATCGCCAAAAGATGGATGGTACTAGCACACTATGCTTCTACAATTGAACCTCACACTCATCAATTAGCTTTTATACATGATGAGTTGCAATACGAAACAACACCAGAATATGCTGAAGACTTAAAGTTTTTACTTGAGTGGACCGCTGTACAAGCTGGTGAACATTACAAGTTACGAATCCCAATTGCTGCAGAAGCAAAGTCGGGAAGTAATTGGGCGGAAGTCCATTAACCTATATGAAATTACTTATTGATGCAGATTTCATAGTATATAAAAGCTGTGCAGCTGCAGAAACTGAAATTGATTGGGGTGACGATGTTATTATGGTAACAAGTAGATTCTCTGATGCTATGCAAGCAGTGAATCGAGAGTTAGAAAAAATAAAGACTAAGTTTATGTGGGATATACCTGAAATAATCTTATTCTTTTCTGATTCTACTAATTTCCGAAAAGAAATTTTACCTTCATACAAAGGTCATCGTAATCGTAAAAAGCCTTGTGGTTACAAGCGTGTAATCAATGAGCTAAAGAAAACACATAAAGTTATTATCATGCCTACATTGGAGGCTGATGATGCTATGGGAATCTACGCCACCAAGAATCCCGGCGCCACTATCTGCAGTCCTGATAAGGATATGAGACAGATACCTGGCAATTTATTTAATATGGAAGACTTCATTCGCATTGAGCCAACTGATGGAGCTAAGTGGCATCTTATACAAAGCTGTTCTGGGGACCAAACTGATGGTTATTCTGGTTGTCCTGGTATTGGCGTCAAAAGGGCTACTGCCGTTTTTGAAAATAAAGGTTACAGTTGGAAAACTGTAGTTAATATGTTTAAAGAGAAGGACTTGACTGAAGAAGACGCTCTAATTAATGCTAGACTTGCTAGGATACTAACTGCTGACGATTATGACTTCAAGCGTAAAAAACCCATACCCTGGACTCCCAGAACCGATTACGAAATTGACGGTAGAACAGGATCTAAAACTAAGGCTGTTGTATGACAATTTAATTAAGCCTCAAACACGAAAAGAAGATATAATTACTGTTTTCATGGCATTACAAGAGCAATGCTTTGTTTTATCAAATTCACTCACTAATTTAGTACACAAATGGCCAAAACCACCACCGGTCCCAGCTATTACCAAAGAGGAAGTATCCAAGTCTGGGATTTTATTCGTGACCAAGGACTTTCCTTCCATTTAGGTAATGCTATAAAATATATATGTCGTTATGGTCATAAGGGTGACTATACTGCACAACTATCTGATTTAAAAAAAGCCATCCATTATTTAGAAGATGAACTCAACTGTCTCGAACGATCAAGAAACCGTGAAGATTTATCCAGATACGACTCACAAGACTCGATTGTCTTCGGAGGCTCGGGAGTTCCGGGAGGCTTATTCTCTGACACAATCTCCTTTAGTTCCGAATCGTTCGCGGCAGCGGAACCTTATTACGGAGGAGTTCAAGGAGTTCTTGGAGGCGGAAGGGATGTTGTATCTTTCTAGTGTAAAAGTTAGAGAAGATTGTTTAAAAGAATTAGCTGATCTAGTCTATGTATGTTATCAGTACGCTGCTAATATGAAATGGGATCTAGATGAAGCTATGCATAGAGTACATGAAAGTAATATGTCTAAACTCGGTGAAGATGGTAAGCCAATTTACCGGGATGATGGTAAAGTACTTAAAGGACCAAACTACCAACCACCTAACCTTGCTGATTTAGTATGAACAAGTTTATCTCCCGCACCGGTCGGGTCCAATCATGGTTGGATAACCCGGAATCGAGACTCCCAGTGTCTTGCACAGTCTTCGTTGTTGAAGATTCGATGGAAGGACCAGAGGGGATTGAGGCCAGCTGGAGATTTGCCAGCCATGCCTTACGGAATGGCGCTGGATGTGCCATACATTTATCAAAACTCAGACCGAACGGTCACGAAAACGGTAAAGGACTAACAGCTTCTGGACCCGTATCATTTGCAAAAATCTACTCAACATTAAATGAAACACTTAGAAGAGGCGGAACGTACAAGAACGGCGCGATCGTTGCTCATTTGGACATTACCCATGACGATATTCTTGAGTTCGTGCTCGCTGATCGGACTTCCCTTGCCTGGATTAAAAGATGCGTCGACCTTGATGAACAAGGGTGGCGATCTGCAAGCTCCGAAGTTAGAGACGCCATCATTGCCGGGATTAAGTCCGGAGACATCTGGCTCAACAAATTAAAATACGAAAATGGGAAACGTATCTATGGAAACGTCTGTCTTGAGGTATATCTGCGATCACGAGGAACGTGCTTGCTCCAGCATATCAATCTCGGTGCCACTACAATCTCCGACATACCAGCGGCTTTCCGTCAGGGTATGTCCGAGCTGTGCGATCTTCATGGCCGAACAGGCGTTGGAGGGACTGGAGAATATCTTCCAAGTGAAACGGACCGCCAAGTCGGACTTGGATGCCTTGGACTCGCGAATCTCTTGCGACGATACGGTGTTAAATACCGAGAGTTCGGAGATGCCTTAGAAGCAGTTAACCTAGGACTAGAACTACCAGCATCAAAAGCAGTGGAGATAGCAATTGCACTTAAAGATGGTATTGACTTGGCTGCGCACGTGGCCAGGGACAACAATATGGTCAGAGCTTTTTGTATTGCTCCTACAGCTAGCTGTTCTTATAGGTCACAAGATTTAGATGGATATACATGTGCACCTGAAATAGCACCACCTGTTGGCCGTAAAGTTGACAGAGATAGTGGTACATTTGGAGTACAAACTTATGATTATGGCGATGTAGAAATCGCAAGTGAAGTTGGTTGGGATGCCTATAAGAGGGTCGCTGACGAACTGATGATAATGTTAAATAATACAGGACTTCTTCATGGCTACAGCTTTAACTCTTGGAGTGACGTTGTAGAATACGACAACATGTTCGTGGAAGAGTGGTTGGCTTCGCCGCAAACCTCCTTGTACTACTCTCTTCAGGTAATGGGAGACGTGCAGGACAAGACAGATGCGTATGCAGCATTAGATGATACTGACGTTAACGATTACTTGGAGGGTATCTTAAAAGAAGAAACCCTTACATGTGATTGTCAAGAATGAGAAAAACACCTTACGAAAAACTAATTGACCGGAGACGTACTTGGACTCCGGTCCAAACAACACCCGGAGAACTAAAACATGGAGCAGAGGAGACCATCTACCGTGCTCTCGCAATACGTCATATGGAGTTACCAGTTGGTACCTTCATTAAGGAAGGTCTTGAGAAGGACGTTCCCGAACACGCTAGAAAACTATTAGAACTTAACGTCAAAGACGAGGAGAAACATGACCTTGCTCTTGGGTATATTGCTAATTCAATTGGGACTGACGATCAGGCTGAGTCAGAAGCCCTTCGACTCCGATCAGCATGGGAGTCACACCCCGACCACACCATAACTAAAGCCTTGGTAGCTGAACGTGCTATATTCTTTGTTTTACTTCCTTTCTTTCGCTTTAATGGTGATGCTGGTCTCAGAACGGTATCAGCTGATATTTCCAGAGATGAACAAATCCACGTTGCTACAAATTCTCTTGTTTGTAGGGAGCTGGGGTTACTTCCTAGTCCTTCTTTGGATAAACTTAGGAAAGCCACCATTAATTGGGTACTTCAACCCCTAGGTATAAATACCCATGATAGATATTTGGACAAAAAATTCTGGCTGGATGCCAGCGATAACTTAATGTATCAGGGCAAGGCTCCTGAATTTAATGATACTAAGGCGGCTAGAATGCCAGCCTTTTTCGAACATGCAAACACAAACCTCCCATCATACGCTTGAGGCTGTACTTGGTCCTGACTTTAAGTACATTCTTAAGGAGTTGCAAGACAACTTCCCACAACACACACCGCATCCTAAAGAGGAGCTATCAGTTATTATGTACAAAGCAGGACAAAGATCCGTTGTAGAATGGATTGAAAATAGATTAGAGGAGGATAAATAATGTCTAACCAACCTGACCCTTATGTTCCAGGTTCAGATTATTCTTTAGAGTTTTATCAAACTTCTCACGCATTTAATATAAGTCCAGAAGCTGCTTGGGACAGTCGTTTTAGTAATAGCAGCGGTAGCCCAGGATGGCGATTAAATAAAATTCTAAAGCAACTTGGAGTTGAAAATGGTATCCAAGGTTTTAATGATAGTAATCCTGTTGAAATAGCAACACTAGCTAAAGGTATTCGAAAGTGGGCTAAAGAGAATAAACCAGAAATAGCTGGATATTTATATAGCCCAAAGAATAATTTCAAGAATCTTACAAACGCTAAACTAGGTTATGATAACTCTCAA
>VTLG01016076.1_pt1 | contig 10216 bp, 27 predicted proteins | sample 4694571 | NCBI WGS metagenome assembly VTLG01 (sample SAMN12604809, study PRJNA352737) | marine metagenome | biome: ENVO:00000447; feature: ENVO:00000209|ENVO:00000569|ENVO:01000036; material: ENVO:00002151; isolation source: viral sequences binned using virsorter ... | reverse complement strand
CTTATGAAGATGGTTTGGCACGACCTAGCCAAGCAATTACAACATGGGCATTACAAAACGCCATTCATGGTAAAAATAAAGTCGAGGAACAATGGGCGTGTAGTGAGTACACCCGAAATATACAACCATTTTTAGAAGATATAAAAGCCATTCATCTTAGTGAATTTAATATTAACCATTCATCAGGTTATGCTGGTCAATGTGACGCTTTAATAGATACAGAAAATCCTGACGGCCATTCAGAATTAACAATAGTAGATTTCAAAACTTATGGAAAAGATACAGATAAACCAGAAAAATATTTACAGGATCATTTATTACAGATAGGAGCGTATAACGAAGGACTATATGAAAAAACAGGAGTTAGAGCAAAAAGAGGATTAATATGTATAATAAGGAAGAACGGATTACAGCTTCGTTGGGTAACAGCTATGGAGTTGATAGGTTGTGGTGCGTTATTTAAAGAAAAGGTAGTAGAGTTTCAAGATATGGTAAAAAGAGATCAATTAGTTGCGGTTTGAAGTAAAGTCCTGATAAGTAACCATAACCCACTCTCCTAAACCTGATTGATTTTTAGGAACGACATAAGTAAAAGTATCTTGAGTATGAGGGTAATAAAAAATCTGTCCTTCGTAAGGATTATCAGGAAAATTTATACCCCAGTTGTTAGTCTTTTTCATGTTGTTTTTTAGCAACTTCGCTATTGATAGTTTGAGCTAGTATGTAAGGTTCGTATTCCAAGTCCAGATCAAGAGACTCTCTGGCATATTGAAAGTCATCAATATTACCAGAGAGATAATCGTTATCTAGTGCGGAACGTTTTATTTGATATTCGTAGTATTTACCTTTAGGCATTATGTAAAATCCCCTTTTTCTAAATCTTGATCGCTAAGAGTTTCAGTAAAATCTAGTATTGATTCAATAGATTTAAGTGCATCATATATATTATTCCAAGTAGGAACATTATATTCTGCGGAAGCAGGATAAACTCTTTTAAGTTTTTCTTCGTGTTCTATGTATTCTTTAAGAAGAAGATGGAGCGTTTCTAGTTTCATAATTCTATAATTTTGAATGTTTACCTTTTTCTATAAACCAATCGTATTTATCTATATACTGTTCACAGTCTGGACAAAATATTGCTGACCAAGAAAGATGATAGATAGTTTTGATTGAACTACACTCAGGACATTTTATTAATGCACCTGAGTATCTTTTACACCTAGAGTAACGTGTCATTGGAACAAAATTAGTCATTATTCATCTCCTCAAATAATGCATCAACTTCTGCGGCACAGTCTCCGCATCTCCAACCTTCTACATCATCATTGTAGACTGAATATCTGTTAACAAATCTACCCGAACCAAAATGGCAGGGTAGGTTGCAGTCAACACAGATTTGTTTATCAAAAAGATCAATAGGTTTACATTGCATAATTAGTTACCAGTTGTTTGAATAGTATCTATGAGAATGAGATTCTCTTTTGCTATCTAGAGAATTACGATCACGTTCTTCTGCTGAGACAGGAGGTTCCCCACCTGAATGATCGTAAGGATGTTCAGGTGTTGGATCGTAATTGATGACATAATCAAGTTCATCAATAACTTCGCAAAGTTTATCTTCAAATGCAAAGACCTCCCAATCTCTACTAGCAGGGTCAATGCCTAGTTGATCGTCAATATATTTATTGAGATCATTTCTAATTTGTTCTAATTTAGTCATTAGTCATCCTCCGTGTAATCTTCATCAAATAGTGGATCGTTTTCTTCTAAAGTTGAGCCATCTGCTGTTCTCACAGCATTGCACATACTTTTGAAGTCATCATTGTAATTAATGTCTATCTCAAGAACTGCCCAATAAATTAATTCGATTAGTTCTCGATACTGTTTTTTGTTGAGTTCAATGTTCATTAGTTTTCTCCCTCCCAAACTAATTCAAAGTCTAGTTCTGTTGGAGCGATTTCTACTCCTTCATAATCGAAGAAGTCATCACCATATCTTTTTCTATTTTCTGGTGTATCAAGTTCTTTAAGATTTTGAATCTGGTCATTATACATATAACCACAATCAGAGAAAATCTCGTCAAGTGATACAACTTCAATAGTTTTTACACCATCAATAACGAATTGTGGACTATAACCATAGGACTCTTGAAAATTTTCCCAATCGTCACTACCTCCGTTAAATCTCCAATCGCAATATTGTGATCTATTGATAATCATTTTTTGTTGAGTCATTTTTTAATCTCCATATAAGGTGAATCAAAATCGTCATAAAGGTAAGAAAGATCTTCCCACCAATCGACTATGTAATCAGAATCTAAGTTAATGCTAAAAGATTGAAATAAATCAGGATTTTGGCAAATAAAATCGTAATACCACTCTGCAAACTCATCATGTAAATCAGGATGAACTTTGAAGTGTTCAGCAATTATTTTTGCATGATTCCTAATAATTTCTTCAACTTCTTGATGATTGTAAAAGACATCTCTTGCTTCCATAACTTGATCTGGTAAGGGGTTTTCAATCATAATTCGCTAGCGAAATTCTCAATTAAAATTAATTTTTTTAAGGTAAGTATTATTTAATATAGCTCCAATCTTTCTTCTTAAATCATCATCTTTATCAGTTTTAGCTTTGTGATAATCACGGATCAAATCTTGATAAATTTCAGATTTTAGTTCAGATTTTTGTTGTTGAAGAATAGACTCTATAGGTTCTATATCGTACATTTCTTCAACTTTAGTAATCCATTTATAAACTGTTTTATCGCTTACGCAATAATCAGCAGAAAGCTTGGCAGCGATCTTAGACTTACGCACATTGGAGCGTAGCATCTCTGCTATGCCTTCAAATGCTTCATCTCTAGATTCAGTAATGTTCATTTCTCCTCCTTTTGTTTTTCAGCAAATACAAGAGTTACATAATCAAGAGATTGTTCTTCGTGAGTACCAGTAACTTCAAAATCATAAGGACAGTCGTTATCAAGTAACCACTCGAAAAGTTTTGATCTGTTCATGTACTCATCTCCTCGAATCGTTTTTGTACTTCTGCGATAACAAAAGGTTCTAACGCATTAGGAAATTCTTCTTTAACTTCTTCGTATAAGTTTTCAAGAATTTCATCATTTACTGGGTGTGACATAATAACCTCCTACCAAGATGATTGATAATAGAAGCTATCGAAACATTTTCCTGTTCCTGCCATTTTGTTTTGCCAATCCAAACAGGCTTGCATACGTTCTTTAGTGTATTTAAGGTCTTCAAAGTAATACTTATCGTATTCTTGAGAACCGAAGAAACAACCTGTTGTATTAGGTAAATTAGCTTCTGCCTTTGCTAGTTTTGTTTTTGGATCGGGTTCAGATAAAATGTTGTCAATTTCTTCAACTAACTCTTTTATCTTTTCATCACTAACGTAACTACGATCACAGTTATCGTTACCACCCTGAACATTTTCAACAAACCAGTTGTGAATACAATTAACTTTTCTCCAATAAGCAATAGGAATGTTAATTGAATAATAATTCCAGTTATTAAATTCTACTGGAGCGTTTTCAAAGCCTATTGATTCAAGAGCAGATTCAAAGTCAGGATCAATCGCATAATTTTTAGGATCTCTTTCAGTAAAAGCTTTTGTTGAAAAAGTTCCCTCGAAGTACATATCTAAACCCATTAGTTGCCCTCCTTTAGTTTTAAGTATTTAACAATTTGACTTAGGTTTTCTCCTAAGAATTTAAGAGCTTCTCCTAATTCTCTATTGAGTTCAGATTGTTCTTTATTTAAGTTCTGTTGTGAACTTGCATAGTTGGTAGTAGCTTCTGCCATATTTTTAACTACATCTTCTAAAGTTGATAATTTCTTATCAAATGTAGTTAGAGCTTGTAAGACTTTTTGAAAATCTCTATCCATTATTAGAGTCCTCCATTAAGGTAAAGTCTATTCTTAAGATAAATACCTTCAATCGCTGCTCTTATCCATTGGTACGCTTCACGCTTAGTAAGTCCTGAAGCTAAAGAATGGCAACCTCCACCATCATTTACAGTTTGCATGATGGTTGTATATCCATACTGACCTCTGGTATGAATATTTCCTATATTGGCTTTTTTATCAGTCCAATATTCTGTAGGATTGTTTGTTAGTTTGTTGAGTCTTTCAAGTTGAAACTCAACATCTTTGTTGGTAATTCGGTTCATAAATTTAGGATAAGTGAACTCATTATTAACAATAACATTGTTTTTGTGTAATTGCAACATTGTTATGCTATATTTAATGATGTAGTAACAGTATCATTATGAGTCTAATTAAGTCTTACATACTTTCAATCGAACAAATGGGTTATGATGCCTATAACCTCGATAAATTATCCTCTGAAGAGTGGGATAACCTACTAACTAAAGCCTTAAAGTCAGATAAAAAGCTATATGAGACTTTAATTCTGACTAGGTGTAAATTAAAATTAGAAAAAGGGATTAATTAAAATCCCTTCTTTTCTTTAGATCAATATTTATCAAAACCATTTTTCATTAATACATCATAAAATTCTACTATTTGTTTGTACTTCATGTGAGACAAGCAAATATGTATTATTTTATCTTTCGCATCATCTTTATAAAAAGCATCAAGATAATACTTTTTTAATCTTTGAGAACACATTGTGTACATCTGTAAATGATGTTTCTTTTTTAATTTTTTATCCATTATTTAAAGCCCTTCTTTTTTGTTTTGTAATACCTAAAGACTAGCTCGAAGCTATGGAGCATTTCATGTTGAAAGACGCATAACTGAGTTTCTAAATTATGTTGCTCATCTAAAATATCCTCATATCTTTGTAAGAAATGAGCTTTTAATTCAGAGATTTCACATAATTTTCTTTGGATCGTACTTAGCTCCTCGAATAAATCTTTATCGTTAGTAATTACACGATCAGATAAATTTGACATTTTAGCTAAGTCTTTTTGAGCCTGAACCATTTCAGGATCAGTCGCTTTGTATTCTTTCATTTGTTTAGTTCCTCTATTTCTAGTAATAATTGTTGGTCTTTAGCGTAGGCTTTGTATTCTTTCAATTCTTGATCGTTTAAGACCTGATCTTCAAAAGTTGCCCACGCTGATAATGTTTTTACTAAATACATAATTTTTAAAAAATAAAGAATAAAAAGTAAAAGAGGAGCTATTGCTCCCCTATTACCATATCCGCAGCTTTACTTGACATAGCCAACGATTTGAAAAGGATCTTTGGATCGCTTTTCAGCATTGGACACCACGCTTCCAAATAGGCTGCATGATTTTGAATGTCAATGTTACTAATCTCTAGCCTATGAGCTAAAAGACACGATCCTAATTCTGCAACCAATTCCTCCTGATTGTAAGATAGTTGCCTATCTAATCTTGATTTATGGAGCGTACTATGAATTGCTTCATGTCCGTAGGTCATAAGGTAAGATTCATCATTTTTAAAATTGTATCTTCGAGGAATTACAATTTCATCACTTGTTGGTCGATAGTAAGCTCGATCTCCACCTTTTATAGTTTTGACTTGATTCTCCCATTGAAAAAGTCTATCGTGAGCTTCTTTTAACCTCTCATCAAGTGGTCTAGGCTTTGCATTTGATACTGAAGTTTCAATTAATTTTTCTAATTTAATTTGAGCTTCATCATCTAAGCCTTTTATATCCTGAACATTAAAGACGGGAACTGCCTTATAGCTCATAAACTGCCCATACTGGGATTCTCCATTTTCGTCTTTTTCTTTCAATTCAAATGATCTTTGGATTGGTTGTAAGACTCTTGCACTTTTAGAACCTTTTTTAATAGTGCAATTTATGGAGCGTGCCTGACCTCCACCAATAAACAACGGGAAATGCCAGTTGCTTAATGCTGACCTGATGCACAATAAAGCAGGGTTTGAACCTCGATAAGGTTTACCAGTAAGGACATTTCTAAAGCCACCCTTACAATCCCACTCTTTACGCCACACATTGACCCCTGATTCTAAAGCCCTGATTAAGTCATTCACAATGACCTCCTCAGGCTTTACATAATTTTTTTTTGCATTCATAACTGTCATAATTTTTTTGGATAAATGAAAAATGAAAAATGAAAAAGGGGAAAATTAATTCCCCATATTTATAGAAATTTTAGTTGATGGAATTTCTCCGAATAATGGCCGCATAAAGTTTTTGAACTTTTCGGCTTTATATTCTGCTAAAACTCTTAATTCATCTTTTTCTAAAATTTCATAACCTGATAATTCCAACTCATCAAAACACGCTCTAAGCGTGTCTTGATCTGTGAGTTCGTATTTTGAAAAATCAATTTTTTTGAAAAACATTTTTTAAGCTCCTAATAAATTGTCCAGAAAAGATTGCTCAACAGTTTTAGCTTTTACACCTTCTAACCATTGGGTAATATGTTTAGAAGTTGTACGGCTCCAACTTTGATTGGTTCGTACATATTCAAAATTTTTTAGTCTGGCTGCAACTGGTGTTTCATAAGAAAGAAACACCTGAACGCCATTTTTAAGAATTAGGAGCGTTTTATTCGCTCCGAGTTGCTTAAGTTTCATTTGTTTAGTTGTTGTAAAGTTGAGTAATAATTTGAGGTGAGATTATCCAAGCTCTGGTAAATACCAAAGCCCGAATAAATCACACAACCAAAAAGAATAAAATAAGAAATTAATTTAATCTTCATTTTTTGAAAGCTCCTGAAATTCTGGGTCGTAAGTGATTTCTATTTTTGGGAATAGATCGAAGGTTGCCCCCCAATCTATGCCAGCGAAATAAATATCAAATTCAGTTTCAGACATTAGAAGAACCTCCCAAGAATTGATAAAAACCAATTTCTTTTTTTAATTACTTTGAATGATGCAGGGATTGTTATAGCTCCTGAATCATTTTTTGCAACTTTAAGCACGCTGAACTTTGGAAGCTCAATAGCCTTCACAACTTCTACTCTGTGAAAGTATGGCTGGCGTTGGTTGAGCTTTTGGCAAACTGCCAACGCTTGCTGCTGTGTTCTACGCTCTGCAACTAGATTCCATTTTGGAGATTTAGTGCTGTAATCAATTCCATTGAATTGTGTAACTTGATAAGCGAAAGTCATAATTTTAAAAATTAACTTTTAGATAAGTGAACAATAAGTAAAAAGTAAAATACCTTTTACTTGTAGGCTGTCCTATATCGTGAAGTAATCTGTGACGGGAGAAAGAAAGCTAGTCCGAAGATCTAAGCTCCTTTGCTGCCTGTTATTTTCGTGAGTGGTACAGCCTAGAAGTAAAAGATAAAAAAAGTTTGTAGCTCTGTTCTCTGTAGGCTTAGACAGTTTCTATGTATCCGCTATCTCATCAAGTGAGTTAGAGTCGGTTGGCACTTGCTTCAGATCTTAGTCGAACCTACTTCAGCAATTCTTTCGGGTGGCTTCCTTTTCTTTTGGATCGGGATAAGTCTCTAGTGTTGGCTAGGATTAGCGAGAGCCGAAAGCATCCAACTTTCTGTTATATATATATGATGCCACAAATGATGGAAAAACACAAGCAAATAGTATGCCAGATGTGACACAAATTATACTGGCATAGTCCCTCCAGAATCGGCTGAGAGAGGCGAAAAATCTTAAGGTATAAAGCATCAGACTGCTAGCAAACTGCTGGCACAGAGCCTCACAGATAGCTTAGAAGGGACTTTTGGAATCTACAGGGGGGCTAGTTGCAAAAAAAATTTTTATATTATCGATTACCGCCTACCTTAAATATATATTGCTAATCTTTGTTACTGATAAGTATGTACTACTTTGTTTCTACTTTGATTGACAGTTCAGGTGCTTGAATATTGACTGTCTCTACTGACTCTCCGATTACCTTGCCTAATGAATCCAGGATTTGTGCTGCTGTCTGTAATTGACCTTTTGAAACTGCCTTATTAAATAATCTCACTCTCATTGCTTGAAGTCTTGGGAGCATATTTTCTCTATCTTTTTCCCAATCTTCGTTATTCCATTGTTTTACTCTACTCCAATCACTCCAAGCAGAGGTTTCTGCAATGCCTTCAATCTTTGCGTGTTCTAAAACTAGCTGTCTTGTAGTTTTACCCTCGAGTTGACGAGAATACAATCTTTGACTTCTAGCTTGAATATGCTCTTTTGTATTGCAAGCAAATTTAGAACGTCTTTTTCTTTTTTCTTGTTGTTGTTTTTGTTCTTCTGGAATAAAACCAGACATAAACGATTCAGCCACGGACTCAATCAGATAAGGTATTAATTGAATGATAACCTAGAAATATCAATTTAGGCTATAAAAAGGGGGTAATAATTGAAAAATTTGTTATTTTTTAGTGTATGACCGTAAAAAACGCACCAGAAATAAATTTAAGATATGCCCAAGGACAGGTTTTCAACTGCGATAAACGATTTCGTGTCCTTGTAGCTGGCAGAAGATTCGGAAAATCCTATTTATCCTGTATCGAGCTACTTCGTGGAGCGATTGATCGACCAGGAGAGACATATTTTTACTGTGCACCGACATATCGGATGGCAAAAGACATTGCATGGAAAGAATTAAAGAGATTAGTCCCTCGATTATGGATAAAGAGCAAAAACGAGACAGATTTAAGGATTGAATTGATTAATGGATCGACAATCGAGCTAAAAGGAACAGAAAATGCAATGGCATTGAGGGGAAGAAGTCTTTCGGGGGTAGTATTGGATGAAGCAGCATTTATGGATCAGGAAGTATGGGCAGAAGTTATAAGACCAGCTTTAGCCGATAAACAGGGGTGGGCTTTATTTATTTCTACACCTGATGGAACTGCCAGTTGGTTTTATGATATGTGGTGTTATTGCGGAGAAACTGAGCGAGATGATTGGCAAAGGTGGAGTTTTACTACGATTGAAGGGGGTAATGTTAAGGAAGAAGAAGTCGAAGCAGCTAGAGGTCAATTAGATGCGAGGACATTCAGGCAAGAATTTGAAGCTAGTTTTGAGAATCTTACTGGTTTAGTCGCTGTTAGCTTTAGCGATGAGAATATTGATAAGGAAGTGCAGGATTTACACATGATGCCTTTGTTAATCGGATTGGATTTTAACGTAGATCCAATGGCAGGAGTTTGTGCAGTAAAGCATAATGATTGTCTTTATGTGTTTGATGAAATCATGTTGACGGGTGGAGCAACAACTTGGGATTTTGCGGAAGAAGTTGTAAGGCGATATGGAGTAGATCGAAGGGTAATTGCTTGTCCTGACCCAACAGGTAGTGCAAGAAAAACAAGTGGAGTTGGTGTTACTGACCATACAATCTTAAGAAGGAATGGATTTACTGTTATGAGTCCTAAATCCCCCTGGAAAATCAGAGATAAGATTACTGCTGTTAATACTGCATTGTTAGATGCCGATGGAAATCAAAGAACATTTATTCATCCTCGATGTAAAGAATTAATAAAAGCACTTAGAACTTTGACTTACGCTCCAAATACAGGGATGCCTAATAAACATCTAGGGGTTGACCATGCTTTTGATGCTTTTGGCTATCTTTGTCTGCAACAATTTAATTTGGCAAAACCAGAGACATTAGGGCAAACTGCGTTTAGAATATACTAAGAACTACCTAATTCTTATCATGTATCATTCTACGACTAAGAAAAAGAAGAAGAAAAAGAAGGGAGGTAAGAAACGTGGCGAATGTTCCTGTAAATAAAGCGTTATACTCTAGGGTAAAAGCGGAAGCCAAGCGTAAATTTAAGGTTTACCCAAGTGCTTATGCTAATGCGTGGCTTGTACGAGAGTACAAAAAACGTGGTGGTACTTACCGAGTGGAGAAAAAACGTGGCAAGAAGTAGTGGTGGTCTAACCCGTTGGTTCAAAGAAAATTGGGTAGATGTTAAAACTGGCAAACCTTGTGGTCGTCAAAAGGGCGAAAAACGAGGTTATCCAGCTTGCCGACCCAAAAAACGTGTATCAAGTAAGACACCTAAGACTGTCGGAGAGATGACCGCAGCCGAAAAAGCTAGATTTAAACGTGAAAAGACTAGCAGTAAGAAAATAAATTATCAACATAGGCGTAAAAAGAAGAAAAAATAAGTGTAAAATCTTAAGTAAAGCGGTAATATAGAGTTATCTAGGAAAAATCATGCCTAAAAAGTCCTATTCTGCAAAACAAAGGAAATTAGCTGCTGTTGCACCTCCTAGAGATAAAATCACTGGTGCTGATTTTAAAAAATTAAAAAGTAAGAAG
>VTLG01000443.1_pt1 | contig 10216 bp, 6 predicted proteins | sample 4694571 | NCBI WGS metagenome assembly VTLG01 (sample SAMN12604809, study PRJNA352737) | marine metagenome | biome: ENVO:00000447; feature: ENVO:00000209|ENVO:00000569|ENVO:01000036; material: ENVO:00002151; isolation source: viral sequences binned using virsorter ... | reverse complement strand
GTGAGATGCTTGTTCTTGTGCAGCTTGTTGACGTTCGTATTCTTCTAGCTCCTGTTCTCGGGCTAGTTGTTCTTGTGCGAGTAGGAATGAATCGGTCATATCATCTGTGCTCCATAGGGGTTCTGCCAGGTTCTGAATCGCTGAGGTCCACTCTGTGCTTCTTTGAGGTACCTGTTATACTTATTAGCTGCTTCAGCATCTGATAAACCTTTGTAACCTTCCCAACCAGCTGTAGCTCTTAGTTTTCTAAAGTCATCAGCTGTCAGTGGTTTATCTACATCTACTTTCAAATAACGTGCCCAAGCTAGCGCCAACCGTTGCTGCACTTCATAAGTAAATCTGGTATCTGGAGAGATTCCTGCCATCTGAGCAGAACTCATCATTGTATCTGGATGAAACTGATAAGCTCCTGCAGCGTGGGAAGATGCACCGTACTTAACAGTACCTCCACCTAATCTTTCAGGTATTTTACCAGTACCTATCGGTCCACTATAAGCCATATCGTATACTTCCTGTATAGTCATATCAGTTAATGGTGCGTAAGCTCCACCAACTAGTTTGTTCCATCTATTGGCACCACCAGCTTCCACAGAATTAGTTAAGGCTAAGAAGGCTTTAGCGTTTGGTGTATTTCCTTCTAGATTATAAGTCTTATCTTGTTCAGCAGTAGGGCCACTAGCGGACATATTCGACAGACCTAAAGTGTATGGTGCTGGTTGGGCTGTTCCAGTCTTCCAAGCTTGTCCAGCAGCATAGCCATGATTAGTAGTAGTCTTTGATTGATCGTATATTCTGTTCAGAATCTGACTGTTTGATTGAGCATCCTTCTTAGTGAATGGATCTGTGATAGCATCTGGATAACCTAAGTTATGGAGTATTTGATCTGCTGACTCATCTACTGTGATACCTAATGCATTAGCCCTTGCTTTAACAGCTGGCATATTATGCAGGTTAACTCTAGCTGCATATTCAGATGGTGTATTTACATCTCCTCCCATTTGCCTTACTCTTGTAATTGTATCTGCATAATTTTTAAACTGTGCTTCATCTGATTGGTATAGCGAATGGTACTCATCAGGTTTTTGTTTGGTAAGATTTTTATACTCAACTGTTTTATTAACTATGTCGTTTTCTCCAATTTGGAAGTTATACTCAGTTAATTCTGTTGGTACTTTTGAACCTTCATTTTTAATGGGTAGCGCACCACCTTCTTTCAATACTTTATATGAGTCATAAGCAGCTTGTTGAAGAAGTGATTCACTTCCAGGTGCATAAACCCCTGCATACTTTCTTTCATAAGCAGTCCAGTTAGCTTGCATGTGGCCTAATATCTTATCCCTTGCAATAATAGTACTACCTAATTTCTTCATACCTGCAGCACCTAGCTTATTATTAGCAGCTGATGCACCTAAACCTTCTAAAGCAACTACATTAGCAGCTCTTTCAAAGTCAGCCCGTTTAATACCAGTTCTCTCTTCAACTGTTTTGTTGTTTGCTGGTCGGGAAACTGCTGGACTGGATGCCATTCCACCAAGCCATGTTGCCATTTCAGGGATATGTTCCCAGTTCATTTCGAGAGCTTGATTAATAAAGTTATTCGCAGCTACACGCCCTTCAGTCTCGAAGATACGATTATATTCTGCTTTGGTTTGCTTTACAATTTTCTGCTGTTCTCTTAATGAAGCTTGAGTATGTACCCTCTGGACACTATTAGACCTCTCTAGTAACTTAATTCCAATACGATCCAACTCAGCATCTACAGGACCACCTCGTGGAGTATACTGACCTAAGGTTTTATGCTTCCTTGCATCCAAACCCTTTCTAAACTGAACCCATTGATCATGAGTCGTGTTTGTCTTTAGTACTGTTTCTCCTAACGCCCTTGTTGCGTTTAACCTAGCGTCCGCTTCTGATACACCGATAACACTACTTTCCTTTTTTAACGTCACATCCCAGTGGTTCAACTGGGCTTCGATACCTGATTTCGTAGCTGCTGTCCATTGGTTTGCACGATGTTGATCGTTTAAACCTTGAGCTTGCCTTTCCCAAGTATTATTAGCTTTGTTGAAAATACTGTTCTGTATACTTGTAGATGCTTTCTGTACTACACCAAAGTTAACAGTGTCACTGTAAGCTTCTCTAGAATTATTTCCCCACGAACTGTTTATAGTATCTTGAGTGTACTTTTTAAACTCTTGAACATACTGTAACTGACCTTCCGGTCCTCTCCATTTAGGTAATGAAGGGTCAAACTGTTCACCACTGCCTGTCATTGAGGCAGAGTGGAGCTGTTGAGTTATACGTGGTAGATCATTGTCGAAGGCAACCATGTTAGAATGCATCTGGGCTTCACCAGTCATTCTCATCATAGACTGAACATCTTCAAACTTAGCACCAGGTAAATGATTATCTATGAATCCCTGTATTATTTGAGTCTGTTCAGTATCGCTAAACATTCCACTCTGTATGGAACGTTGAAGACCTCCTAATTGAGCAGCACCTACACCAGTGTCTGTTAATATATCTGTAGCTAACTGTTTCTGACCTTCTAGGTGAGCAGCTTGACCAGCTGCTACCATGCCCATTATCGAAGGAGCCAGTTTTATTAGCGTTGGTAGAAGGTCATCAAAGAAGCCTGGATCAGCATTTGCAGCTTCAGCTTGATCCCTCCGTAGTTCAGCTAATTTTCCGTCAAACTCTCGCTGTTCTCCTTCATAGATACGTTTGAAGTTATCTTGTAAGAACTCAAAGTTATCATCTCTATTCTGACGTTCTATATTACTCTTATCATTCAGTGCAGATAAGTAGGAATTAGCCCACTTCTCTCTGTACTTTTGAGAGCGTTCCATCTGTTTAGCGAAATTACCAGCAACCCGTAGGTCCTCGTTAATTTCTGCTTTAATTGGTATGTCAATATGGTAAGTACTGTATTGACCTGCTTGTGCATAACTTTTAAAAGACATTTAGTTTCTTCCGTAGAAGTGTTGTTGTTTATCCAAATAATCCGGTGAAGAAGCCTACTACTGCTCCTATTCCAGCCATATGTGGCATTCCTGTAGCAGCACCCATCATAAATCCGTTAGCTGCACCACCTAGAGCACCTCCTGCTGTTGGCCCACCTCCACCACTTGAACCAGCTGAAGATGCTGCTCCCATATTAGCACCCCATACAGGTTCCTTACCCTTAACAGGTAGAAGTGGATCCGTGATTGTAGCCATTGGTATTTCTAGTGGTTTAGGTATTGGTACACCCATTCCAGGTTTACTCATCCTATTAAAATCAGCCGCTACATTAGCAGCATACTGATCATGGTCTATCTTACGTAGAGATCTATTATGAGCGCCTTCAATGCTTAATGAAGTAGCATCACGTTCATCTACACCTATATCAAACATTTCGTTTACATGGGTTGTAGCAGCTTTTATCCCCTCTTTACTAAGATCATATCCTGCTTCAGCTTGTATTCCAGCTACTCCTATTTTAGTGTGGGCTAGTGCAGCCCCCGCTTCTTGTTCCCTCATTGTCTGATCTACACCATTTACCGCTAAACGGGTAGCTAAATCTGTTCTGTTCAGTTGATAAGCTTTGGCTGCTTGTAATCTACTTGATTGTGCTGCGATAACTTGATACTGTTTCTCAGCAGATCTACCTGCTTGACCTCTAGCTTTAGTTTGACCTAAAGCTTGCATACCTTTAACTGCATCTTCAACGCTTTGTAAAGCAGCTATACCACGTTTAGTCTGTTCTCCTATAGTTAACTCTTGTTTCTTCCTAGAAGCTGCAGTACGTTTACCATAGATATCTAAATCAACAGTCTGACCTTGTAGCGCTAAATCAGCTTTCTGGCCTGCAAATTTTAGATCTGCTGTAGCATCTTGTACGGCGAGATCCGTTCTATCTTTACCAAAAGTCGAAATCGCTTTAGTAGCTTCAAATGCTAATTGTTGGAAGCGTTCGGATGTTTGAGCACGCTGAGCCTCGATAGCCATATCAGCGGCTATTTGGTTCATATCTACTTGATGCTCATACAGCCTCTCAGACTTGTTGTACGCAGCCATCTGAGAATTATACTCTTGCTCTTGTAAAGCATTAGCATACATCCACTGCTGTTCATGCTGCGCTGTTTGATAGGCATGCTGATTTGCCATATCACGCCGCTGATTCTCATTCTGCAGAATCTGATGAGTATACCGACGTTGGGTTTGATCCCAGTCGTACTCATAATTATTCATCGCCTGCTCATGAGTTAAATCAGCTACCTCATCCCAGTCGGGTCCATCGGAACCACCGCCTCCTCCGCCACCTCCTCCTTTTTTAGACTCTAGTCCCATTAAGGCAGTGTCAAAGGTTTTTCTATACACATCTCCTGGTGGTAGCATTGAGTCAAACTGACTCATTATATCAAAACTATCCATGTTTCTTAGGTCTTCTCCTACGTTTACGTTGTTGTTTTGGTTTGATAGGTGTTGTGACTACAATAGCTTGTTGTTCCCAGTTTAACTTTTTAGCTAAACCTTCTCTACACCAAGCTTCTAAAACAGAGCACTCGTTATCATTACCGAATTGTTTTAAAGTGTCTACAATTAAAGTTATCCAATTATCATAACCATACCCTGTTACTGTTGACCAAGTTATTACACGTAAAGCTTTATTACGTGGGTAGTTTATTAGCTCAGTTACTGCAGCTGTGAATATAGAGTCGTTCTCGACTCCTACCCACAACTGCTGTCGTTTGTTTAGGATCATACGTAATGCATCCGTAGATGTCATACTACTAAAATGATCTAAAGTTAAAACTTTATCTATCAACGGCCCAACTTCGTACCAAATGCTAGGTACAATATCAGGTTGTACAAGGAAGAATTGTTGGGTGGTCATTTGTTTATGTTCTTTGATAGAATCGTGGTGAATATTGTCCTTCCCACATCATAGATGTAAGAGAGATAGGAAATGGAGAGTTACTAAAGACTCTCATGTTAAAGTTATCTGCACGCTGATGTACAGGTACAGTGAATACAGCTTGTTCTGTAAGAGGTACATCATCTGCTAGGTACTGACCAGAATCCTGTGTAGGCTGTACGTCATACCATGTGTCTGTTGTAATCTCAATCTTCTGAGCAGGTGTCGTAACATTAGCTGTTGTAGAAGCTGCTGTTGGAGCCGTGTTGAATGTAACTGTAGCTTGAGCATCTGTAGTAGTTACACTATAAGTAGAGGAAGCTTGCTTCGCACCATCTAGTTTAACTACTATACCATTCTCTGCTTTAAGTGGAAATGGAACGCTAAATGCTGTAGTAGATCCATCACCTGTATACTCAGCTAGTTCTCCTATATATCCTTTTCTCTTGACTTTAAATCCTACAACACTGGATAGGCCTACTGCAAACTTCATACGTGCAACAGTTAAAGCTGCAGTGTAGTCGTACTGTGTACCTTCAGGGTTTAGTTTAAAGTATGTCTTAGGTAGTTCTACATCATAGTTGTACTGATAACCTACGTATACGTTAGCAGCCTGTGCTGATAGATCCTTACCTGTTACTTTGAAATATGTACCATCACTGTCAGTAGCTCTAGTAGGATTCACTGTGAAACCAAATTCAGTTACACCAGCGAAGTTCTGTGTAGCATTACCTGCAATAAGAATTACAGGATTCAGTGTTGTAATGTCTGCATAAGGTATGTAGCATTTAGAAAAGTCTCCAGATGAATCATAGACAACCTTCTTTTCTGAACCACCAGCTGCACCATTGGTAGCTGCAGTATACATATCCATATGTGGATTAATCTGCTGACCGTCAGCTGTGGTCATGATAGTTTCTTCAGGCGTCTGCGTCAGGCTTGCACTGATTAGATGGTATACCCCACTCTTCTCTACTACTGACCACATGGTATCTGAATCAACCTCAGCAAACTGTATGTTACCAGGTAAGTCCCACTTAAACCATGCTTGCATTAGCATCTTATCCCCAGCATGGTATGTTTTATATATGTATATTGTATTATCTAATGTACCGTATAAAGCAATCAATGAGTTCTGTGGACTAGATAGTAAGCTAGTTACAGTATCAGGCACCCATTCAGAGACAATCTTGCCAATGTCTATAACTTGAGGACTCTCTTCAGATCCTCTGGTCTGCATACCAAAGATACGTGTGTAGCTAGGTGTCTTACTTACGAAGTTAAGGATAGTACCAGTGTCAACTGGATCTATAGTAGAATCCATCTCATAGTTAGAGATACCACGTATAACTGCAGAAGCAGGTGTTAGTATCTCAGCGTCAGAGAACATGATAAACTGTTGATTCTTACTAAACAGGATTAAACCCTGTGCAGTAGGTAGAACAGCATGTAGTACAGCTGGTCTGATACTAGAACAGTTAATACCAATAGGGTCATCATCTGTTTGAGTTAAAGCTGAAGTAAAGAAGAAGTTGTAGAAGTCATCTGACTTACTCATTGATACATTATCTTCAGTCAGAAACCCTAACCTATTGTTATGAAAGAATGCTTGTTGAATTGTAGAACCTACAAACTTAGGATTAGAATTGGTAACAGCATCACCAACTGTTCTATTTATCCAAGGTGCTTTTTGAAATGTAAACTCAGCAACACCAGTACTAGAGTTAACTGATACCCATCTTAACTCATGTGGTAAAGTTGCATTATCCATCCCAATGGATACTGTAGGGTCTATAGTTTCTTCCCAATAACCCTTACCACTTGTAGTGTTCTCAGCTACAAACTTACTCCAGTATACATCATTTGCAGCGCCGGAGTTAATAACTTTTACCTTTCTGTTGTGTAATGATTCTGCTGGTAGTAGTGCTACGTTTGCAACCTGTTCGTTGAATGCTGAGATGTTAGCATTACCTTGGTTATCAGTTACTGTTAACTCAAAGGCTGTTGCTGTACCACCTGTTGTAGCTAGTGAAAGTTCTAAAGTAGCGTTTAACCTTGTAACTGTTAAAGTGTGTCCACTTATACTTAGATCTTTTAAACCTGCATTGTATGGGGCAGAGCCTCCACCTTCTAACACTTTTAAGATGTGCTCAGCAGTGTTATACTTCTCTTCCTTAGGTTGTCCTGAAGTAGGATCACTTAAGTTTTCTGCATTCAACGTAGTATAGTTAACAGAGTATGTTGTACTACCTACTTTCAAATTAACCGTATACTTACAGCTGTAAGCAACAGTCTGTAAACTGACGGTTCCTGATGAGTCTATAATATGTGTGGTTGGTGCTGCTAGTGCAGCCACGACCTTAGTCTTATTCGTGATGATAGAAGTATCCTGAACAGTCAGGATATCATAGTTATCACGAGTGGTGTCTAAGTAACTAGTACCATCTGGTGTAGCTACATTAGCAGCTACCCCATCTTTGTTCCAGATATTAATACTAGTACCTGATATGTTACCGATATAAGTCTCATCATTATCTCGTTTAATGAAGAACCATTTAGCAGTAGCATAGTCTGGTGAGTTAGCGTTAGATGATGTGTGTAATGTTTTAATGTATTTGAATCCTGGCCTCTTCATTAACCCAAAGGTTGGGTCAGGGTAGGCATTGAGACACTCTCGTACCTGGCCAGGAAGTTTCTTGTGATCTGTTTGTCTTGATACCCCACCTAGAAAGTTGGGTACCACTTGAGTGACTGCTGCCATTATCTATAAAGTGCGTGATAAGGTTGATAGCTGTTATAATTCCTCTGTCCTTTAGGGTGTCCGAAGAAAGTATAATCTCCTTGTTGAGTCTCATACTCCAACGCCATAGCCCTTGTATAGCTTTCTTTTTGTTGAAGCATCTGATACTGCCCACCGTCTCCTACAATGCGGCTAGAGACGATTGTAGCAGCTCTAGAGACAATGTAATCCTGGATAGGTATTGGCAAATCAAGCCAATCAAATAACCAAGTTATATCAAGTTTGATATCTGCATTAGCTTCGGATGTAATTTCATAGGTGTGGTTGTATTTATCGTATAGTTTCCCATCTCTCCTTATAACATTCTTATTACCAGTAGCTACTCTACTGGCTGTATTACTTTCCGCAAGATCTACTTGCAGCATGTTATTTGGGATAAGATATTCTTTGTTAGAATCAGTTGTGGCTGGGTAATCATATTCTTTGTTGAAGCTCCAGCCTTCTGCCTGTACTTCTCTGGATACTTGTAGTAAAGTATCATAAGCAATCGCAACGTCCGGGTTGGTTTGATCTAGGGTAGTAACAGGCGCCTGACCAACTGACGCTAGTATTTCGTTGACTGCTGGTAGTTCTTGTGTAGCGTTAGTGGTAGGGATTGGCATAATGTATAAATAAAAAAAAAGAGGAGTCCGAAGACTCCCCATGTATAATGTAATTGCTAATTACGAAGCGTTAGCAGGATATGTAGCACCGAATGCAGCAGGCTTAGTTGCTGTTCCAGCGAACAATTCAACACAAGCAGCAGGATTCAGGAAGTCAGCACCCATAGCCAAACGGCCAAGGATTACGTCACCCTGATAAACTACTGAGATGTCTCCACTAGTAACTTGTACTTGTGGTCCCATTGCTTCAACGCATCCAGCAGCTTCTTTCTGGAAGATCAAGCCACAGGAGTTAGCGAAGCTAGAAGCTTGGCCATACTCATTGTTGATACCCGCAACTGAATTACGAGCATCCTCGATCCCTTCGCTAACAAACGAACCAGTGTTACCTGGATCTGCAGTAGCAGGATCAGTAGCAGCTGTTGGGCTAGAAGAAGGTGCATACTTAGTACCATACTGGCTGAAGAAAGGTACATTCATTGACTTGTAGATCTTAATGCCTGCAATTTCAATGATACCGTTTCCACCTTGCAGTGCGGTTCCTTGTACGTCACGATTAATTAGACCGTTAGAGCCTACATCTTGGATTAGTGCATAGTATTGACGTGGGTTAAGTACGGCAACACGTCCGTCTTCTGATACACCTTTCTCATCAAGTGCTGCAGCTGCATCATAGAATGCATTTACAAGAAAACCAGCATTGAGAGCAGCGTCAGCATCATTACCTGCAGTACCAACTTGGATCTGCGTTCCACCTGGTTCAACGAAGTTAGCCTTCGTGATTGGTGAGGCAATACGTGCGCCTTTGGAGATAGCACGGAAGATAAGACGGTCATACTTTTGAGCCAATGCATACCCGATCTTCTTGGAGATTTCTCCGCGAAGTTCATAGTGAGCAAGTGTCTCATCGAGTTCGTATACAAACGCTGAACTGATTAAGAGATCATCAATTGTGATCGTCTTCTCAGCTACCGGAGGAGCACCATCACTGTTACCTAGGATCGATTGTCCAGGTACGTGGTACTCAGCCGTTGTGCGGCCAGTGTAGATGAACTGTAAAGATTTACCGTTCTTCAACGTACGCTTCGTGATCAAGTCACGAGCGATGGCATTCCTTTGGAAGCCTTTAAACATCTCACCGCTAAACAGCTTGAGATACAGAGCCCTTGAGTCGCCGGTCGAGTTCGATTGACCCGGCCTGGTTAGATCGGCAAGAGGCTCATTACTATTCTGATGGGCCATTGTTAATTAAAATAAATGTATTGGTTATGTTCTCACGTGAAATTGTTGATCAATTTGTTTGTGGTCTTTCCCACCGTCTAGACGGCAAAAGGTATCCGCGTACGGGCTAATGCCAATGAAGGAGAGGTCCTACTCTGAGGTGCCTCTCCTCCTGTTTACTCCTTAGGCTCCTCTTGAGGTACAGGAGCTGGAGAATAGGGAACCGGATGTGCTGGGTTCCCTTTGTTTTGATGTGACATAATTACTTTCGTTTAGTGGACCAAGTCATTTCCATACCGAATCCTAGTAATAATACTAGGAACATTACGTACAGAAGGTCCATCTAGAAGGCCCACTTAAGACCAGCTTTGGTTCCGTAGTTGTTTTCATCAGCGTCAGTTGTAAGAAAACTGATTTCTCCATAAACGGACACAGCCTCAGTAGCTTGAAAGGAACCTCCGGCTTTCCCAGAAAACTCGGTATCGGCATCCCCTCCATCGGGCGAGACAATTGCTGGTCCCGCTTGAAGATAGTAGCCGAGACGGTCTACATTCCCTTCATAACCAATATGGAGGTCTGTAACGGATCCACCGTAGTCAGATCCGGTCCATCCACTATTGATTTCAGTGTTAACATATGGGCCAGCCATTGCAGGTGTCGCAGAGAAGGCGGACAGTGTGGCAAGTGCAATAA
>VTLG01015567.1_pt1 | contig 10217 bp, 11 predicted proteins | sample 4694571 | NCBI WGS metagenome assembly VTLG01 (sample SAMN12604809, study PRJNA352737) | marine metagenome | biome: ENVO:00000447; feature: ENVO:00000209|ENVO:00000569|ENVO:01000036; material: ENVO:00002151; isolation source: viral sequences binned using virsorter ... | reverse complement strand
ACAGTCTTAAACACTGAGTTTGCTATTGTAGATCCCAAACATTCAAAAGTATTAAAGAGTCTTTGAATTGGTTTAAGTGCTGCACCGTTAAATGCTTTTGTTTGCATTAATGCAAGCAAAGGATTAGTTTTGTAAATACTAAAAAAGAATGATTTTACAGCTGCTAGTCCAGTGTCTATAAAACCAACAAGAGAATCCTCAAGAAATAAAGTCATTTGTCCTGCTAGACCCTGAGTTATATCAGTGATCAAACCTGCTGTTTCTCTTATTTCACCTATAAAATCACTCGCACTACCAAGTGCACCTGATACTTTTCCGAAGAAATTATCAAGCACTGTGTTTATCTCTAATGTGAAAGAGTTTTCACAAAATGAGGGAGTTGCTAAGTATTGTTTAAGTTCAGACATATGCTTATTTATGTCCCTTCATCAGAGTTTCCTAAGATTTCATCAATTGTTGTTGCATCTTCAAATCCAGGTGGAATATAATCACCATTTCTAAATGTTCCACCAGGATCAACAGTATCCTCAGATGATGTATTTAATCTTTCTAAATCTTCAGAAGTATATTGATTACCTGCAGCATCAACATATGTTTCAACTGGTAAACCTGTATCGGTGCTATATTCAACTCCAGCTACTGTATAAGTATTAGTGGAAAGTTTCTCCTCATTCATTATTTGATTTGCTTCTGCTTTCAACTTTTTACCTGTCTCTTCTTCTATGATACCTTGCACCACAGCTTGTGTTGCTGCTGCAAAAAGAATTCTACCTGGTGATTCTTTTTTCTTTGTTTTCTCTTGAATGTCAAATAATTTATCTGTGCTTAGATTATCACCAGGATTCCAATCTTCTGAAATATCATTTTTTGGTGGAGTTATTTGTTCATCAACATTCTCAACAACTCCTTCCTCATTTGGATCAATACCCAATTCGTTTAATTTTTCAGTAGCAGGTTCTCGTTCTGATTTAGTTTTTGTATAAGGTGCACCACCAGGTGTCGCAGGTCCTAATTGTTCATTAAATTCACCACTTAAAATATTATTCTTTTTTAAATCACCATAAAAACCAGAAAGTGTTTTAAATTTTCCTTCAGAGTATAAAATTGTTGATCTTTTTCTTGCTTCTACACCCATAATCAAAGGAGGAAGATTCGGACCTCTTATCCCATATACAGTATCACCTTGACTTATTCTTACTGATCTTAATTTATATGCTGCACCAGATCCACAAGAGGTGGATAATAAAACATCAGCGTAACTTAAATCTTTATCATCAACTTGATCAACATCAGAATTATCTCCAAAGATACGAACTTTGTATCTCCAACCATTTCCATTTGATAATTGATCTTGTTGATATTCATATCCTACAACAACTCCACTCCAAAACTTGACATTATAACCAAGTTCTGATGACTCATTTGGATTTGTATTTGGTGTATCGTTCATTTATCACTCCTATACAATTCTCTTGTATCACGAAGTAATGTCAATGATGTATATGAATTGGTTTGAGAAAATGAATGGCATAGATGACATATCATGTAGTAACCACTTCTTAGGTTATTATATATTTGATCATTTTTATTACCCTGAGTAATATTTTCAAGATATAATTTTATAACTTCTCCTGCTTTTAAATTCAAATTACAAGGTATCAAAATATCAACCATCTGACTATGTAGCAAACTATATCTCATATTCGCTTGTGGAACATAATCTGCAGGATTATTTAAAATTACATCACTCACACCAGGATCATCTTGACCAGGACTTAATTCAAAAGTATATGATTTACAATAAACTTCATTTGTAACAGGTTTTTCTTGTTTTTCACCTAAATTAGTACTACTTAAAAGATTTTTTATCTCCTCTTTATACTCACCAGTAAGTCTATTTCTGGTTATGATACGAACATTATACATGCCAGTTCTCAGTGCTCTCAATTGATCTTCATCTTTTCTAACTAAAGGAGTTCTTAAAACTTTATAGTTATTATTATCATTATCAAGATTAGCAGCTAAGGAAGCAAAATAATAAAAAGTATGTTCTTTGCTATAATCTTCATTACTAAATGATTTTATACCTTCATCTATCAAACCATCTATTGATTTAAAATTAAATCCATCCTGAGTTTCAAAGAAAAAATAACCAGGATCTTCGTGTTTTGCAGGTATTGATTTCCTACACATTTTTGTAACAACATCTAAAGGTGGTTGATTTTTTCCTTTTATTTTATCTTGATTTTTTGTTGTTTCAATATCCAATTTATCTTTTGATATTTTTAACTCATCTTTTAAAATCTTGAGAATAGTATCACTTATAGGTGCTTCGGGATAGTTTCTAGATAATGGTTTTTTACTACTTTCAATTTCAGTTTTTGATGCTAAATTGAGTAGTACAGTTTGTCTATTTGATTCATCTACACTTGGAGATCCAGTAACTATAAGAGGATAATTTCTAAAATTAAGGTTTCCAGATTCATTAAAAACATGAAATGCAACTTCCTCAAATCCAGTAATTTTCATTCCATCTTTAATTGTTGCCAACACACCAGTTTTTTCATCTTCAACTGCTCCACCAACATCCTCTAAAGCTATACTTCCTGATACTGTAGATGAATATATGCTCTCATAATAATTAAAGTTAAGAATTTTTCCCATAATAGGAACTTCTTGACCTGTTTTGGTATTTTTTATTTGAAAAAAGGTATAATTGGATGGTCCTGCTGCTGACATGTTACTTAATTATTGTATTTGTTTTTTCAATAAAAACAATTTCTTTATTTGTTTTATCAGCGTTATACTGACTATAATCAAACTTAGGCACATCTAATCCTTTATAATCAAAAGGTATTACACTTTCATCCATATCAAATGGATTTGTTGTTAATTTAACATCATCAAAATTAGTTAATCCAAGATTAGAAGATGTATCATTTTCTTGTTTTATTTCCTCACCTTTTGGAACAATTCTATAGTTACCATCTTCACCCATTATTAAATCAAACTTTTCATCATCAAAACCATATTGTTCTAAATTTTCTTTTTCTGTTTCTATATCCACATTACTTCTTCTTGCTCCTAATAAATTTTCAAATTTTTCTTTTATTTCAATCGCTTGTTCTTTTAATCGTGCAAATCCATCTGCAAGTTTTTTAAAATATTCTTTTAATTCATCCAATTCTTCAAGTCTAGCATCTTTAAATTCTACAAACCGATCATATGATTCTCCAAGCAATTCAGTTGTCATTTGAAATCCCTTAAAAAGATTTTTAAAAAAATCTATAAAATTTTGAAATCCCTCTGCAATTTTTCTAAATGTCTCACCCTTTATAAAATCTGTGTAAAGGTTTTTAATACTTTCAATATTTGTACCAATTGCAATAATAGCAAGAAGTCCAAGAGCATTACCCAAACCACTTTTTTTTGCACTCTTTCGATCAGATTGTTTTAAACCTTTAAATGATTTACCAATATTTTTAGGTGTTTCCATTATCTTTTCTTTCATTCTTATTTTTTTTCTTCGGTCATTTTCTTTTTCTCCAATAATTCTTTTAAATCTGACCTTATCAATTTTTTTTCTATTAGTCACCAGAATACTTCTTAAACTAAGAAGATTTTCTTTAAGTAGTAGTGCTTGCTCTTCCATATTATATCCTATGTGTATACAGATTCATTAAATCCAGCAATTTTTGCAAAATCTTTAATTTTGTAGTTACTAGTGTCAACAGATGCAATATTAGGAGTGCTTGTCGCAGATTGATTATTAGTTGTTTCTATCTTTTTATTTTCTCTTAAATCTATAGTCTCTCCTTCTACTTCAATTTTAGTAATTTTATCACCTTTAGGTTTTCCCAATTCATTATTAATATTAGTTGTATCAGTATCAAAATTTAACATGAAATTTTCAAAATCATTCAACTCACTTAATTGATCAATTTTTGAAAAGTCAAATTTTTTCTTTGCTCCACCAAAACCTTCTCCATATTCACCAGTTCTTAAAAAATGAATTCTATCTTTATACTCTGCTCCATGAATCATACGTTCAAGTACATTCATATTCGCTAATCTTTCTTCATATTTTTGAGCAAGTGCTTCTCTATTCTCTTTAGAAAAACCTCCCATTTCCTCTAATTGTTGGATAACTTCTTTCTCATCTGATCCCAATCCTTGTTTTGCCAGAGCATATAGTATGCCAATACCTGCTAGAATAAGTGGATTTGCAAGAAGTGCAAGAAATCCTTTACCCACTGCGAAGATAGCTGCTATGGTTGATACAAGTTTTAAACCAAGAATGGCTGCACCAATCCCAAGGATAATTTTCATATTATCTGCTAATGTTTGAAATGTAACATCTAAGATAGTTTTAGCTTGTTGCCACTTTTCAGAGTTTAATATTTTATCAACAGCACCTGGTGTAAGTAAAGTTTTAATTAAAACAAGTCCACCAAATAATAATAAAATTTTACCAATAGTCTTAAAAAGACCATCAAGAGGTCCTTTTATTTTTTTAGTAGATTTAGTTATTTTTTTCTCACTTTTTTTAAATTCAATATCTTCTTCTTTATTTCTTCTTCTTAATTCTAATTGATCTTCTTTATTTTTTTGAAGTAAACGTTTTTCTATTTGTTCTCGATTATCAAAATCTTGTTGCAATTGTATTGCAATATCTGCCAATATTAAATTAGATTGTTCTAAACTTTGTTGAATATTTGTTGCTTGAGGTGTAAGACCATCTACGTTTTTTCCTCTTCTACTACTTCTAAGCATAGTGCTGATAACACGTATTCTCTTTGTGTTACTAGCGACCTGTTGCTGTAGATCACCACTTCCGATCTTAAATGTATTTCTATTAATCTTTGGTGTGCTTACTGTATCAGGTTCCACGTTGTTGTGCCTTTAAGTTTTCCTCTTCAATGTATTCTTTAAGTAATGATATATAAATTTCCCTTTCCCAAGGGATCATGTTTTCAATCTCAGTTAATGAATATTTATGATGCTGAATCAGGGCAAAGTTTACTTTATAGTATGACTCTAGATTCGTGTGAGCCATACTTAGTTGAAAAAAGCTGCTAATCCCTCCAATATGACTTCCGATTCAACTCCAGTTTTTGGATTTTTTACTTTTACTTTATGACTTAACTTAGGCATAGTAGTAAAAAAGTTTTCAATCAATTTAAACTGTTTACTGTTCAGTTGTTCAATAAATTCTTGGAGTTCTTTTTTAGATGAATCTGCACCACTCCAACTCTCTTCCTCAGTATAGATCGTATCAATACATGAAATAATCATATCTAAAGTTGTTTTAATATCATCACCTTGAGTGCTACTATCAAAATTAGATTCAATAAATTGATCCATTGACGGATATCTCATTTTCATTGATAGTGAATCATCAATTTTTATAGTGTCTTTATGAGTCCTATCTTTTTTAATTTTGATAGTATCAAGATCTATATTGATTTGAACTGACGTTTTATTATCATCAGGACAAATAATATTGACATCAATTGTTTCACCAACTGACTTCGATCTCACGTTTAAAAACAAATACTCAATGTCAAAAGTAGACATTTTTTCAATTTTAGTTCCTTTAGTTAAAATACAAGCATTAAGTATCTCAACAACCGCACTAGTGATTTGTTTCACATCTTCAGATTCTAATGCCATGATTAGAATCTTTTCTTCCCTCACAAGGAATGGACGATATTTAATTTTTCTTCCAGAAGAGGGTAGCACCAACTCATAAGTCGGTGTATTAACTTTTGGTAAAGGCATAATGAATATTCAATTCAGTAAAATTATTTATAGAGGTTTTCTAACCGTTTACTATATAGCGGTCAAAGTTGAAGGAAACAGAGACTTTAAGTAGTTCTGCAGGTCCATATGCAACTGGTATTGCAGACATTGCTTTAGGAAACACATTAACAAATCTATATCTTAGAGTCCTTTTAAAGTTCTTTTCAAACTTGTTTATATACATTGTATCACATTTATACGAATCTGGATACCTCATTCTCCTAAAAAAGGCACGATCATCTTGAAGTGTAGAATTATTTGCACCACTTGATATGTATTCCATCCAACCCTCAAAGATTTTAAGCAGAGTATAATCCTCATCAATATAGAATGAAAAATCAAGATCAGTGTAAATTCTTGTATGAGCAAACTGTTGAGGAACACCCATAAAATTATCTCTTACCTCTGCTGTTGCATATGCAGTTGTAGGTAGTGATGCGGAATCACATAGAATACCTGCTCTTCTTGATAAAAAGTTTCTTATATCATCAACACTTAAATAATCTTTTAAATATGATTCAACCGATGGTCTCAAAGAGGAAAAAGTCACCTGAAAGTGATTGGTCTGTGCTAACGGACCTATAATATTCTTCGCAACCGAAAGGTTATATGGTTTTATTGTTGTCTCTGCCACTCTAAATAAGTATGATTGTTATTTCTATTTATGTCATATAAAGGAAAATATTATCCTTCCTACCCTAAAAAGTATAAAGGTGATCCTACAAACATTATTTATCGATCTCTTTGGGAGAGAAAATTCATGGTGTATTGTGATAAAAATGAAAGAATACTTGAGTGGGGAAGTGAGGAGATCGCACTACCATATCGTTCTCCTATTGATAATAGGGTTCATAGATACTTTCCTGACTTTTATATTAAGGTTCAGGAGAATACAGGTAAGATAAAAAGGTACTTAATTGAAGTTAAACCACATAAACAAACACAAAAACCAAAAAAACCCAAAAGACAGACCAAGAATTATTTAAGAGAAGTCTATGAATACGCTAAGAACCAAGCAAAATGGAAAGCAGCAACAGAGTTTTGTGAAGATCGTTTATGGGAATTTAAAGTAATGACTGAAAACGAACTAGGAATCAAATGAGTCGTATCGCCCCACTGGTAAATGAACTAGCAGGTATAGAATCTGCTGATGATATCATGCAAGAAGTCTTAGCGGTTCTATCAGAAGGTGGTTCTCCTGAAACAGGGAACATCTATGTATTTGTATATAAACCCAAAACACCTAACATTAGATATGATGAACATCCACTTGTGGCGGTGACAAGTGTATACTCTTGGGGTTTCAAGGGAATTAACTTTCATTGGGGTCAATCTCGTCAATATAACTTCTCAGAAGTAGTTGGTGGACTCTATCGTGCAACAAATGACGAACTGAGAGACCTAAATACTTTACCATTTGCAAAATTTCGTATAAATAACTAAAAATAAGATTCATGACAGATTCATATACATTTGGAAGAGGTAGGGGTGATGGTCTTAGAGTAAGCGAACAAGAATTTAAGAACCAAATAGACAGAAATTCAATGAATCCTGCTGAATTTTTTGGAACGAATGAATTTGGTGATAATAGTGGTGCTTCTACAAATCAAGGAGCAAATAATGCTGATCCAAAAGAAACTGTAGAAAGTAGATCTGTTGTTCCTGGCACCCGTATCAACGAGTATGGGCAACTAAGTGATCGACCATCAGAAGGAAATTTTAGAGATGAGTTTCCAACGAATCCACCATCTGATAATAAAGATAACAGTGGGAATAGTGGAAGTAGTAATAGGGGTTTAGCAAAAAATCCTTTCGGTAGGTATAGTACTAGAAGAAGAGGTGGAGTTCTAAGATATCCACTTGAAATGATGACACAAGAAACTGATTATCTACAAATTGATATTCAAAGATATGTTCCTCTTCAAAGTTACAGATCAGTTCCTGGTTCAAATCAAAGATATGTGACAGGAAATAATTTTTCAAACCGTGCTGGTAGAAGAACAACCCCTAACTTAACAACAAAACCACTCATTAATGATGGTACAATATTACTACCAATACCATCAGACTTAAAAGATTCTAATAATGTAAAATATGATTCATCAGAACTAAATGGTTTAGAAGCAGTTGGTGTAGATTTGGTTGAAGATGCATCGAAAGCAATCTCTGATTTAGTAATTGGGGGATTGACTGGTGACAAAGTTCAACGAAACGCTGCTATTCAAAAATTAAAAACGGAAGGTCTGAGTGCTTATGCTGATGTATTAGAAGGTGTTGGAGGAGGAGCAGACAATTTCTTAGGAAAAAGATTTGCATCACAAATTGTTGGTTTGTTTGGAGGAAACGTAACAGCAAGTCAACTACTGGCAAGAGGTAATGGTGAAATTATAAATCCAAACATGGAATTACTATTTGGAGGTCCAACTATTCGTAACTTCAGATTTAATTTTAAGATGACACCTCGTAATGAAAAAGAAGCAGAACAAGTGAAATTAATTATTCGTGCATTTAAGAGAAACATGGCTCCAATGGCAGAAGGTGGTACAGTTGGTTCTGGTAATTTCTTCTTAAAAACTCCTAATGTATTTAATTTGAGGTATCGAACAGGTAATAGAAATCATCCGTTCTTAAATCGTTTCAAACAATGTTTCTTATCTGATATGTCTGTTTCATACACTGGTGAAGGGATATATTCAACTTACGATGATGGTACACCAGTTTCCATGATCTTAGACTTAACATTTAAAGAGACACAACCAATTTATGATGTTGATTATGATGAAAGACCAGGTACAGAGGCAGTAGGATACTAATGAGTTATTTTAGAGAAATACCAAATTTAAGATATCCTTCTTTTTTAAAAGAAAAAACATCCTCATTTGATTACGTTGAAGCAAAAAATTTATTTCGTCGAACTAAGTTAAGAGATGATTTAGAGAACAATTTTACTGTATTCAATAAGTATCAAATAGAAGGAGAGATGAGACCTGACAACGTGGCACAAGAACTATATGATAGTGATCAATTTGATTGGGTTGTATTAATAGTCGCAGGAATTACAAATGTAAGAAATGAATGGCCACTAAACAATCGTGATTTATATGATTACTCTTTAAGTAAATATGGAAATAGTTTAAATTCTAATCGATTTTTTGAAACAACAGAAGTTAAAGATTCAAGTGGTAGATTAATATTACCAAAAGGAAAAGTTGTTGATAGTAATTTTACAATACCAAAACCAGGTGCACCAACTGCAACTTTAAATCCTGTTGTTGGAATTAGTAATTATGAATATGAAACACGTTTAAATGATGAAAAAAGAGATATATATGTACTAAGAAACGGATATCTACAACAATTTGTTAATGACTTTAGAGATTTAATGACTTATAGTGAATCATCAGAATTCATAAACTCTAGAACAATACAAACAGAAAATACTAATATAACATTGCCATAAAAAAAGGGGGTAGTTAACCCCCTGTCTTATTATTCTTCTGCGAGTTTCGCAAAGTATGATAATGCATCATCCTCGTCTTTGTCTACCGTTGAGGTAGTTTGAGGTGCGGATACAGCAGCAGTTACTAACTCTTCTGCTTCACCACGATCATTATCTTCCTCATAGACATCTGGGTCTTGAGCAGGTCTCTTACTTCCAAGAACATATTCTAATCTCTTCTTGAGATCTTCATATGACTTGAACTGATCGGCAGCAACAATCTCTGCAAGAGAGTATTGTTTCTTCCATAGACCTTCTAGTGCATCGTCATCATCAAGTAATGGACTTACAGCAGCAAATTCAGAACTATCATAGTTTCTGTATCCTGCTACGTTTTTTGCCTTCAACTTGAAGTTTGCACCTTGCCAGAAATCAAACGGATCAATTGCTTCTTCATCTTCAAACTCAGGTTGCATTGCAGCAGTAAGTTTATCAAATATTTTTTTACCATATTTGAATAAGAATACTTTACCTTCGTTGTCAGGATTTGCTGGATCTTTCACAACGTAAATGTTACTCATGTAAGTAAGTTTACGTTTTTGTTTCCGTGCTGTTTCTTTTCCTGCATCGGTTCCGTTGTTCCAGAGTTGAGTGTTATACTCAGAGACAGGATCTTTCTGACCAAGTGATGTCAGAGAGTTTTCAATATACCAACCACCAGGACCTTGAAAGGCATGGGAGTATAGTTTTACAAATGGTAGATCCTCACCTTCGGGTGCAGGTAGGAAACGGATAACAGCATATCCATTACCACTTTTATCTACATCTAACTTCCATGTGCGTTCGTCGCCAGACGCACCGTTATTATTCATTTTCTCAACTTCTTTAACTAACTTTGCAGTCAAAGAGCCAAGCTTAGATTGTTTTTTTAGGTCTTTAAAAGACATAGGATTACCTCGGATAATTTGATCGGGGG
>VTLG01013870.1_pt1 | contig 10219 bp, 18 predicted proteins | sample 4694571 | NCBI WGS metagenome assembly VTLG01 (sample SAMN12604809, study PRJNA352737) | marine metagenome | biome: ENVO:00000447; feature: ENVO:00000209|ENVO:00000569|ENVO:01000036; material: ENVO:00002151; isolation source: viral sequences binned using virsorter ... | reverse complement strand
TTATTTAGATTAGCTAATGGGGGATTACAAACACAACAAGTTTCTTTTAGAACGTGGGATACAAGCATAAATCTTGTTGAGCATTGGTAAAATATAAAGCCCCAAAACTTATTGACTTGGGGGATTTCCCTCCGCCTGACAATCAACGAGTAAAGGGGCTTTTTCTTAGACAGTTAATATATTTTTTTACACATAGAGTCTATCCATTTATGCATTTTTTTATTGTGCTTGTCTATTTTTTCTTTTTCTTGTCTTTCATCGCACGCTTTGTGCAACTCCGTACCTACTTTGCATAAAACATCCCAAGTCAAAGCATTTTTGTTTATTAAAGCAATTATTTTTTTAACAAACTTATTTAAAACGCCTCTGCAATTATTCAGGTTATTGGTTTTATATATCCAATATTCATCATCGCACCACATCTCTAAATAATAAGTTGGCTCAATAGGTTTTCCAACATCGTCTTGATTCCAATCAATGTTTCGTAATTCCAAATCAAGATATCCATGCTCTGTCCATTTAATTAACTCAGGTTTAAATTGAAAATAACAATCGCCTTGAAATTCATTACCTTTGTCATATTCCCATTTATATTTTCCGTATTTTTTCAAGTTCATTTTCACCTCCTTTATCTTGTTGCTAATGTTTGTTTTCCGTTACCGTTTTTACCGCCGGGTTTTAAGCTCGAAACCACGCGCTCACACTCCCAGCCAACTGGCACTTTTTCCATTACCCATAGATGATATTGGTTTGCTGTATTTATCATTCGACTTTCAGCGGGGAACAATTCCACAGCCTCCATTTCTTCGCCACAAATATCGTTTTTAATCCATTGCTTATGTTGCCAAGGGATGTTTGTACTGCGATCATGCGTTTTTATTGAAAGATGTATAATTCCTTGATCTTTATATTGTATGTAATCAACACAAACTTGATAAAGATCATTTACAAACCACACATCAGACAAAGTTAATTCATATTCTTTTTTTGCCCTTCGCAATGTTGGCTTTGTCATTGTACCGCCGTTTGCTTTTGAGTCTTTGTATATTGCCTTTTGTCTATTTAGTATTTCCCTGATTTCAGCTTTTCGCTGTTTTCGTGTATGCCCCTCATAAGGGTTTTGTACACATTGCATTTTATTCCACATTATTATCTCCTGTTTATTATCTGAGGTTTAAATTGCCAAGAGCTACATATACAAGATTGGCTGTTAGCCGTTTTACATTACCTTCTTTAGTTCGTTTAGCCATTATTTTAACTTGACGAGCAATATGATCATCAAGCATATCAACAGCATCTTTAGTAATTTGTAAACCCTGTTTATTAAACTCTTTTTTGAGTTTTGTTTTTTGTATCATTTATTTCTCCTGTTTTATTAATGATAAAATATCTGTGCTATAATATAAGTATATTAATTATAACATGCAACAACTATTTTAATTAAATTAATTGTTGCATCTAATATTTGTTATAATTATTATGTCAAATGTTCATTTATGAATTTATCGCAAATTTGTTTGTGTTAGGCATTTCAATGGTGATGATTTCGGTTGCTTCGTTTGTTATTTATATAATAGCCGGAGAATATTTTGAACATTATGGATTAACAGAACGACAGCGAGTATTGTTTGGAATAATGACGGTTGTCGTTATAATATTATTAATGTGGAGATAAACATGATAGCTATAGCAAAAGATGAAAAAAATGATAATAAAGATTATCGTTTTCAAGTTATTGGGCTGGATAGGGATACACGAGCGGCATTTTTAGCCAAGTGTAAGTTAGAAAACAAATCTGGATCCGATGTATTAAAGGAATTTATGAAAGAGTACGCTAATGCCCGATCCGCGGAATAAAAAATCGTATGATTTAGCGGATCATTACAAAGACCGCATACTATATAGACTTAAATTATATTCAAGTCAAACCAATCCAACGACTTCTAATGAGCTTACTACGGTGTATGGAATAAGCGATGTTGTCGTTCGTCAGGCTATCGGCAAACTTCGTGATGACGGTGAGCCAATTGCCAGCGGTGCGCGGGGTTTTTTCTTCGCGAAAAACGCAAAAGAGCTTGAGGCTACCATTGCGGATTATGACTCGCGCATTGCGGCTATGTCAGCAAGAAAAGTAACATTAAAAAAAACACAAGAGCGTTTAAAATATGGTGAACCAAGACAGAAAACGCTATTTGCAGAATCAGAATTATAAAGATTGGAGAAAAATAAATGAGTAATACAAATAAAAAAGCACATGATGTGCTAAGTAGACCGACCCCGAAAGAGCGTGTAAAATTCCGTGTGGGCTTCAAAACGCAAGATGGAAGCTCCTCATGTATGTTAGCGTATGTAGACGCGCGATACGTACAAGATGCGTTTGATGAAGCCGTTGGCTCGGAAAACTGGGATAATAACTACGAATCAATAGATGGGAAGCTGTTTTGTAATATAACGGTGCGTTTTCCCGATGGTTCCGTTACAACTAAATCAGATTGTGGCGTTGAAACCGATGTTGAAAAGGAAAAAGGACAGGCGTCCGATGCTTTTAAACGTGCCGCTGTTCTATTTGGGGTCGGCAGAGATTTATATGGATATCCTGATTATTGGGCTGAAAATAACAGCAATGGTTATCCACCTAAAGATTGGACACCTCCGGGCTGGGTAAATGATGAAGGTACACCTTCCAAAAAGGCTACCAATACGATTGAAGCACCTTCATCGGTTTCCACAACTACAGAAAAATCCCAGCCCGAGCTTTCAATTGATTCACCTTTATTTGAAGAAGAAGAAAAGCCGGGATTACAGGAATATGCGGATCAAGTAGTTAAAAAGAGCATGGAAAAGGCTCCTGATACCGTTGAAACGCCCAAAAATAGGCATATAGAGCCACAAAGTCCACCACCCCGCAATGATGATGGTTTACGGACAGATACGCCACCAGATAAGGAAATATTAACAATTGAACATTTGGTAAAACTTGCAGAAACGGATAAAAGTTGGATTTTAGTACCACAAAAGCATGAAGATAAAAAAGGTGATAAGGAATTTACGGGAAAATTCTGGGTGCCAAAATCACAAGTACCAGACGGTTTAGTTATGACATCTTCAGGTAATTCGCCTGTAGATAATGTACCAAGAGAAATATACAAGGCACATATACCAAGATGGATTTGTGAACAGCTTGTAAATGGTAAACCCCGATATATTGAAAATGATACACCCTTTTAGCATTGAAAAAACAGCGTTCGCATTATATTATAATACCGGCGATTGTTCGGTATGACAACAGATTGCCAAATGGTGCAAAGTTATTATTTGGCGATATATGCGCGCTTACAAACAAGTTTGGATATTGTTTTGCTACAAATGGATATTTTGCAGAGGTATTTAGCTGTACAGATGTCACGATTAGTAATTGGATATCAAAATTAAAGAAATATCGGTATATAGAAGTAGAATATAACCCTGTACGGAGGATTTTTGTCCAACAACAATATAGACAATCCAAAAAGAATTTCAAGCGGAGTTGATTGGTTTGGTAATTCTAATTACAGTTATGAAAATACGGAAGTGTTCTTATCATGGGACACATATATTTACTCATTAGATGGTACAATTATTACAGGGTTAGTATTATATGGTGAGTACGTCGAGTACATATAAACCATTTGCTTTTTGTTCTATAATTAATAGAAAATGTGGATTTTGTACAATATGGAAAGATGTTATGTATTGTGGGCTTAAATCTGGAGAAAACAGGATACAGTACATGAAAACATGTCCAAAACCAAAGAAAAAAAGAAGATGAAAAAAGAATTAGCTTTAAAATTAAAAGATTACGCATACAAGATAGCTAAAAACTTTAGTCGTAGTGATAGGGAGTTTAATTATACAAATGAAACATTTGAGGTTGTTGCAATAAAACCTTTAAGTGAAACAACTGCATATATTGAGTTTAAAAAATCATCTGGTAAAATAGGCGTTGCATTTTGCTATTGGATTAATATGGGTGGCGGACAATGGAGATACTTTTTCCCTACATACGATCATGCAGTAGGAGCAGAGCGATTACGGTCTATATTATATAACACAGAGTCAAGAAACTTTCCATTTAATTTTAAAGAATAAAAGGAGGTAGGTTATTCCAAATAGACGTGCAAAAGATAAGAAGCGTAATAAACGATTATTAAATAAGAAATTAGCTAAAGAAGGTAGAACAGCTAAACAAGTTAAACGATTTAAAAAGAAGGAAAAAAGCGATGATTTCAATAGGTATTGATCCCGGTATTAATGGAGGTATATGTATATTGGACACTAAGCCCCGTAATACAACGATACACGTGGATAAATGCCCTAAGACAGTAAAAGATATGGCTGATTACTTATCTCTTCATGTATGGGATAATACGAGATCATTATGTTATATTGAAAAGGTGCATTCTTTCCCGGGTCAAGGAGTAGTTTCAACGTGGACGTTTGCTAAGAACTATGGGCAATGGTTAGGTATATTAGCATCATTAGATATACCGTATATAGAAGTACCTCCAAAGAACTGGATGAAGTTTTACGGGGATATGCCGAAGGATAAGAAGGAAAGAAAGAACCATTTAAAGCACTTAGCTCAAGGGTTATTACCACAGGTGAAAGTGACGTTATATATTGCAGATGCTATACTGATAGCTAACTATTGTAAAAGACAGTATTTGTAGTAGTGTATACCTTAAAGATAATTTTAAAGACCCTTAAAGATTCTTTTATGGGTACCTTAAAGATTTCTTTAAACATAATAATACATATAATAATACAAACATTATTCCCTAAGAATAATGAATATATAATATATTAGGTTGTGGATAAGTTGTTAATAAGTATTATATAAATGGTATTGTATTGGTTGAATAGATGTTAGTTGTATACTATGATAAGATAGAATGGAGTAGGATATGATAGTATATTGTAGTCATCTTATGGTACAAACACACCCGTCTTTCCCTAATTCTAAAGCCAACCATACCAACCCTATCCCTCTATCTTCACATAAACAATCCTTCCTCTATATGTATCATATCATGCAGTATATTAGCTATATATACTATATGTTAGTATTGTTATACATAGAAGATTAAAGAAAAGAAAAGCATATGTCGTATAGTACATATTATGTATAATTGGGGGTGTATGGGGGTAAATGGATTTTCTGTGTTGTGCTATAATCACATGCACAAATACTATATACAACGTCAATTGTATTTCTACTCTTTTATATCTAACTTATGTAACGTCAATGTCTAAACTACCCGCATATTTAAGAAAACTACCTGAAAGACAGCAATTAGCAGTTGAGTTGCTTGCCGCCAACCCGGGTATCAAGACGAAAGAAGCGGCAGACGCTTTAAAGATCTCTCCAGAGGCTGTACAAGCATATAGAAGGAAAGCAGAGTTTAATGATGCTGTATATAATAGGTATATGGACATAACAGGCGGTAAAATGGTAAATGTAGTAGCCGCAATGATCCGAGAAGCAGAAAAAGGTAATGTACAAGCCGCATCGTTAGTATTAAAGCATTTTGGGAAGTTAGAAGATAAAATAACTATACGTATTGAAAGCCCATTTGAGAAATTTTTAAAAATAGGTAATATTGACGAATTTGAAGAAGCAGAAGTTGTAGAAGATTTAACACCTGAAGAAATAGGTGCCAGTTTTGTTACAGATGTAGAATTACCTGAACGTGATCCTATTAACGACAATTTAATAACGCGCAAGAAGCGCGAGAATAAGAAATTGAAGGATGCAGTAAACTTTAAAGAAGATAAGCGCTTAAAGCGGCGAAATAGCGCGTATATACTACGGCGTAGAGCCGAGCGTGTAGGTTTAGATCCTTTACCACCGGGACGTCAGCGTAAAAATGTACGTGACAACTGGATAAGGGAATTAAAGAATAGAGAAAAATTAATGAACATTGAATAACGGACGCCACCTCCTTAGTTCGAATAGTGTGTATCCTACCATATATGTCCGTTATTTATAAAAAAAAAGCCTGAGTAAAATCAGGCTTTTTTTGTTTAGGGGGTTGTGACGTACTATAAATGACCAAACCTATATGTATAAGGCACAGAATCAGTTAAAGGTATTATAGTGCTATTATCTGCAATTATTGAATTACCATACTTATCTCTACCAATATGTTTCCACTCTTCATAAAACACACCTGAATCAATATCTTTATTTTTGCTTATGTTAAGATATTCATTAGCATTTTTTAATAGTGTCCAACTATTGATATTGTTAGGTAATGAGAAATGATGTTTTTTATCGCCATACGAGTTATTGCTATAAGTAATGCTAATTGATGAGCTTATAAGATTAGGCGAAGTATTAATTACTATTCTATCATCTGTAAACATTAAATCCATTAACTTAATTTTATTATCTTCAGATTTTTCACTTAGACGATTAAGGCGATCTATAAAAGATTCGCTATTCCAAGCTAATCTTTTTTCTTCCTCATATTTTTCTAACCACAAGTTCATAGCTTCCTCGGTTTTGCCTTCCTCGTAAAGCCTTTTAGCTTCTGGGTATTTATTTAATGGGCTATATTTATCTAATTTCATTGATGACTCCTGTTTTTTATTTATATTTGATAACATTGTATAACAAATATAACACGTATAACAATACCATGCAAGAAAATAATTATATAAAAAAAAAGCCCGATTTCTCGAGCTTTTTTTGTTGGGTTATGTAGCGTACTATTTTTTTCTTTTTTTCATTTTGTCGCCATAAAAGTGACCAGTAACATTATCACTTACATGCTGACTTATTAGCTCAACAGTATGCTTAGTAGCGTCTTTTAAAACAAATAACGCTTCAGTATGCCTTGGTGTGTTTTTTAATGTCGCCATAGCTTTACCCATTTTTTCCCAATCGTTTGCTAAAGCCATTAAGTTTCTTGCTTCATTCATAAGACGACTTCCAGCATTTTCTTGCATATTTTTGGAATAATCATCTATTAGTTTAGGAAGCTCTTTTTCTTTTTTCATTCTATTCTCCTTGTTTTTTTATGTTTGTAAGTTGTGTTTGTTTAATTTTAGCGTGACCATATTTTTTATTTTCAAGTCTTATTTGCTCATCACGCTCATCATGTTTTTTTATAATACCTGAAATTTTTATTTTATCACCAACAGTAACTCCATCTACAAAATGTTCTTCTTCATATGTACCATCTTTGTTTTCTTTTTCATCTACCCAGTAACCAACGAAATATTTTGATTTAGTAAATGCAACTAAAAGATTATTATTTTTATCTATCATTTTAAAACAATAAGATTTACCATAATAACTATCAAAACTAAATGTTTCAGTTACTAAAACATCACCTTCATAACTATCATTAACATCACCAACATAATTAGATTTTAACATGCTTTTTGTGTTTTTTAACTCAAAAATGAATTTATCACGATCTTCGCGAGTCATATAACCGTCTTTATATTCAACAACATCAACATCAAGCTCTAACAACCGCTTGTACGCCAAAGATCTACGTTCTTTTGTATCTTCGCTATCCATAGCGCGCTTTAATTGCCATACATCAGTAGCTTCATTGATTTTTTTACCATGTAGCTTACCATAAGAAAACTCATCGGCATTTGCCGTATCTTTAAATGTTTTAGAAAAACTACCAGCGCCACGTAACCCTAAATCAATATCATATTCTCCGTCCATTTTAGACTTAGCGCTGTCAAAATCCATAGATAGATTTTTAATATATATATAATCAATGCGCTCTACGGTACTTTCGTCTGATTTCCAATAAATATAAGGATCAGAAACCTTCCAAAGCGTATAATATTTGTTTGTAAATCCAATAACCTGTTTCATAGTATAACAAATATAACATGTATAACATATAGGGTGCAAGAAAAAAATAAAATAAATAAAAAAGCCCGGATAAAACAGGAAACCGGGCTTTTTTTCTTGACGCGTCGAGGAGCGGTATTAAATATCTGTGACTAATACTCTATCAACTAATCTATGCGGGTAGATTTCTTGTGAGAGCGTTACGATAGAGCATGTTTCACCACAACCTTTTCCAAGTCCATGCCATCCATAAACTACAAAAAAAGATTTTAAAATTCTATATGTACTTCCTAAATTATTCTTTTTTGCACTTGCTTGCGGCTCTGCTTGCTTGGGCATTGTCTTTCCGCAACATGGGCAAAAATGTTCAATTGCTTTTTCTATTGCTTTTGTTTTTAAGCGCTCCAGATCCATTAAACTTATTTTTTTCCCATTATAAAGCCAATCAAAATTAAAGCTATTCATTAGTTACTCCTGTGTTTTCCGCATTTCCTACATATATTAACATAATCGTTAGGTGTAAAGCGCGGCAAATAAAACATATTGTTTTCGAGCCTGTACCTTGTATAGATATGCCCACCGGTTAGCCTACATTTTATGTAGTAATAACGTGCTGTTATTTTAAATAATAGTAATATTAATTTATTTTTCATTTCTTATCACAAACTAAAACACCGTTTAAATGATCCAACTCATGCTGAATAATGCGTGCTTCTAATCCTGTAAATTTTTCTGTAATAGTTTCACCGTGTGTATTTTGATATTTAATTGTTATATTATTATGCCTTTTTACTAAAAATTCTTTTTTTGGAATAGATAAACAACCTTCGTATTCCTTGTTTTTAAACCAACTCTTGCGTATAACTACGGCATTTGCAAAATAACGCCATTTAGAGCCAATTACGGCGCAAAAAACATGCTCTTTAAGCCCTACCTGACACCCCGCAATACCAACGGCGCCTTCACGCAGATAAATAGTATGCGAATACAGTTTAGACATAGCCACGGATATATTACCCGTGGCTACTGGAACCGCCTTTTGACGTAGTCTATTTATGTTTTTGACTATTGCCATTATTTTAAGCTCTACTTAATAATGATTCACAAAGTCGCCGAACACTACCATATCTATTTGCTTTTTTTTCCATTTTATAAACAAACTTAATTAAGTCTAACATGTCAGGCGCTAATTCTATTAAACTTGCAGTTTTATGATTGTTTTTATTTCTTTGTTCTTTTACAACTTTTTTAATAACTGTTTTTACTTTTGAAAAATCAATTTCTAAATTTTCCATGCTATTCTCCTGTTTTTTCTTTTTTAAAATACATAAATGGGTTTTCTTTTAATATTATCTTGGCACATTCAGACCCAAAAAAATGCCAATCCAATTGTTTATGCCATAATGGAACCATAGCCTTTGGCTTTAATTCTCGTTGACACCTATCACAATATTCATTATCCGCATCTTCTAAATGAAGTTTTAATATTAATTCTTGGTCTTTAGTCATTTGTTTTTAGTTAGTTTTAAATTATCTATCATCATGCTATAACAAGTATAACATGTATATTATATGTAAGTCAAGAAAAAAATGATTTATATTTAAAATTTTTTTTAAGGTTAAATTATAACTTGAATATGAACGATTTTTCTGCGTATAAACAAAAATGGTTTGAGTTTGTTGATTACAAACCACACCCCGGACAAGAAAAAATACATAAGGCGGCGGACGATGTGAGGTTTGTCGTGGCGTGCTGTGGTAGGCGTTGGGGTAAGTCTATGGCGGCGGCGCGCGAAGCCGAGGCATTAGTTACACAACCAAATAAAAATGTATGGATTGTTGCACCAACATATTCAACAAGTGAGCGCATATTCCGAATTGTATACGATGATTTAATTATAAAACACAATTTACCTACAAGGCGTAAATCTCTTAATGAACAATATATAGAATTTGAATGGGGTTCTATAATTGAAGGTAAATCAGCGGAACATCCAGAATCATTAATTGGCGCTGGAAATCACCTTGTTGTTATTGATGAGGCATCTAAGATGAATTTAAAAAAAATATTTGAAATGTATTTGCGTCCAACACTATCGGATACAAAGGGTAGATGTTTAATGATTTCTACGCCTGAAGGTTATGACGGATTTTATGAATATTATATTTATGCACAAAAGGCGCCAATGTGGATGTCGTTTAATTCACCATCTTGGGAAAACTTCCATAGCTTTCCAAAAGGAAAAGATGACGAAGATCTGGTTGAAGCTAAAGCAACTATGACGCGTGAAATTTTTGATCAAGAATTTTCTGCGGAATTTACCGCGTTAAGTGGTCGGGTTTATGCAGACTTTTCAC
>VTLG01010340.1_pt1 | contig 10219 bp, 4 predicted proteins | sample 4694571 | NCBI WGS metagenome assembly VTLG01 (sample SAMN12604809, study PRJNA352737) | marine metagenome | biome: ENVO:00000447; feature: ENVO:00000209|ENVO:00000569|ENVO:01000036; material: ENVO:00002151; isolation source: viral sequences binned using virsorter ... | reverse complement strand
AAAACGGTCTTGCGTGTTTCTTAACCGGATCAATTGATATTTTATAATCCGGATCTAATACTGCTCCTACATTATGTCCTGTAAATGGATCTACTAAGATGCCATTTTTAAATCTGTCTGTGCCTGCTGCATTTGTAATTGTTTGATCTTTTGCGTATGTTTCTAATAAATTTAGTGAAGCGTAATACTCTAAGTTTTTAATACGAGTTTCTAACGTACTAATATCTTGCATTGTAAAACGTTTGTATGCCACTTGATGTACTGTAGCACCTAAGTCTGATCTTCCTACTAACTTGGCCGCTGTTGTTCCTAAACAAGGATACGGTGGTAAGTTAATAGTGGCCAGTGTCATACATTTCTCAGGCTCTACCGGTAGTATAGGATCGTCTGCGTATGCTCCCTCTACTTGTCTAATTTTACCATCGAAGTCACATATTACTCTTAATTTTTTACCTTGCCAATATGAGAAGTCTGTTGTAAATGTTTTAACCGGTACCGGGAATGTAATTCCATTTCCTGGTCTATCAATTTCTTCTAAAGCATCTGGATTTATAGGAGCTGATCCTAATGTAGCATTAGGTGTTGCTGTGTCTGCCATCCTTGGACGGAAGTCAATAGTATTTCTTAAATCATAATCTCCTATTACACTTGATCTGTAAATTGGTAGTTCTTCTGTTCTTATTGTATTGGCTGCTGGTGTAGTAGTATCATCTACTGGATAACTATCTAAAACGTTAAACGTTCCACCACCTGATGCAACTGTATGTGTAAAGTATGAAAACTTAACAACCACATATCGATCTGTTGCTAGATTTACTGTTGCTGTAGACTTCTTAAATATCTTGGCATGGCCATAATAGTTATCTCTTTGGCCATTATCAAATCTAAATTGAGTTGTAACTTCATCCGCTGCTGCTACCGAGTAAGCAGATGAGCTTGCCCAAACTCCTTCAAGTTTGTAGCCATCTGAAACTCCTAAATTCATTTCTCCTGTTGAGCCATTAGCGTTTGAGTTTGTGTCTACTTTAATATAAACATTTTGTACTAATGCTTTTGCTACAGGTGTTGTATCTGTTTTTAATACATTCACATAAACTCTAACTTTCTCACTCTGTCCGCCTGCTGTTGTTACTGTTGTTCCTAAATCAATCCTCATTGCTGTGGATGAAGAACACTTAACTGATGCGTTAGAGTTACTAGAGGTTAGGTCAATGTACTGTCCTGCTGTTCTGTTATTTCCTGTTGTTAAATCAAAACCATCTTGTGCTATTGCTATAATATTGGCTGATTTAATAGTGTCTGTTAATTCTGTGTTAGATGTATCGTAAGGGAATGTTTCATCACCTGTTAATGTTAGGTCTACATAAGCTCCTGCTGCATTTAATGTAACATCAAACTCTTTTGTATATTGGTATGTAGTGTCGTATGTTCCGCCAGCTGCTGCCTTTAACGTTTTAATATGGTTGTAAGGCATAGCAAACAACATTTTATTTGCTGATGCTTCTTTAATTGTTGCCTTTGAACTTGTTAATACTGTATTAGCTATACCATCGGCTGAAGTGTTTTCATATCTTACACCTTTGACATCACCAAATTCACCACTAATTAAATGTATATCATACAAGTATAGTTTATATACTGCAGCATTTGCTCCTGCTGTTCCACTTTTATAAACAACATGTCTAGCTTTTGCTGTCCCTATTTTTGCTCCTGCTGCTGATGCTGCTCCGTCTTGTACTGTGTCATATAAATCTATTGTTCCGCCACCATCTATATCCCAAAATCCTGATACACGACTTATTTCTGTGTAGTTACCAAAAGAAGTTGATATTGGCATACCATCTTTAGTTACTACACCTTCAGGTTTTCTTATAACTAGACGCTTGGTTGATTGTAATGTTCGTTTAAAACCACCAACGTAAGATTTACCTGGTGCAATTCCTAATACAAGTCCTTCTCTATTTCCGCTTTTAGCTGCTGTGTAAACACCACCATTGGTATTAGCTGCGTTTTGTAAATGTTCTCTAACATCTACTGTCATTCCATGTACTGTATAATTACCTGATTCGTCGTAAGTTCTGTTTGCTAAAACTTGTCCTACACCTGAGAGTGGATTATCTTTAACTTTATTTCTAATAATTCCACCATCTTGAATTCTTAAATACAAATACCAATCATCAGGTTTAGGTATATCTGGATGGAAAGATCTTAAAGTAGCCATAAGGAGCATTCTATCTGCTCCAGGAGCGTTATAGTTATAAGACCCTTGTGCAGGATCTAGTAAACTTGAATCTGTTGCCGATGTTTGGGCTGCTTCATATAATTGGAAACCAACTAATTTTTCATTATACTTAGACCATCTATCCATTAAGTTAGTAATTTTAGAAGTTCTAATAAAATGGCCTCTAGCATAAATAATGCCTGGCTCTAAAATTATTTCATGTGTTTTACCAAAGTATTTGGCTTGTTCGTTTGATGTTGTCCCTGTGTGAACAATGAATGTATCACCATTTCTTGAGGAATCTGTTGACGTTACTGTTAGAGTTTCGCCTGTTGTAAAATGGTCATAAGTAGTAGATGATGTATTATAATTAAAATATAATTGTTTTGTTACAGGTGCTGCGCCTTCAGTTCCTGTTTCAGTATTTGCTATCACTGCTGTTAAACCAGAAGTGCCACCTGTTAGTGTATCTCCTTTGTAATTTTTTAGTGTTGCATTATCAACAGCAGCCGAGGAGGCGTCTGTGTCTTTAATTTTAACCCAATGTCTTTCTACTATTTGTTCTGCACACCCGGTAACTACTGCACCGTCTTGAATCATAAATCCAAAACCTTTGTCTAACTGGTCTTGTAAAATTGATTGTAGTTGTGTAAGTTCTCTTGCTTGTACTGCAACACCTGGTTTAAAAAGAACTCTATGAAAGTTCTTTGCGCCGCTAAAGTCGTCGTAATATGGTGATGCGTTTAAATTTAATGCCATTTTTGTTAAAACCTAATCAATGCTTTTATTTGTTCTACTTGGTCTACCGATCTTGTAATGGGAGACCTGTTATCTAAGTAAATAATTTCTCCGGTTGCATTATCAACTTCCGGTACTGTTACACTATTTATACTCAAACCTGTCAAAGTCTTAGTAGTATTTTCCAATGTTGATGAATTTGTAATTAAAGGGATAGAAGCTGCTAAATAAACCTTCTTATTGTCTTCATCTAGCTGTATAACTGTAAATTCTCCACCGTCATCTGTTAGGATTCTATCATCTACAGCCCAATTAGATCCTAAAGAAGCTACTGTAATAATATAACAAGCTGTGCCTGTGTTTGTTGTATAAGTAACTGCTGCCGGTGTTAATATGTTTTTTATTAATGCAAGTTGTCTAAAATCGTTGCCTAATATTAAATCTAAGTTTGTATTATCTGCAAATGATACTGTAAGTCCAAGATTATTTGCAAATAATTCTCGAGTTGCGTTAGAGCCATGTCCTCCTTGTGGAGATATAATTGCTCTAGCTGTAGCACCCGTTCCAGGTGCTGTTGTGTTAGTTATTGTTAATGTTGCGTATGAATATCCTGTTCCTGGGTTAGTAACTCTAATACTTGTCAATGCTCCTGTTGTTGCATTAACATAAGCTGAAGCCTCTGCTCCTGTGCCATCGCCTGTTACTGAAACAACAACGTCGCCTGTTGCATAATCTTGTCCACCCGTTGTAAGAACTACTCTATCTACTGTTCCATTTACTGCTGCACCTTCTACAGCACTTTGTAATGCTGGTAAACTATCTGCGTCGCCTAATAGAACTGTTCCGGCAGCGTTTGCCCCGCCACCTCCTGTAAAAGCAACAAAGGCAAAGCTATAACCACTACCAGAGGAGGTTATTGTTACTCCTGTAACCGCTCCTCCTGATATTGTAGCAGTGCCTGTTGCTCCTGTACCATCACCAACAATAGCAGCAGTTGGAACAGAAGTATATCCAGTCCCTCCCGCTGTTATTGTAATGCTATCAACCTCTCCGTTGACATCATGTGTTGGGTTTCCTGTTATTTTTCTAACAGGAATGTAATCTGCGTCTAAAAATTTATTTTGATCGGAAGCTGATATTTGAAACATAAACTTCCAATTGTATTTGTCTGCTAATTCGAACACAGATGTTCCTGTGCTTGTTGGTTTTACCGTTGAAGTACCATTCTCATTATTTGATATACATTTATAAACCTTAAACTCATCGGTAACAACAAAGAAATTAGCGTCCGCTAAACTTTGTGCCCCCGAGTTTGATTGGTTACTGGACGAATATGTATCATCATATTCGTCGTAAACTGTTCCGGATTCCCAATTAGTTCTATCTGCTAACATGCAAATATCTGCTGAATCTATCCGTTGTGTAAACATCATACTACGTCTAAACTCTGATACATAACCATCAGAATCAACAGGCGTCTCTGGAACAGTATCATCTGTCCAGGGTAATGTCCTGCCTACAGCAAAGTGAAAATAGTCATTATTATTTTTTATATCTCTATAAAAAGATCTTGCTAATTCTACCCTGCCTAATCTACGTAATACGAGTGCCATTTATTTCTCTATTAAGAAATTGTTACTGTCCAAGTAATTGTCATTGAATCAGACGCGCCTTTATTTACCACTGAGAATACAGTCCTGCATAAAAGAGTACCACTTGAACCTGCATTTAATATGCCTGCTTCTGTGATAGCTCCGGTGCCTGTGCCTGCTGCAAATGAGCAAACATAAGCAATTGCATTGCTTGTAACTGTGCTAGATGTAAGTGCAACACGAGCTGCTTCTGTACCTAAAGCGGTATTTCCTGAAGCTGCTGCGGAGGTGCCTGTACCTATAGCCATGTGTGACATTGCTGTTGGAATGGAATTGTCTTCCATTCTATCAGCTATATAAGCTAAGCCAGTGTCAACAACCAGGTTTTCTAATTCCCTAGTTTCTTTGACATTGCCTTTTTTGTCTTTGATTTCAACAATAAGCTTACCTGTAGCTTTTGTTTCATCTTTTTTAAACATTTTAGTCTCCTAATCTATCTTTTGTTTATCTTTATGTGAACGTCCAACTCTCTCCTACATAGTCTTCACTTAAATAAGTGGCTCCTGTGTAGTCCTGGTTAAAGGCGGTTCCATCATCTGTTGGGTTGAGTACTGTAAAATCTGGTTTTATAAACTCGTGGCCTACAGATTCTGTTAAAGAAAGTGTTTCCGTTATTCCTTTGTTAGTATTTATACTGTTTACGCTATCAGAATTGGAAGTTGTTTCAGATTTGTTTAATCCAATTGTCCAAACTGTACTATCTGATACCGTTTGTGATTCTGTTAATGCTTGACTAACTAATATAGCAACACTATCTGCTGCTGTTCCTGTGTCTGTGTACTCAACAATTCTACCAATTTCAAAAGAATCTGTAATAGTTGCTGAGTCTGAGAACGCTCTAGTAAATGCCGCTTCTATTTCGTGTGACTCTGTAACGGTAATCGCATGTCCTAACGGTTTAGCCATTGTCCAAGCGAACCTTTGTTCTCCAATATTATAGTTGTCTGCATCGTTTCCATCACTAGAATCGTTCCAATAAGCCGAGTTCGGTGACCCGCCGTCTCCTAAAACAACATATGGTTCGCCGTAATCCTGATCATCAGCTGTTGCTGCATCAGTAAACGGGGCCGGTGTAAACGCTATTGCGTGTGACTCTGTTGCTGTACCTGTATCTGTGATTGGTATTTCAAAGAATTTAGCTACTATTTCAGATGTGCTTACCGTATCTGTTGTTAAGAATTTATAGAAATTATATCCAGTTGATGTAACTGAGAATGCAACATTATAATCAACCACACTTCTTACAATAAGATCACCAAACACTTGCATTCCTGCAGGGTGTACTGTGTCTCTTATTGCTCTGTCCCAAGTTGACTGTTCTACGGCCGACTTAATAACATAAGCATATGGTTGATATCGTTTGTTGTCTTGTAATACGTTGACATCGGATAATTTTCCTCTGTCATCTTTCCACTTACCTTCATATTCAAATAAGTATCCTGTGCAAATTTCTATTGTAGCTGCTTCTCCTGTGGGTGAAGTGATTACAATACTTGCACAGTCTGCTTCGAATCCTGATCCTGCGTTAATGATTTGGAATGCTGATGGTAGTCCTGCTGTTGAAATAGCTGTAACTCTTATATAAGCGTTATTTTGTCCGCCAATAAATGTGTAGTTATCTGATGTATTACCATGAACGTAAAAATAACCTCCATTGGCACCATTAGTTCCATCTCCTGCGACTGCATATCCTTTTCCATCATCTCCTGTTTCATTAATTTTATAAATTTGTCCTACTTTAAATCCTGCATTTGATGCTCCACCACTATAAGACTTAAATGTGACCGAGGTTAATTGTCTAACCAAGTAACCATAGATATCTGATTGTGAGTTTCCTGCACCATCATCAACAACATAAGATCTTATATCTGTAGGTGCTGTTTCTGTGATTATATTAAGTCCTGCAGTAGTATATCCTGAACCTGCTGCAGTAACAACAATTGCTGTTATTTTTCCATCTGTTAATGTCGCTGTTGCTGTAGCACCTGTACCATCTCCATATATTTGTATGCCTGGTATTGCGTGATAATCAGCTCCTCCGTCATTAACAGTTACACTTGCTATAGCTCCAGAAGATATTACAGGTGTTCCTGCTGCTCCTGCTCCGGGGCCTTTGACTTGTGTTGTTACTGCATCAAATTTAAGTATAAGGTCAAATCTTTGTAAGGTTAGACCATTTGTTTGGTATGTGTTCTTTTCTACTCTAGTTACTGTTGCATTCTGTGTGTTTAATGCTGTAACTGAGCCTGTTGATTGATAGTATCTAATATCAATCTTTTTACCTTCTAGTTCTAAAGGCTCTAATGCTCCTCCATGTTCTGACTCTTGTAGTTTAACTGCTTGTTCAACACTATAATAAGCGTCAGAAGGTTTAAGAATATATCTACTAGGGTATTGTACTTCAACATTCTCGCCGTACAATAACCTAAAAAATGTTTCTATTGATTCCCTATTACCTTTAGCTTCATAAAAGTCTTTTGCTCTTTTATAAAAGAAACGTTTGTCTACTGTTACGCTCTTAGGGAAATCATTTGCGAGGGCACCTCTCCATTTATCTAAAAAAGCTTCTTGTGCATAGTCAATATCATTACTGTAATTTACTATCTCATCACTTTGTTTAGAGTCTTGATCCATAAATTCATAATACTTTTTAAGGAAAGTAACGAATGTTGGAAACTCGTCTCTAATATGTTCTGGAAATTGCTCTTCTATTAGGAAGGAAGTGTTTCGTGTTTCTGTTTTTATATCACCTTGTGCAGCATCTAATACTACTGTTGCTGCTGCACCTGTTGCTGATGTGTCAGATGCATGTGGTGTTATAGTAACTGTTGGATTCGAGGTAAAGCCTGTTCCAATATTTGTAACTGTGATTGCAGTAATTATACCATTAGATACTGCCGCTGTTGCTGTGGCTCCTGTGCCACCGCCACCAGTAATTGATATCGTAGGTATATTATTATATCCCGTGCCTCCTGCCGTGAGGGTTATAGATGAAACGTATCTATAAAATGATGGGATATAATCTGTCATTAGATCTCTTCTACTTCAGGTGTTGCTGTTATTACTGTACCCGCTCTTGAATTTATTGTTGAATTCACTACACTATCATCTAGTGTTAATACTGTATTTCTTGAGGGTTTAGCAACGACTGCAGCTGTAGAAGTATCTGAGGTTCTAATTAGTGCTTGTGTTGTTATGTCCTTTACAGAATCATGAGGGGTGACTTGTATTCTTAATGTTGCTTCTGTTCCATATAATGCATTTATTGTTGTTGATGGAATACTTACGGTACCCGAATCATAGTCTATTGTTCCTATAGATGCTATAACAGTTCCTGTAGGTGTAACTCCATTAACTATTCCTGTTCCACTATATGCGGGAGCAACTACCCCTACTGCTGGAACATCTTGTAATAAGACTTTGGTTGTTACATTTGATATTGTTAAATCAAAATATGTGCTTGTAAGTTCTCTTGGTTGTAACTTCTGATTGAACTTAACTGTATAATTTTTAGGTACTTTTAAATCTGGTTTAATTCTCTTTTGGAATCTAGTTTGTATATTTACAGATATTATTGCATCATTAAATGATTTGATAGTATCATGTAATCTTGAATAATAAAAACTCTTATTCAATTTATTTAAACTGTTATTAAAATAAGAATTTATATTAGTTAAAACACCTGATTCTATTTCTCCTTTTGCCAAAGTTGTTAATTTAGGATCATATACTGTTCCAACATCTATGGAAACGTATGTGTACTCTGGATCTACAAACTCAGGAATAATTGATACCGGAGTTTTAGGCTCTATAACCGCTGTTTTAATATTGTCTTTATCTGATTCTGTGATAAATGATCCTAATACAGGATTAAGTGATATAAACACTTTACCATATATAGGTGGATCATTTTTCTCTCCGCCCCAAACAGAACATGATTGTATGTTTGGGTTGGCTGCTAATATAAGTGACTCGTAGTCTTGTTCTGTAACTGCTCTATCTCTTGTTGCGTTAAATCGAGGAGCATTAAATCTAATTTCATCTACACCTTCTTGTATGCTGCCTGCTGTAGCTGCAGTATATGTAGTATTATAAACAGATTCTCCTGATGTAGCAAGTGTAGATGATGATGCAAAACTTTTGGCTGTGTTTGCTACTGTTCCATTTGTGTTTATATAGTCAATTAAAACAATGTTTCCATTAGATAGTTTTTTGCCTATAGTATCATCTCCAAATCTTACTTGGAATAAACCATCAGCTCCTTCTTCTATAAAATATGCTTTGGTATCTGACTTAACATTTAAAAATGTTGTATTTAATTTATAAACCGTTGTAGTTAAATCTGTTGAAGAATTTTGTACTCTAACTCTCATTGTAGTTGTGTCTACTCTATCGTTAGGTATTACATAAGGGCCGCCCTCTTTGCCTGTTGAAACTACAAATTGATTTGCTACTCTTAATCCTTCCTTAATACTTAAACCAGCAAAAACAAATTGTGTTTGATCTGCTGATGATGCTACTTGTCCTGCGTACATTCCATAAGTTAGCCCTGAGGATATTGTTGTATTTTCTCCTGTTGAAATTTGTGTTCCTAGATTTGTTTGTGCTTCTTTTTTACCGCTGTTAGGGGAATAAAAACTTACTCCACTATATTCTGTAAAGGTATAAGTTGTTGCGCCGGTGCCACCTGTGTCTGCTGCTTCTGCTGCTGCTTCTGTTAAATACATGGGATAATAATATCCTGCTCCTAGTGTTGCATGTGTTCCATATAACCAATAGGGGCCTGTGCCTCCTGCTGTTACCGCCTGTGTTGTAGTTGTTCCAGAAGGATAAAATTTGTATGTGGTTCCATCTACAGCTCCTGTAAATGATGCGTCTCTAGACAATACTAATGTTGTTGCTGTGTAGCTTGCTGGAACCGTTATTGCTAAATTAATTTTTGCTGTTGAGCACCGTCTAGATCTTGGCGTATAACCAAGTGCTTTTGCTATTGATACTACAGATTCCCTCTTAATAGCTGTATCTATGAAGTTTTCATTAGCTAACATGTGTGCTAACATGCCATTATAATGCGTATTATACGCTAATAAGTCTATTAAAACTGCAAGGCCTGAACCTTCAAAGTTATAATCTGAAAATTCTGTTTGACTATTTAAAAAGGTCTTAAGATTTGCCTTTATGTTATCAAAGTCTAATTCTGTTACGTTTAATTGTGCCATTTATTTACCTCAGCCTCGTAAGACTCATCTCCAAGTCTTGTGGTTCGTTTAATCCTTTTATAAAAAATCTTATGCTCATCTCATATGAGTTATTATCATAATCAGGCCTAACATTTAAGTCAATTATATCTACTCTCGGTTCAAAATTAAGTATATGTTGTTCAACCATACGAGATATACTCGTTTCCAGGCCGGGTCTCATCTGTTCAAATAATAATGCTTGAAGTCTAGAACCTAGTTCTGGATGAAAAGGCCTTTCATATGGTTTTGTCATAAGCAGGTTTCTTATTGACTGTTTGACTGCGTTTACGTCTAATTTTTTGTTTATATCTCCTGAAAGAGCGTTTTTTGTAAACAACATATCAAAGTCTTTAAATAACCTTGCTACT
>VTLG01003346.1_pt1 | contig 10219 bp, 16 predicted proteins | sample 4694571 | NCBI WGS metagenome assembly VTLG01 (sample SAMN12604809, study PRJNA352737) | marine metagenome | biome: ENVO:00000447; feature: ENVO:00000209|ENVO:00000569|ENVO:01000036; material: ENVO:00002151; isolation source: viral sequences binned using virsorter ... | reverse complement strand
ATCTAATGAATCAGATAATCCAGATAGTATATCTTCGTATGGAATCAATTGGTAATGGTCACCATGACTATGTATTAATCTGTCTATACTTTTAGCATACACATTATACTGTGGCTTAACTCTCATACAACCACCCGTATGTGTTTCAGCTTCAAGTGTGACAGGTGTAATGGCTTGTTCGTATGTACCACTACGTTCTGTCTTTAGTCTATTTAGTAATGTACTCATTGTGTTCCTTATTATTGTTATTATGGTGGTCAAGTAAGTGGTTTAACTTTATAACTTACAGTCACTCACCTGACCATAGTCTTTAATGTGGGTACTACCCGCCAACATCTGCCTAGCAAATTTTCTAGACGCATTGGTTTCTTCCCCACAAAAAAGACAGCACCGAATTAATATCCGATGCTGTCTATATACTAACAGATTATAATTAATATGTCAAGTATTATTTTATGCTACTGCTGATAGATGCTTTTGCAATTCAATCTTCGCAAGTTTAATCTTATCCTCTTTAGTAGGCTTAACACTATAACCAAGTATTTCATCGGTCATACTCTTAACACTATTAGGATTGATAGTTAATGCTGTACCAAAAGACTTATGAATAGAAACACTTGGTTCCCAATTATAAGTTTTAGCAAGTGCATCAACTTCAGATTTATACTTACTTGCTTGAATCGTTTCACCAACAATCTTTACTGCTCTTACGATTGAACCAATCCATTCTTGATGACACTTAACAACCTGCTGTTTAGCAAGATGCATCATTTCAAATGTAGTGTATTCAGAGTTAGTACAAGGTATTGCTCTTGAACGACAACCACCTGTTCCAATAATATCTAAAGCGAAATCATCATTCCACTTCTGAACATAATTAGAACTGCTACCACCATTACCTTTTAACCAATCTCCATTATTATTTTGGTGTGTAGATAGGGCTGGATTATTTTTATTGCCACTATGCTCTATGTTGCAATCGGGATTTAATCCATTGGCTTTCATCTCTTCACGATACCAAGCATAAGCAAAATCTTTCTGCCTACTATACTCGCTACCATTAAGGCTACCTTTTAGATTGAAGTCAAAGTGTTTTGATTTAGATCGTTCATCACCATCTTCATCTACATCTTTGACATCTTTACCCTTGTCATCAACGACTGCCATATAAAAGCAACTATCTTTTCCTACTGAATCAACAGTTGTATATTTACGTTGCAATCTTCTTAAGTCAGATACATCTGTGGGATTGAATCGTCTTTCAAGCACAGCTTTTGCTGTCTTAAAAGCATCATCAATTTTTCCCTTACAGTTTTCTCTTGCCTCAAGAAACGATTGATACTTGGGATTGTTTGTTTGTCTTTCTAAAAAACTTCTGAAATCTTTTACGTAAGCATTTCTAAAGTCTTTATTAAGACGAACATCTTTTTGTTTTTCCATTGAGTACTCCTTTCGTTGGGGTTAAAAAAAAGACAGCACCTAAATAAATAGATGCTGTCTATAATATACTATATTATTTTATATAAGTCAAGCCGATTGCTTGTATCCTATTTGATTAGCAAGAGCCAAGCACTCATCATTATCATAACCAATGGAATCATATTGCTGTTCAGTAACAGGTATTTTGATTCCCATTAGTTTATTTTCTAGGTAGTATCTGGTAGTATTCTCGCCATCACCAGAATAATTATACCTACAATCTTTTCTCCAAGCACTTTCCATTGGTAGTTTAACTGACTCACCTATTCTTATACCCAAGTTATCAATGGCACGATCTATATATTTATCTGCCCATTGATAAAAACAATTAAGAGTACAGAAGTTTCCATTACCATACCCACTAGCTTTACTAGATTGATAATACTTCTTACCTTTAGTACCCCGAATTTGAGTTGATACTTTTCTTTCGGGACATCTAGGATTCTGACACCATAATGTATCTTGTGCCATTATGCTACATCTCCTTTCAATATTTCGGGTACACTATAATAAGGATTCCCCTTATCATCTTTGTGTATTTCTTTTGGGTTAGTGAGTAATTTTAATAGACTAAAATCTAAATCTTCAATTTCACTCCACTTATACCACTCATCATCTAACCTATTGATTTTATAGAGTTTTTTACCAATACTAAACCAATGAATATTATCATATAACATATTCGTATATCGGTTTATGCTTGGCTCAAAGGCACTTAATACTCTTTCTGGATTTGTAGTTCTACCCTTGCCCTTGTTGGTAATTATATTACCTTTACTATTTTTATGTTTACTTCGCTTTCGTAAGTCAAACTTTCCGTGCCTATAACTTCCATTCTTTTTTAAGAATCCTGCTCTAAACATTTTAAGTTTAGATTGTTGTAGTATAGTATCAAGCATAGGATTAAACTCAACGAAGTGAACATCACTTACGATTAGTATTTTCATACTTTCCTTTCTGTGCTTATGGTTAATAAAATGTGTGTTGTTTCTTTATTTTATATATGCAGGGTATCTCACGAGCTTACGAATGCATTCCTGCAATAGGCTATAACAACCCACAAAAAATAGCCGAAGATCGCTAGACCTTCAGCTATTAATATACTACAATGCTTTGATTAAGTCAAGTGTTATTCATTATTATCAGCATATATTAATGGATATTCTATTTGTGAAATTCTGGTATTTCCATTCTTGTCAGTAATCCTAGATATAATACAATCTTTGCCTTCGAATATTTCTCTGGTTGATTTTAATTTATCACCATAAAAATTTATTTCTCCGTGATTTATACCACTACCAAACTTATCGTAGTTATCCCAATAACCACAATACTCTGCTAATTTTTTTGGTTTCATTTAACCCACTCACCTGTACCTTTCTTACAATAGTATGACCATACTTGAACACCATTATAGTACACACTTGTTCCGATTGAATCTTCTTTTACCATTGTAATAAACTTATCATTACAAGATTGATTCAATGCTAATGCGACAGGTATCTTTGCAACTTCACCATTAAGCAAGTGAAGTATCATCATTACAACTTCCATAATTATTCCTCCTCTTCTGCACTTATACCTGTATCAAGGTATGCTTGATGTTCTTTTAATTTATGTATATATGTATGCTTAACCCAATACTTTTTATTATCTTTATATGTACGGGCATCTGTTGCTGCTTTATCAGCAATAGCAATCAGCTCGTTAGTTTCTTCTTCAGTAGAATTAGGATTATTTTCTAGCCAAGCCAAGCCATTTATAAAAGACTTCCTAACCATACGCTTGTACTTAACTATTTCATCATCATCAGTTTCTTTTGGTATCATAAGTTCTCCTTATCTATTGTTATATAACAATTTTATAGAAAAGTCAAGTAGTTTTATTATGTATAACAGATATAGTTTGATAACCTGAATAACAATCAGATGGCTTGAGTTGTTCAGGACTTAAATGTTTTCTTGTATTGCCTAAAAGATATCCATATCCTATATGTGCAGATATTTTTTTAACATTTTTAGGTAATCTTTTATACGCCTTTACTTTATTTGGATTTTTTATACCCCTTACAGGTATAACTTTATAATAATATCCATTAAATGGATTTTCTATATACCACCAAGTACGATTTCTCATAATTATTTCTCCTTTAAATTAGTACACAATAACAAATGCTCTTTACAATACAGCCACCCACTATCATTGGATATAATAGGTTGACCACAAAAATATTTAGGTGGATCGTTGTGATCCCCTAATGGAAAGCGACAAGAGTTCTCATCTGCTACATCTTCTATTGTTTTGTTTTGCATAGTTCCTTTATCTTTTTATCTATATATTCTAATCTAGTTAAACCAAGTGCTTTTCTTTTTTCTTCTTCAGCAATTTTTTCCTTTTCTATTTCTTGTCTTATCTTAATCATTTTAATTTTAAGTTCTATATTCCTAACTTTATCTTCTAATCTTCTATCTCTTTTAAGAATAAGATGTTCATATCCTATTCCATTTTGCCCATATCGTATTGCTTCGTTTAAATCTTTTTTAATTGTTTTGTTGGTAGTATTCTCCATAATATATTCTGCATAGTCGGTACTAATACATAACTGACCTTCCCAAATATAAACATCTGCACAATCATACTTATAGTTTTTAAAATTTTCCAAGTCGTGACCTTGTAAGCTATCAATACAATCGGGATCAATTTTTCTCTGTATGTTTGATAACTTTTCTTCTAAATTTTTAAGTTTTTTATTTGTCATAGTTCCTTTCATTAATTTCAGATCCAACAGTCACATCTTTTGGCTCGTCTTAAGTGAGCATACTAATTGATCAAATTAGCACCTGTTGGATCAGAAGTTAACCCTGTGTATGTATTGCTACACACACAAGGTATTATAAGTACGACCACACTAGGGAGTAGTGTGTACATACAAGATAATTTTATTTACCTTTAGTTATTGGTAGCATATAAGGTGTCATTGCTTTTTTAAGTTCAAGATTAAATTGATTCAGATTCCAACTTCCACCTTCATCAGCTACTCGGTTAAAAAACTCTCGCATTTTTTTATTCTCTTGGTCTAGTTTATAATTATGCTGTTTGTTTTCTAACTCTTGAACTTCACGACCAAGTTTTATTTTAGCTTGAAGTTCGGTGTCCTTAACTTCCTTTAAAGTAGCTTGATATAGCTTATCTTTGTTAGCACTCACAACTTCTTGTTGTATGCGTTCTATTGTTTTATTATCTGCCATTGGTTTTCTCCAAGTTATCATAACCAAACCATAGTAAGCCACACCCTAATAAAACTCCAAGTGTGCCACCTAGTTCGTCATTTATAAATCCGTGATTTACACCAAAGATTATAAGTCCTAGTCCACCTAACATAAGAACTCCACATAAAGCATTGTGGAAACTAAAGTTAAATGGATTATGTCCGTAAAACATCATATTGATTTTCTCCCATTTGTTTGTTATTAATTGATTATCCCTAACAATAACATTTAATAAACTAAATGTCAAGTAAAACAAAAACCCCACCAGTATTTCTACTGGCAGGGTTATTTTAAATATCTTTATCCTCCAAATAAAGATGTAATTCCTTGTACTATTGGCAACACCACGAATATAAAAAAGGGTATGCCTAATAGACAAGTATATATAATCATAAGCATATCTTTCTCCTTTTTTGTTAATTATACTTAATATTATGCTATTATATATACAAGCGTATGTCAACCACTATGCCAAAGTTTCTGGTGTCTTCTGTAATTAAATATAAATATTTTTTGCTGTGCCAAAGTTTCTGGTGTCTTCTGTTTTTTTATCCCCAAAAATTTTTTATGAAAAAAAAAACAAAATAAGAACATCTGGCACACGTGTGAAATGTTCTTGTGATGTTCTGGTGTGACATTTTAGACACATAAAAAGTGGTATTATTGCAACATAAAAAAATTCTATTTTTGCGTGTGGAATAACTTGACTTCTGAAAATAATTCCATTAAATTAAATTTATGTTTAACTCAAAAAAAGAAGTTATTAAAAACTTCGGAAAGGAAAAAATGAGTAAAGACAAAAAAGAACAACCTAAAGTAGAAAATAAAATTCTACCTAAAGTTGTGACAGATTTGCAAAAAAACACTTGGACAGAAATTCAAGAAGTTGCAAAATCTGAAAGAGTAGTAAATGGCAAAATGCTTAATATTGCATTTAATTTTTTCAAAATGTTTGAAAAAAATGATTTGCACATATTGGAATATTTTGACCAAGCAGACCAAAAACAATTCAGCAATTTAGATAAAATGCAGTTAGTTGAGGAAATTATCTATGATGCTGAAAAAGAAAAAGACAGAACACTTGGAAATGCACATTTTGAGAAATTTGCAAACCGAGTAATTGTTTATTCTTTAGGTAAAAATAGAGAAACATTTTTAAAGGAATTTTCTGATGAATACAGAATAATTAAAGATGTTGCGCCTGTTGTTTTATTTTGGATAGTAAATAATGATTTTATCAATTATGATAAAAACAAAAATCCATTTACTAAACCCAATGACGACAAAACACCGATTAGATTAAAAATAAATTATGATTATTTTGATCAATTCGGTAGTAAATACGAGCAGAATAGGTTTTTGCAAAAATTCTATTTAAAAGGTAAAATGGGAACTGATTATGCAGAAACTTTTAGAGGTGAAATGGGTGTTTTAGAACTTGCTAAATTTAGTTTTAAATCTCAAACCGAACGAGATCACGAAACTGGAAATAGTGAAGAAAGTCATTTATTCAAGACTTATTCAAAAGTTGCTGAAACTATGAAGAACAACCAGAATATCCAAACAGGAACTTCTGGCGTTGCACCTAAACAACGAGCAAATGAAATAATTGCAATTGAAACTATTTTAAATCAATCAATTATGAACTTGCTAAAATCTAAAACGAATGAAGGCTACACAGCAATTTTTAATCATTATTTAGAAATGGTTAAAATTGTTGAAACTAACAAGGATTTAAAATCTTGGTTAGACAGAAATACAAAGCCCTCAAATAAAGTTGAATATAGTCCGAGAGTAAATGGAAATAAGTGGGATATTACTTCTGGAAATTTACTTAAAAGAATAGGCACTAATTAAACTATAATTCTGGGCAGCTTAAATAGTTGCCCAGAATAACATCAAGTAGTTATCAAGGAAGATACTAGGTACAAAATCACACAACCCCCAATGCAACCCCAAGTGATAACAAGGGGAAATTTTAAAAAATTCTACTTTAAAAAAGTAGCAAAGTAAGGAATTCCTAAAGGAATACTCTAAAAATTTTTAAAAGAACAAACAAGGAACACTAAAGTGTACTCTAAATATAAAAAATAGATACAACTTGGGGTGGTATGCAGGGTGTACGGGGGGGTCTTATATATACTTTATACATGCTCAACCTAAAATTTCCCTAAAGCTCTGTTAACTATACCCTGGGCTATATACTGGGGATCTTATTCTAGTTATCTCCCGACTATATTCCCTAGGGGGTAGTTATATTTTTCCCTGTGTATTAGATATAAAACCCCCCGCATACCTTATAGGTATATTATACACCTCATTTCCAATTTTGTCAAGTCCTTTATTACGACAGATTGTCGCACCCACAGATATTGCTTGACAAAATCCATTATAAGCTGTATAATAGAATCAGGTGCACATTAAAAGGACACACACGAACACAGCGCATACAACATGCACACAGGGTCATCACTAATCTGCACCTAAACTGGGAATTCCCTAGGGTTCCCGTATAAAGTTATGGCAAAATTTGAAGCAAACATACCAAGTTATTTAAAATCAGGAGCAGGAGCTGTTCCGATTGATAATAATTTTGAAAAAATTACAGCTCAGCCACAAAATTTATCGGAAGTGATTGATAACTACACTAATAACTTTAGTGGAGGTATTAAAACTCCTGATAATTTAGTGTCAGATGATATGCCTGTAGGTAAAACTTATGGAGAAGGACCTACGATGAAGGAAAATGAGATACTTCCTACTCCAATGTTAGATCCAACTCAAATTAAAAAACCTCGAGTTCAAGAGGTAGAAGTCCCTCAGGAAAAACTGACGGACAATGATATTCTCATTGCCTGATTCAAGATTAAAAGATATTCCCTTTGCGGAATTAATGGAAATTATAAATGCAAGACACGGATTCTACTATAATGCAGGCTCCAAAAAAAAGCTTGACCGATTCACAGGAAAAGTTTCTAGACGCATTATTCGGGGAAGCAAGAGGCAACCCCAAAAAGGCTGGAGAGCTGGCAGGTTATTCAGAACACTCCTATCCTAAAGTATTAAGAAATTTAAAATCAGAAATTGTATCTCGAGCTGAGAACTACTTAGCAACCCATTCAGCAAAAGCAGCAACAAAAATGGTCGACATGCTGGATGAAGATGGTACAACTCCTCATGCGAATATAAGATTAGAAGCTGCTAAACAAATATTAGACCGAATTGGAATTACAAAAAAAGAACAGGTAGATATTAATATGAAAGCGGTACACGGTATTTTTATTTTACCTGCTAAAGATAAACTGAATGGAAAAGACGAAGATCTTAAGAAAGTCTAGAGTTATTCCCTTCGGTTATTCTGTTGATGAGACAGGAAAATTTTTAATTCCTATTCCTTCTGAATTAGAAGCTCTAGAAGAAGCGAAGAAATATTTAAAAACATGTTCTTACCGAGAAGTGGCTAAATGGTTACACAGAAAAACAAATCGTTATATATCGTATGTCGGACTTAAAAAAAGAATCGTTAGAGATCGAGCCGCCAAAGCCGAAGAAATTAAAAACAGTCAAGCAGAAAGCCAAGCAGTCGGTTAAAGGAATTTTAGAAAGAAGCAGACAAAAGGTTGCTACCGCTGAACAAGCACTCCGTTCAGCTAAACGTCATGCAGAAAATGTTAAGTCTAAATTTAAGACAATTAATAAAACATTAGATGGAAAAGAACAGCAACTTATAACTCAAGATGTTATTGATAGTGCCTCAACAAGCGTAAAAGCACATCTTGATGAACAAAAGGTTATCTTTAAACCAAATACAGGTCCTCAAAGAGATTTCCTAGCTGCTTCCGAAAGAGAAGTCTTTTACGGTGGAGCAAGAGGTGGAGGTAAATCCTACGCAATGTTAGTGGATCCTTTACGATATTGCCATAAAGAAACACATCGAGCACTATTACTACGGAGAACAATGCCTGAATTGAGAGATTTAGTTAATCATTCTCAGCGTTTATATAGCAAGGCGTTCCCAGGAGCCAAATGGAGAGAGCAAGAAAAAGAGTGGAGATTCCCATCAGGAGCAAAGATCGAGTTCGGATACGCAGAGAACATGACAGACGCTTTACGTTACCAAGGTCAATCTTACACATGGATCGGAATAGACGAACTACCACAATATCCTTCGCCAGATATATATAATTTTTTAAGATCATCTTTAAGATCGGTTGATAAGACGATTCCAGTTTACATGAGAGCCACAGGTAATCCAGGTAATATTGGTTCTCAGTGGGTACGAGAGATGTTCGTAGATCCCGCTATGCCTAATGCAACCTTTGATGTTAACATCGATACTCCGTTAGGAACAAAAGTAATTACAAGACGATTTATACCAGCAAAACTACAAGATAATCCCTATTTAACTCAAACCGATGATTATTATGCGATGTTGGCTTCTTTACCTGAAGTTCAACGTAAGCAATTCTTAGATGGAGATTGGGATGCATTTGAAGATTCTGCGTTTCCTGAATTTAATAAAAGTATTCACGTGGTGGATCCTTTCGAGGTTCCTAAAGGTTGGCAGAAATTTCGTGCTGCCGATTGGGGCTACAGTTCTCCTGCTTGTGTACTTTGGTTTGCTATTGATTATGATAATAACCTATGGATATATCGAGAACTATATACCAAAAAGATTACGGCAGATGTATTTGCACGAAAAGTCTTAGAGTTAGAACATGGAGAATATGTACGTTATGGTGTTTTAGACGCTAGTACATGGGCAAAACGAGGAGACATTGGTCCAAGTATTGCAGAAACCATGATTCAACAAGGATGTCGTTGGAGACCTTCAGATCGAACTCCTAAAAGTAGAATCAGTGGAAAGTTAGAAATTCATAAAAGACTTAAACCCAGTGAAAATGAAAAGAAAGAACCTGGTTTAAGAATTTTTTCTAGTTGCAGAAATTTAATTCGTACTCTTCCTTTATTACCTTTGGATGATAATAATCCTGAAGATATTAATACAGATGTAGAGGATCACGCTTATGATGCACTACGGTATGGTTGTATGAGTCGACCTGTTCATAGTCAATATGCAGAACGATTTAATAGAACTCCTAAAAAAGTTTTTAACCCCGTAGATAGAGTATTTGGATATTAATAATTTGTGTCGAAAGAAAAATTACCTGAAATAGATAAAAAGAATTTTCCTTATAAACTTGTTATAGTTGCTTGGGAAGATATTGTTAGTTCATCGGATTGGGAAAATCTTAATAAAATTAAAAAGGCTAAGACTGCAGTTTGCTATAGTGTAGGATGGTTAATGGCAGAGACAACAAAGACAACGGTGATTATGTCAGACTTAAGTTTTGAAGATAATCATGAAATTGAACAAGGTGGATCGTACACCACTATACCTACTAAAAACGTACTATCAATTAAGAAAATAAAACTATAGAGGAATAATATGGAAACTAAATTCGATCCAA
>VTLG01016075.1_pt1 | contig 10220 bp, 7 predicted proteins | sample 4694571 | NCBI WGS metagenome assembly VTLG01 (sample SAMN12604809, study PRJNA352737) | marine metagenome | biome: ENVO:00000447; feature: ENVO:00000209|ENVO:00000569|ENVO:01000036; material: ENVO:00002151; isolation source: viral sequences binned using virsorter ... | reverse complement strand
TAAACTCACCAGAAGATAATGATTCAAAAGCGTTACTACCAATACCTACGTTATATCCAGCCGTAGTTGCAGCATTACCAACATAATATCCTAAAAATGTATTTCTTTGTGCTGTAGTTAATCCACCTCCAGCACCAGCACCCATCAAAACATTATAATTACCAGTTGTGATTGCATCACCAGCCTGATAACCAACTATTGTGCTTTGGGCTGCTGTTGTCATTGATTTACCAGCTTGATACCCTATTAAAGTATTTAAACCGCCAGTAGTGATACTTTCACCAGCAGACCTACCTATAAAGACCTGATTATTACCAGACTCATTAACATATCCTGCTCTGTATCCAATAGCTATAACATCACTTATTGCTGTAGCTCCAGCAGATCCACCAGTACTGGCCTGATGTCCTATCATTACATTTCTACTACCTGTTACGTTATATCCAGCCTGATCTCCCATTGCCATATTTTGATTACCAGTTTCGTTTTGATATAATGCACTTGGACCAATGGCAACATTATATGAAGCTGTAGTCGTTGAATATAAAGCCTTTTGACCGAACGCAGTATTATAATCTCCAGAAGTTATTGCTGTACCAGCATCGTATCCAATTAAGGTATTACCATTTGCATCTGTACCAGTAAATGAATCCCCTGCATTTGTACCGCCAACTGTGTTCATCTGTGAATCGGAACTTAATCCTCCGCTTGATTGATCTACCCAATCCAATCCACCCGAACCATCGGTTTTTAATACCTGATCTGCACTTCCATCTGTATTTGGAAGAGTTAAGGTATAATTTGCACTAGCAGAATGTGGTGGTGATGCAATCTTTACTCCATGATTATTATTTGAACAATTAAGTTGTAATGTTCCAACAGTACCACTACTGGTTCCATCACCTTTTATTTCAACAACACCTGTACCATTAGGATTTAGTTTTATATTTCCATTACTTGTACTTGTAGTTATTTCGCTACTTTGAACATCTAAATTACCACCTAACTGTGGTGTTGTATCTTCAACAATATTTTGAAGTCCTCCACCAATTTCTTTAATAGTACTGCCATCATTTACATATAATTTTTTGGCAGAAGTATCAACAGCAACTTCACCATCAACAATATTGCTAGTGGTAGGAGTGCTTGTTCCTCTTTTAAGTTTGATTACATTTGCCATAAATTAGAAAGTACCTCCATCAACATCAAAACCTGATGTAGCACCATCTTCTAAAAATGTTACTAAATCAGACAATGCAACTTGTTTCATAGTACCAGCATCATTCATTACCATACGATCTGCTGTGGCTAGTGTTGTTGAAGTAGCAGATGTGTCTCCATCCATAATATTCAACTCAGTAGCAGTAGCAGTAACTCCGTCTAAAATGTTTAATTCAGCAGTTGTAACTGTTGCCCCATCTAATATTGCAACTTCAGTAGCAGTTAATAATGCTAATGCAGCAGCAGCACCAGTTTGACAACTAGATAATGCAGTTAAATCTGCGTCTAATGCCTGTTTTGCATCTAATTGAGTTTGGATTGCTGATGTAACACCATCTACATAATTCAGTTCAGTAGTATTTAAAGTTGCACCATCAAGGATTCCCACTTCTGTTGAAGTAAGTAAAGCTAAAGCAGCAGAAGCACCTGACTGACAACCAGATAAGTTATCTAAATCAGCATCATAGGCTTGAACATTCGTACCAATAGCTAAACCTAAAGCTGTTCTAGCTGCACTAGCTGAAGTTGCACCTGTACCACCATCACCTATGGCTAAAGTTCCTGTAATTGAACTGGCAGCTAAATCAACAGCTACTTCAGTTGATTCAATAACAAGACCACCATTAGCCTTTAAATCAAGGCTTAATTCATTTCCAGATTTATCTAGTCCGTTACCAGCAGTTACATTTCCACTAGATGAAAAAGTGCTGAAAGATAGATTATTTGTGCCAACTGTTGCAGTATCAGTTGTACAGACAAATCCAATATCAGCATTTGTTGAACCTTGCTCTACAAAAGTAAAAGCACCAGCAGCGTTTGCACCAGTGGCTAGATCATCAGACCTTACCCATGAACTAGCTTTGCAAAGATAAATACCATTTTCTGATGCTGTAGATTGATCTTTTACAAGTACTCTTTCATCAGCAGAAACAGCAACACCATCAATAGTTTGCGTACCAGATAAAGTTATATTTGCTGTAGTAGCAACCTTACAAGATTGTTTGACATCAAGACCTTCACTGGTGCTGTCTACATATCCTTTTGTTGCAAAATGAGCATCAGAAGTAGGGGTAACTCCTGAAACTGGATTTGTTGCACTTGCTAATTGATCAACTCTACTTGTTCTTACTTGAGTATCAAAATCACTTACTTTAGAAGCTGTTAAAGTTGGAATGTCAGCTACAACTAATGCTCTAAATGTAGGAGCAGCAGCACTTCCACTCGTAGGTCCACCTAAAATAGTATTTGCAGTTCTTGTTGTTGTTTTATCAAAAAACGCTCCAGAACCACCAACAGTAATAATTGAAGATGCCTCTCCAGAACCATTATCACCATATCCATAATATAACTTTAAATCACTTGCATTTTCATTAAAAGCTAATTCTGAAGGAGCAAGTGTAGAAGGTGCTCCAGCACTTCCACTAGCTGCCCTTTTTTTAATTCTGATCGTGTTAGCCATTTAAAAACTACCCCCAAAGACTAATGTAAGTTTTGTTGTTGTTGAATCTGCTTTAAATGTAGCACTACTAGCATCATAATAAACAACAGATCCATCAACTTTATTAGTTTCATCAACTTGTAAACCGCCAGTAGCACCTGCTGGCCCAGTCGCTCCCTGTGGTCCAGCCGTTGTAATTTCAACAGTTGTAACACTGTCTACCTGACTAACAACAATTTGATTAGGACTGCTCATGCTGTGTAACCTTCACTTATAAATAGTGTACCTTCTAAATAATATTCTTTGTTGCCAGATCCATCTGTTAGTAATACATCATATTTTAAAATATCTGGAGTAAAGTTTGCAGTATCAGTATCAGACAGGGAAATGTCAACAATTCCACCCGTTCTGTTTGTATAAGCAACTGTAAAATCGGCATATTTTGTGGTGCGTGGATCATCATATACCTGTGCTGCGACTGTGAAACCTGTAAGGTTTATTGCCGATCCAGTGGAATCTTTAAAAGTTAAACGTAAAGGAAAATCTGCTCTACGTTGAACTGTAAAATTCTTTTTACCAGGTATAACAGCCATTAAGCTCCCTCAAGTGCAGCAACTTTGGTTTCTAATGTCTCTATCTTAGCAACTGCTTCCTGTAATGCTTTTGTTAAAACAGAAACTATTGCATCTACGTTTAATGATTGAATTGAATCTCCATCTTTTACTCCATCTGCACCACTTGGGATAACCTCTTGTACTTCATGTGCTATAAATCCTTCTCTAATAGAATCACTAGCTTTAAAAACTTTATAATCCGCATATTGATAAGTAATAGGTCTTAATTGTTTTATTTTGTCTATTCCTGATTCCGTTTGTGTAGTAATATTTCGTTTTATTCTGTAATCAGATGATGGGCCTTGTACTTGTCCTACATCAGTTTCATCAATCCAACATTTTAATTTATTAGGTGAATCTTCATTCCAATAAAAATTATATACATTACCTGATGTTGTTGCACCAGCATTAGATCCTGTTTTACTGGCTATACCTTTTGGTACTATAACACCAGTACTATCAGCGTTTGTTGTCAAACTTGCCGTATGTGCTGCCCAAAGAAACACACCATTTTCATTAATTTTCCATCTATCAGCAGTATTTGTTGTAAAAAATATAGGTGCTGCTTCATCAGTATCAAGTTTTAAACTTCCTGTACCTCTATGAGCAATAACAGAATTAGAATTTGGTCCACCACCATCTCTAATAATTCTTAAACCATAGTCTGTATATGTGGTATCAGCAACAAAATCTAAATAAGCATTTTTAGAGCTATCAGATGCTAATGCTCTTATGTTAAAAATTGCATCACTAGTTGTTGAACTAATGTCTGCATTACCCACAACTTCAAGAGCAGATCCAGGAGAGGTAGTTCCTATACCAACTTTTCCATCACTAAGCACAGTTAATTTTTCAGATCCAGCTACAAAGAATCCAAGTCTTGTATCTGCTGGTAATCCCATACCACTTTGAGTTGCACTACCCGAACTGTCTAAAAATCTATAACCAGGAATAGCAGTTGTACCAGGTTTTGCGATATGCGTTCCAGCAGATGTTCCAGTGGATATATCAATAACAGGCAAAAAAGCTGAACTATTATGTACTTGAAATTGATTAGAGTTTGTATTAGCCCAACTCATATAACTTATTAAAGAAGTTCCAGTTGGAGTTGTACCAGTGCTATTATTACCTTTTACGGCTTGTAAATTTGTCTGTATATCTTCTCTTACAGTTTGACCGCTTGCATTTGCTATAACTGTATCTGTGTTAGCCATCTAATTCTACTTATAAGATATTTCTATTATATTACACCTTTTTACCAAAGCCACTAGCAGTATATGTAAATTCTTTTCCTGTTTGAGCTACACCACTTGAATTTTTAAACACTACATTAAATCCTGTACCAGATATATTAGTCACTTCAAAAAATTCACCAGTTCCTAAAGCTAATGCATTAATAGTTACAGATGGTAAGGGAGCATCAAAACCTGTAGTAGCACCTGTGCCTACAAAAAATCCATTGGTAAACGTATAAGCAGTATTACTGGTCGAAGTTAATGTGGCACTTGTCTCAGTTCTTTTATTCATTAAGACTTTACAACCTAATGTATTAGTACTTCCATCTCCAATAATAATTCTTGAATTTTCTGTTGTTGTTGTAGTTTTTAATTTTAAAGTAAATTTAAAATATCTAGCACTTGCAACAGTTTCAATAAAATTATTTGCAGTGGTAAAACTTGAATTATCATCGCTGGTTTGTATCTGCAATTCTGCGGTTGCATTTTCTAAAACATCCCCATCAAATTTAGTTAGAGCGTCTACACCACCACTGATAATCGCACCATCAGAATTTAAAACTACTGCTGGTACATAACTATCAAAAAGAGTACTGTCAGAAAATCCTTCAAACCTTACGATACTTTCAAAAATAACACCAGAAAATTTAGCTCCTAAATCCAGTACATTAGTAAATTGATATGAACCTTCTAGCACTCCAGTATCTCCATCCAAAGTATCAAAGTCACTAATCGTATCTATATTTGCTGTAATTGAATCAATCAAGGTATTACTTGCACTTTGATTTATTTCCATTCCACTGCTGTTGACAGTTAATGCAGTTTTTACCCCACCAAATGTTGTGTTTTCTTTTATCGTTCCAGCTAGCCTACGATCTACTAGACCTAAGTCAGTGTCTGATACGATAACACTTGCAGTATTCTCTGACTGTATCAAAGTTTGATCTTGATATTTTATTAAATACTCTCCAGTAACAGTCGGCAAAATAACACTGGTTTGTGAACCATGAACTATCATTATAGTTCGAGAGTTACCCCAAATAGCGTTACCGCTTGTATCATCATTATGTTTAATAATTACATGACCATTACTTGTTACATCTACATCTTGAGATAAAGGCCAAGTTAATTTTAAATCTCCTGATTGTGTAAATTCAAAATTAAGACTGGTTGGTGATACTGGTGGAGCTAATTTACCAAAGTTCTGTATTTCTTTTATAGTTGGATTTTTTGATATTTTACCTATTGCATTTATTGAATAAACTTCAATCTGATAAGTACCTACACTGGCATTTTCAATTTCAAAAGTTAAATCCTCAGTTATAAAGTCTCTTAAATATTCACCAAAAGGAGCAAGAGGGTTCATAAACAAAGATGGTTGTCCATAAATATTTGTTCCTTTATTAGATATAGAACCAGGTTTAAATTTATATTTAACAAGATATTTTCCTGTACCTAAAACATTAGCAAAACTAACTATTACCACAGATATGATCTGACCTTCTTTTTGTCGTAATGCAGTAAAACCAGTTATAGAACTTGGACCGCCTCTATCAATTTCAAAAATACTTGTTGTTCTATTATCTGCTACTAAAGTTGGATTTTGTAATGAGTCATCTGATACTAATGTTCTATTTTTACCATCAACAAAATCATACTTATTACAGTTATAAGGAATACCTGTCATCTTATATAGGATTCCATCTTGTTCTTCTACATCAACTATTCTGTATAACTCAGATTTAACAGTGTTTTCAATCAACCAGACAGTATTAGCTTGAAAAGTAGCATAAACAATATTATTAGTATTATCTCTTGTTTCACTAGGTGCTAAAGCAGAGGATAAAGTTACAACCTTACCACTGATAGAACTGATAGTTCCTGATCTAGCTTTTCCAGCACTGTCCAAAATTAAAATGGTTCTATCGCCAGTAGTAGGTAGATCAGTTGAACTACTGTCATCCACTGTTAAAGCAGTTAAATGACCACTTCCATCTAAAGTTACAGCACTTACTCTTCCTGCTCTTCTTATTCCTGCCCTTACTGGATCGTTTATACCAACAACCGCACCAGGTCTAATGACAACTCCACTTTCTAAGGATACATTAAAAGTAACAACATCTGTCTCATTATTCTCAGACCAAATTATAGCTCTGCCATATCTGGCTGCTTGAGCAAATGAAGTACATCCAAACGCTTTTACTTTTTTAATATTATGAGTTTTTTCAAAAACTTGCTGATTAGTTATAACAACAGTATCTAGCTGTCTTGACTCCATATTAAAATATTCAACAACAACCTTTCCATGTCTTGTTTTTAAACTGACTCCAGAATAAGAAAAACCATTTAAAGTATTTGCAAGTGAAAATACATAAACAGGAGTCTGATAAGTACAGGGATCTTCGTCATCTGGATTTATGGGTCTATCTTGAACAAGAGTAAGCTGTCCTCCTGACCAGATGGGGTAACATCTCATCATTCCAGAAATCTCTTTTATTATGTTGAAAGCCTCTGTTGTTTTATTTATGACACTGTTAAAAGCAAATCTAGGCTCTTGACCTCCTCTAGGAGTCGACACTAATTGTGCACAATATTTACTAGCTTGAAAGAAAGAAAATAAATTTACTTCCTCTTTTTTTATATACTTACCAAATCCATATCTAGTGTTTAATAATAAATCAAGGAGTATAAAAGCTGGATCTGTTGTCCAAAATAAATCTGTAGTTATATCACCACCAAATACATAATTTGATGGATATTCTATTCTTCCATTACCTGTTACATCAACAGTAGGTATTGAACTATCGTTATCTGGATTTACTGCTGGGATTCTTACTTTTATTCCTCGATAACGAAATGTTCTTTTTGGAATACTTGCAAACTGGTACGCATCAAACTGAAGAAAAGAATACGCTGTAAAAGGATATGAAAATTGTCCATCGAGTATTTTTTGAGTAACACCATTACCATCATCTATCTCAATATTTGTATCTAAAGTTTGACCCTGATAATCTGTAGTTGGCCTTTGTATTTCAGTGATTGCTGAGAAAAATAGATCATCTTGTATTTGGTCATTATCTTCATTCAAGGCAGAAAGACGTTTTACAGTTATATTTAGCGGATAACGTCTAAAACTATCTCTATTAAAACTTTCTGTTGCAAATACATATTCTCTTCTATATTGATCTCCAGTTCTTCCAGAAAATGAATCCTGTTTCATTAGGGTTCTAAGATCATCATCATCTTCACCTACATATTGAAAAAAGATTTGAAATTCTACAGTTCTTCCTAAAAGATCGCCTTTATCATTTGTCTCCTGTAGCTGATTAACATGAAGTGTTACCTTTACTCTCTCAGGAGCTAAAGATTGGGTTGATGCTAAAGATGGTCTACCTACTGTAACCTGTCTTGTTATTTCAGTTTGTACTTTTTGATTAACTTGTGTTATTTTTTCACTTTGCAACGTGCCATCAGTGCTTAATACTGATTGATTTTTAGATCCATGTCTTACTTCAAATGAACCATCAGTTGGATTATCAAACCCATTGAAATTTGCTTTCTGATAACTGCCATCATCAGTTTTTTTACCTGTATTTACATTTCTTATAGGAGTATCGTCTAAATATATATCTTCATGTGCATATGCAATGTATTGATCTTGATTGCTTGCATCAAGTTGATATACTTCATCAAATTGAGCAAGTTCTGATGAAAGTTTTTTAGATGGTGTTGCAAAACCTTCTGTGACACCTTCTGAAAGTATTTCTATAACCTTACCTGTTTCAGTATTATTTAAAGTATCAGGATCTCTTGTAGGCTTTCTTGACCCCCCTCCTAAAAGTCCTCCAAAACTACCTGTAATTTGTTTTTTATCAGTCATCAGTTTGTAGTTCCTGTTACTAACCCATAATAGTATCCATCGCCAGTACCACTACTAGGTCTACCTGCTTCACCACCTAAATCACTTCCAATTTGTTCTTTTAAGTTACCAGGAATATATCTTGTATTACCATTTGACACAAAAGCACTGTAATTAAATTGGTTTTTATTCTGTTCATTATAAGAAGTTATCAACTCATCTCCACCATCTGTATAACCTGTTCCTTGATATGTATTATTACCAACAACTGCTTCTATTTTTACTTTATTACTGTAACCTCCTACATATGAAGTAACACTATAAACCCTGATATATCTTCTCAAAGATACATCTGAATTATCTTTATCGTATTCTTCAGAAGGCTGACCCGTATCTGGATCTATTGGAAATGAAGCAGTATTACTTCTATGATCTGCAACATTAGCAGAAGCTGGTGTAGTGGGTGAGCCGTCAGCAGTATCTATACCAGCACTGATAACAACCGATCCAGTGATACATTCTCCATATAAAATTGGAATGGGAACTGTAGCAAGTGTAGTGTTGATAGCGTTAGAAAAGTTAGCTGATAATGGATCTTCTGCCTCTGGTTCCACTGCTGGTGTAAATAAATCAGCAATACCTGATAAAACTAAATAAGCTCCTACATAAGCTAATCCTTTGGAAATCATACCAACTTTACCTAACCCAACAAATTTACCTCCCTCAAAAGCAGACATTAATCCTCCTCCTGCACCAGGAAAATTAATAAATGATAAACCGATCAGTGCTGCTCCTAATAATATTTTTCCAAAACCTCTTCCACTTCCAGCTATTACAGGTATTATTTTTATTTCAGCAATACCTACTGGGTCGTGTAGCTCAGTCTCATCTATATCTACATTATTTACACTGACTCTGTAATATTGATTTGCCATCTCATGTTCCAAGGTTGGAAAATTAGCTATTAAAAATTTAACTGCTTCAGCAGTGTTGCTAACTTTTGCTTTAAAAGATGAACGACCTGTAGCTTCTTTTAAATGACCATATAATTTAATCTCAGTTGACATACCGATACCTCTTATGAGTACATTTTATATAAAATTCACTATAAGGTTCAATACAACTTAGCCTTTCATTGCAATGGTGAGCAATATTGCCATGACCAACATAGACAGCAACATGACTAGGCTTTGGGTGTAATAGTTTCATAAGAAAAACATCACCCTTTTCAAAAGATTCATTATGTCTTAACTCTCTAAATCCAGTTCTCCAAGCATAACTTTCAAATAAAGGATCTTTCAAAAATTCTTCTGCTGTAAGGGATCTTTCATAATCTTTTAAATTAATATTTTTGACTTCTTTATACCAATCTCTTAAAAACGTATAGCAGTCTGTTAATCCCCAAATCCAAGGTCTACCATATAGTTTTGGTTTATATCCATTTGGTTTAAGTTCTGACCAAGTATTTTCAAGTGGACTATAAATGTGCCAAGGAAGTTTCGATGCTTCACAACTAATTTTATCCGCATCAGACGGTACAGAAGATCCTTTAGGGTGACTGTGAAATATTCCTACGATTTGACCCTTTTCTTCACAGGCTGCATAACTATCAGGATCTAAAATAAAATTATCCTCATCCCTAGAACGATTAGGACAATAAAAAAATACTTCTTTACCTTTTACATTAACAACTAAACCACAAATCTCTTTTGGGCTTTCTAGTTTGCTATCTCTCATAGCTATTTGTTGCCACTGCTTCATCCTTTAAAAATTCCTGCTGATGGAAACTGATCTCTAGTTACAAGTCTACGAGGAGCTTTAACTCCTGCTAAATCAAAGTTAGCAGCTAATTC
>VTLG01001616.1_pt1 | contig 10220 bp, 10 predicted proteins | sample 4694571 | NCBI WGS metagenome assembly VTLG01 (sample SAMN12604809, study PRJNA352737) | marine metagenome | biome: ENVO:00000447; feature: ENVO:00000209|ENVO:00000569|ENVO:01000036; material: ENVO:00002151; isolation source: viral sequences binned using virsorter ... | reverse complement strand
GTATTTGGCAAGAAACCTGATCCTGGCTCTGTAATCACAACATCAACAATTTTACCATCTTTGATTCTAGGATAACCACCAGCAGCAGATCCATTTCCACAACTATCAACAAACGTTAATAAAGGTGGGGATGTATATCCTGATCCAACACCACCTAAAGAGACACCAATAACTCTTCCAATAGCATTCACAATTGCACTACCAGTTACTCCTCGACCTCCACCACCAATGAAATCAACTTTAGGTGGCCCACAACGAAGAACATTAGTATTACAATCTGGTTTAGATGGCACAGCATCAATCGCATTATCAATTTTATCTAATAAAGGATTGATTAATTTATTCAATGAGGCCTTTTCTACGATTCCACCCATTTTATCCTCAATTTTTTTCTGAACTCCATACTTATTTGAGAAAGAAGTTGGTTCTACAGGGCAAGTTACTCCATCACATTCCAAAACATTTGTGATGAGGTTTGCAATTTGAATTCCCTTTGAAAATACTTCACTAGGTAGTGCTATGCCACCACCATGTAAATTATTTAATTGTCCGAATAAACCACCAAGATCATTGTCCAATACGTTTAAAACTTGGCCAAACATATCACCCAAAAAATTCTCAATCGCACAAATGGGAACATCTATAATACTTCCAACCATATTTTCTAAACTACCCTCTATGTAATCAAGTAAACCATCTGTAACTTTTTCGATGTTACAATAAATTAATTTGTTTAATCTTGATGTCGCATTTGTAACTTTGAGTTTAGTATGTCTATCAACTTTTTTAGATAACTCTTCACTAAATTTACCGACACTTTCCTGTATCAACCAAGTTCTACCACGACGAACTAAACCAGTCATCGAATTATGAATTTTGGAAGCTGTAAATTTTATCTCCTTCTGCATGTCAACAAAGCCACCGTAAACTGGATCTAGATATGTAGACGATTCATTTAATTGTTGCAATACTTGTAATTTTTGAGTGAATTTCTTCAACTCAGTAGTCATTTTGGCAATTTCATTAGTTTCGCAAAACACTTCATCATCAAATTCATTAGTAGTATTATTATTAACTTGTATATTAGCAGCAGTTTCTCCTGTATAAGTATGAGTTATGTTTTTTTTCTTGTTATTATAATTATTTTTTCCAACTCCAGCTTTTATCGATGAATTCAAAGAATTATTAAACTTACCATTAGGTACATATTTTTTTTCTACTTCTTGGAAATCTTGTCGGTGTAGAGTTGCAAAAATAGCTGGTTGTTGTGCCTCTTCACCATCAAAAAAGAAACCAATTACAATTTCTCCACCCTGATACTGCACTGTTTGTGATCGACCACCCACAGTTGTAGTATTTGATGGTAAAAGAATATGTGCAAGAGGTAACTCATCATCTTTCAAATCATCAGTGTCATGATATCCAAGAATACGCACTCTACATCGATGAGAATAGATTTCTTGACCATTCTCCATATGTTTTTTTTCTAAGGTATCTTCCCACTTTCCATCCTTCGGATCGGTAACTTTACCAATCCACCAGACCATAGGATCTCTACCAAAAAAATTCTGCGTCATTTAATTAATCGTCATATACCAGACACTCTGGTTCATCAGGGTGCATATCACAAAATAGTTCAAGTGCGTTAGGATCATGATGATCGCCTGCTTCAATCTCTTCTTTATGATGTTCTGCATACACCTCTAATTCATGCAACTCTTCTTTTGCATGTCTGCGTGCTGCTGGATTTGCTTGTGGATCCTCAGCAATTTTCTTATCGTGTTCAATGTGATCTTCGATTGATTTCATTTGATTCTCCTGTTTCTTTTATTTAAGCGTTTTCTGGGGTGAATAAATCTCTAATGAGACGTAAATAAGTTCTAAAATCACCACCTTCAAACTCATGTCTCAAGTGAGATATTAGATACTTTCCACTAATATCTTTAGAATTTTCATCACCAATACCAGATATAGATTCTACATCTGGAAACCTAACTTGAATTGTTTGTCCAGCTCTTAATTCTGGATTCAATCCGACTGTAATGTTTAATGATTGACTGTTTAGTAAAGCAAATCTAGCATAAGATTTATTTTGATAAACAGCAAGATCGGTGAAAGGTTGTGCATCTTCTAACTTAGAACCCTTTTTCTGATGAACACCAGTATCTGCAACTCTAAGCATTATTCGAGATGGTTTACCCTCAATATTAACTGGAACTTTTGGTGGTTTTAAAGTAAGATCAGCAGCTTCAGTCATATTAAATTTTACCTTTGTTATCTTGGTTTTGTCAAGCTCCACGAAAGTGGTTTCATTGTTATATAACCCAGACTTTAAATTGAGAACCACATCATTTCCACTACTAAAATTATAATTATCTATCACAAAATCATCTGAAGTGCTTATCTCAGACTTAGTGTATTCAAATTCTGGTTCTGGTTCAAACAAAGATCTAATTGATCTGAAATGATAACCATCAAATGTTTCAAAAAATAAAAATCCATAATCAGATTTTTTCTTATCATCATATCCACTACCTCCAGCCTTTGGTTGTAGTCTTTGAATTATGTCAAATGCATTATGTTGATTTCCAACAAATGCAAAATTATTTACAGCTCGATCTACATCATCTATTGATTTTGTAGTTTTGATTCCTTTTGGATCCTTTGTTAAAATATCTTTTACAGAATCAGTTATATTACCTACATATCTTTTATTGATTTTAGCAGCTTCGTTTTTAATTAAATCTTTTGATACAAATTCTAGAGTGGCTGTTTGTTGTTTAACTCCAGAAGTTATATCTTTTATTGAATTTAATATTAATTCATGTTTCTCTGGTGTTATGACAAAATCCTCAAGTTCTGATTCTTTACTAGACACCATCCTAATTGCAAGTTTTTCACCACCATAAACTCCTTTTGATGTCAAAGTTCCATCAACGTCTAGAATTTTTACTTGCACACTAATTGATGGACTTAAAATACTCTCATAATAGTTAATTGATCGAACACCAGCTGCCATGGGAAACTCAGCCTCTAAGACAGGATTTACCTCAGCTGGAAACAGAGCACATTGATTTAGGGAAAAGTTTTTAGCCATTAGATTATTCTAGTTCTATTTACTATTTTTTTACCTTGTTTTTGAATAATTGTACGAACAACAGTTTGAACTGGTGTTGTATTTGTTGAAGGTGGGACATATTTTATATCTTTATTTGGTGTGATGCGTACATCTTGTTTTGCCATCATTAATTCTGGGCCTTTCTCACCAACGATAGAAATTTCCCCTTGATTTAAGGTTCCACCATCTCCTCTTCCCTTTACGTTACTAATTAAAGAACTCAAAAGATTTTGTTGTGGTTGAAATTCTTTTGATGCATATTTCACTCCCTCCATGAAAGCTGTCTGATAACCCTCAACATAACCCTTTTGATAAAATGATCTAGCATTATTTAATGCTGATTGAGTTCCAGATATGAGTTGAATATTTTGTGCTGATATCGCCTTGGATTTCTGCATCAATTTCATTTTATTTTGACTTATATTAGCAGCTTTTAATCTAATGCTACTTAGTAAATCTAGATTTCTAGAACCAGAGGACTGTAAAAATTTTTTAGTTGAAATTTTCATGAGCTTATATTGATAGATTACTTACTGAATTATCTTCTGCAATGTTGATTACTGAAACTGATGAAAGTGAGGATTTAACAATTGGTTGTTCAACTCTTACCTCACCTCTTTTTTGGCCAGTATTAACATTTTCATTTACAACTTCAGTGCCACCCTCTATTATTGTGGTTCCTCCATCCACGACATTATTTTTAGATACTTGAGGGCCATCATCAAAACCCATAAATTGACTGTAGACAGTATTTGCAGCGTAAGTGCTATAACCACCGCCAGGTTGCTTCCCAGCCTTTGTGGATAATACTGCCTCTTTGTGTGCCTCAAGTTCCTCTTTAGATGTAACTTCTATCTTACCAGTTTCTTCATTATACCCTGCTATACCAGTGCCACCCTCGTTGTAAGATTTATTTGCAGCTGCAACTACTTCTCTTGGATCATATTTAAGACGATTTATTAGTTCTCTTTTCTTTCTATTGAATTCTTCATTGTTTCTTGTTACTAAATCAGGTTTTTTCTTTTCAACAATTTCTTGTACTACGTTGTTGTTTACCATTGATTTATCAATTGTTAAATCTTTATTAATTGGTACTTTTCTTTCCTTCACATAACTATCAACTTGTTTGTCAATTTCTTTATTTTCTTTTACATCTTTAGGTTTAAAGAATTGATCAAAGATAGGTTTAAGAGTAAGTGTATCAAGACCTTCTTTAAGATCTTTAACTGAAGGAAGGAAATTAAAATTATTATCAGATTTTACCTCTGATCTTTTTTCCTTTTTATTCTTTTCATAGTCTGATTCTGGTTTCTTACCTTTAAGACCAGCTAAAAGAAAGGATGCACCAAAAAGTCCAGTGGCTAATAAATTTGATTTTGCTTTATTTTGTATAGATGATGCTGCTCGTTGTAATAAATTACCATCTGATGAAGTTGGTTTAGCTTTCTGTCCTTTTGTTTGTTTTTGTAATTGATCTTCCTGTGCAAATATCTGTTGTTCTAAAGCGTCTGTCTCTGATTGTTTTATTCTTTGATCATCTACGATTACATTTGTAACCTCATTAATTTGGGTTTGAACATTTTGAACTCCAGAATCAAAATTAACTTGCAAGGATTCAACTAATCTCTTTAAATCAAGTTGAACCGCATTTAATTGAGACCTTAAATTGTTTGAGTTTGTTAAGGCTGCGTTAGCCACCTTATTAACTTCAACAATCTGTTCAAAGAAATTGTTAAGCGTTATTTTCTTTTGTGGTTGTTCTTCATCCATGCTTCTGGACGCCTTCCTGTTGTTGTCTCTTTAGATTTTCATTCTCAATATAATCTCTAAGAAGAGCTAAGTAAATGTCTCTCTCCCAAGGCATCATATTTTCAAGTTCCGTCAAGCTATATTTATGGTATTGCATGAGAGCAAAATTGATTCGATAATACGATTCAAGATCCTCTCTTGCAATACTTAGCCGAAAAAATCAGCAAGACCCTCCAAAACGACACTACTTTTTTTCTTTGTGTTTGGATTCGTCACCTCAACTGTGTGAGATAATTTAGGCATGGTTGCAAAAAATTTCTCAACTTCCTTATATTGTTTTGAATTTAATTGTTCAATAAATTGAACTCTTTCATCTGATGTATAGTCTTTAGCATCCCAAGCGTCCTCTTGTGTATAGATTGTATCGATACACTCTGATATAATTTTAAAAGTTTTATTTACATTTTCCTTTGGATCTTCATTGACATCAAAATTAGTTTCAATAAATTGATTAATAGATGGATACTTCATACGAAGAGTCATTTTATCATCAAGAACAATATCAGTTTTATGTTCTTTTGACTTTGATATTTTTATTTCATCCACATATACTGTGATAGGAACTTCTGTTTCTCCATCATCAGGACATGTGACTATCACCTTAATTGCTTCGCCAATTGACTTAGCACGAATATTTAAAAAGATATATTCAATATCAAAAGTTGGAAGACTATCTACATCTACACCTTTAGTTAAAATGCATTGTTTTAAGACATCCTTTACTGCACTCGTGATCTCAGATTGACTCTTTGATTCTAACGCAATAATCAGAACTTTTTCTTCTTTAACTAAGAATGGTCTGTATTTAATTTTTTTGTTTGATGATGGTAATTTCAACTCATACGTTGGAGTTGCAACAATGGGTAACGGCATAATGTTTTAATTCAGTGTTTTATTTATGAGACTATTACGAGCTTGCAAAATCTGCCATTGTTACCTCGTTAATAGGATTAAGATCACGATCTCTTTGTACGTCATATTGATTTATAGCCTCTATTATACCACCTTTGTCAATGGCTTGTTGTATTTCATCAGTTTCATTGAATGAGGTGAAAAATCTATCATATGCTAATTGAATTGTACATCTTAAAATAGATGATTGTCCATAAGATATTCTCATTGATTGAAGATTTTGTGGCCAAACATTTACAAACTCATAATGTGAGAGTTTTGTAGTTGCTCTTGGATTACCACCAAAATCTCTACCTTCTAAAAAAGTATCCCTTTCAAATTTAGAAACATGAAGTCTCTCTTTGTAAGTATCTGGATAATTTAATCTACCATAAGCATTAATGCTTTTATTTTCTGACAAAGGATTTATATATGTCATCCAACTCTCTAAAATTTCTAAAATAAGGTGATCAGCATCAACATAAAAAGTTAAATTTAAAGGTGGAAACTGTCTTAAAGTTGGAAAAACTTCTTGAACACCTTGATGATGTCCAACAGCTTGAGTTGTTAGATATGAAGTGCCTGGAATTTCAGCTTGAGTACATAATAAAGACATTTTTTGTTTAAATGTAGTTCCAGCAGCTCTCTTACTACCAGAATTTACACTTTGTTTAAACCATTTATCTTCATTACCAAAACTAAATGAAACTTGATAAAAAGTATCAAGAGATACACGAGATACAGGATCCCGAATATCTAACATATTCTTTGGTTCAAATTCTGATTTTTTTGGAAATGACACGATAAATAAACTAGGGTTATAATACTATGTATGAGTTATAAAGGAATATATAGACCTTCTTATCCTAAGAAATATAAAGGTGATCAACGTAATATTATTTATAGGTCTTTATGGGAAAGAAAATTCATGAATTACTGTGATTTAAATGAAAATATCCTTGAATGGGCGTCGGAAGAGTTTTTTATACCCTATCACGATCCAACCACTAATCGTGTTCGTAGATATTTTCCCGATTTTTTCATTAAATATAAAGATAAGGATGGTAATATTCGTAGATCAGTAATTGAAGTAAAACCGATGAGAGAAACACTCGAACCAAAGGCGACAAAAGGTAAATCAAGAAAAACACTCATAAATGAATCAGTTACATATGCCAAAAATCAAGCAAAATGGAAAGCAGCAAGAGAGTTCTGTGCAGATCGTAAATTAGAGTTCAAGATTATGACTGAAAAAGAATTAGGAATCCGATGAGTATTTTAAAGAGAATATTAGATAAGGTTAGTGGACAAGTCAACGAGGATTTCTTTCGTCAACAACTAATACAAGAACTTGGATCTACAAACTTTGATGATGATGCTGCAGACACTGGTGGATTTGCGCCTGGCCAATTATATTTTTTTACATATCAAGCACAAACAAAACAACCATATTACGACATGTATCCTCTTTCATACATAATTGAAATGAGAACAGGTGGATTTTTAGGTTGTAATCTACATTATTTACGTCTGAATCAAAGAGAGGAATTAGCAATGAGCTTACTAAATAACTCTGCTCAAGGTGCAGTTGCTGTTCCTCCTCGAACTTTGCATAAATATCTTTATGCTGGTGTTAGAGGTCAACCATATCGTATTTCAGAATCAGAGTGGACAGACGTAGCACAATTACCAACCGAGAAATTTGTTGATATGAGAGGAATCAGTGTTCCAAGAAGTCGTATTTACAACAAAAACTAATGTCAAAGAGTCGAAAATTTGCAATTCCAGGCACGACATCTGGATCAAAATACGTTTTTACTTTCAACGATAACGGTGAAGTAGAAGGTGTCAAAAAACAAAGTCAACTAGGAAGGCCTTTGTTGTCTGTAGATCCTAATAGCACAGAATTTCAAAAAGTAACAAGTGGTTCTCAAGCATTGGAAGCATATAATGTTAATAATTTTAAGGGAAGAAAAGATCTTTATAAAACATCAACCGATGATATAAAAATAGCATCAAATGAACAAACGAATAGCGAACATGATAAAAATAAGAAAAAAGAAAATAACGAGGACAAAGAGATAGATGAAACTGGTGAAAAAATTAATGGAGTAACTACTGCGAGTGCAACTACAACCGAAAATAAAATACCAATTCTTTTCAGATATCCATATGATATTGATACCAATCAAGATCATTTAAAAATAGTACAATATGAATATAAAAGGCCTGAAAAAAGAGAATTTAATGCGAGTTCACCTAACAAATATGGTAGTGTCATTAGTGATAAAAACAAACCATATGGAAAATATAATGGTTCGGTGATTCTACCAATGCCTAAAGTCAGTGATTCAAATGGTGCAGAGTGGGGAAAAAGTGATCTTAACGTTTTTGGTATAGCCGCTGGAGGATTAGCAAGCGATGTTTTAAACGATTTAGATCAAGGAAAACCTTTAGGAAATAATGCTTTAGATTCTTTATCTAGTAAAATTTTCGGAAATGAAGCACTTGATGCTGAAGACCAAGATACTGGATTTTTAAATAGAATTAGAGCAAACATTGTTAAAGGTCAAAATAATCTTGGAAATACCGCTACAGCTGGTTTGGCAATCGGAGCTCAGGAACTTTCAAAATTAGCTGGAATTAATTTATCAGCAGATGAATTTCTTGCAAGAGCGACTGGAGAAATATTAAATCCAAACGCAGAACTTTTATTTCAAGGGCCTGTGTTAAGAGATTTTGGATTTAAATTTTTAATGATTGCAAGATCATCAGAAGAAGCTGCAATGATTAGAAATATAATTAGATTCTTTAAAGTGGGTGCAGCACCAAGATTCTTGGATGGCCCAGCTTTGCTAGGAACACCAAACGTATTTCAACTTGAATACAGAGCGGGTAATAAAACCCTTAATACAGTAAATAGATTCAATGAGATGGCACTGAGAACAATCACAGTTGACTACGCTCCTGATGGATTTTGGTCTGCATATCAAGATTCACATCCTGTAGCGATTGTCATGAGTTTGCAATTCAGTGAATTAAGACCTCTATATAGTAAAGACCATGAAAGCATGGTAGATGGAGGGTCACTTGAGGGCTCAGTAGGATACTAAAATGACATACTCATCTTCGGGAAGAAGTCCTAAAAATACTTACTTCAGACAATTACCAAACTTAGATTATCCGTCACTTGCGAATGATCGTACATCTGCTTATGACTATAATCAAGTTAAAAATATTTTCAAACGAGCTGTATTGCGTGAAGATGTCATAAACTCATATTTTCAATTTAATCAATATTTAATTGAAGGTGATGATCGACCAGATAGCGTGGCGAGTAAAGTATATGGGGATGCTAATTTAGATTGGGTTGTTCTCACAACAAATAACGTTATTAACGTTAGAGATGAATGGCCAATGTCCCAAAATGATTTACAAAACTATCTTACAAACAAATACACAACGGCAGAATTATCATACGTTCATCATTATGAAACTTTAAAGATAATTGATGCAGATGAAAAATTAATTCAACCAAAAGGAATTACAGTAGAGGAGGATCACTCAATTACCTTCGTTGATCGTGGTGTTTCGAGAACAGAATCTAAAATTGAAGCAATTACTTATCTTCAACATGAAATTAATTTAAATGACAAAAAAAGAGAGATTAATGTTTTGCAACCACGATATGTAGAGTTATATTTAAGAGATATGGCAGATATAATGTCTTATAAACCATCAAAACAATTTATTAGTAAAAAACTCAAAAAAACAGAGAATCCAAGATTAATTTCGCCATAAAAAAGAGGTCGTTTTGAGCGACCTCTGGCGTAAAAAATGGCCCGAAATTTTTTTCGGGGTATTTTCTAATTTTCAGCTAATTTTGCAAAATAGCTGAGTGCATCTTCTTCATCCTCATCTGTATTTACAGAGGATGGAGTTGTGTCAACAACAGCACGACCTTCACTTAAGTCCTCTAAGTTATTATCTTCATCAATAACTTCGGGGTCTTGTCTTTTTGGTGCAACAGTGAGACCAAGAACATAATCAAGTCTCTTCTTGAGATCTTCATATGATTTGAACTGATCTGGAGCAACAAGTTCTGCAAGAGAATATTCGTTCTTCCAAACTGTTTCCATTGCATCGTCATCATCTAGAAGTGGAGCAGGAGCAGCAAACTCAGATGAGTCATAGTTCCAATATCCAGCAACCTTTTTAATTTTGATTTTGAAGTTTGCACCAGCCCAGAAATCAAATGGGTTGATTGCTTGTTCGTCTTCAAACTCAGGTTGCATCGCAGCAGTTATCTTATCAAAGATTTTCTTTCCGTATCTAAACAAGAATACTTTACCTTCATTCGCTGGGTTTGAAGGATCTTTAACAACATAAACGTTACTGTAAT